>Ga0065709_1000333_pt1 | contig 16097 bp, 11 predicted proteins | sample Hoacrofraction14_2_FD_59096 | JGI IMG/M metagenome (GOLD analysis project Ga0065709, IMG submission 59096) | Hoatzin crop microbial communities from Cojedes, Venezuela, sample from fiber fraction 14 v1 | ecosystem: Host-associated > Birds > Digestive system > Esophagus > Crop | place: Venezuela...
CCGCGTGAACTCTCGCGCCAGTTTGCCGACCTGATTTCGACCGAGGTAGTGAACGACATCCGCGCCCGCTACGAGCCCAACTGGACNCGCCGCGGCATGTGGGANAAGTCCTACTACGANGCCCGCGTGCCCGAGGTTCCCGCNGTGCTCATGGAACTGCTGTCGCATCAGAACTTTGCCGACATGAAATATGGCCTCGACCCGATGTTCCGCTTCGACGTGTCGCGGTCGATTTACAAAGGCATCCTCAAGTTTATCGCCAAGCGTGACCACCGCGAGTATGTGGTGCAACCGCTGCCCGTCAACTCGATGGCCCTCGAGCGCCAGTCGCGTGGCAAGTATATGCTCAGTTGGAAACCGACGCACGACGAGTTGAGCAGCAACGCCGACCCCACGAGCTACATCGTGTGCGAGCGCGTGGGCAACGGCCCGTTCAAGGAAGTCGCCACCGTGCGCAATCCCTACTACCTCGCCAGCGTGAACGATAACCAAATCCACAGCTACCGCGTCATCGCCGTCAACGATGGTGGCCGCAGCTTCAACAGCGAAACCCTGTCGCTGGGCGAGGCTGCCAACAGCCGCGGCGACGTGGTCGTGGTCAACGGCTTCACCCGCGTGAGCGCCCCCGACTGGTTTGACGGTAGCGACCGCGCAGGCTTCGACGATGCCCGCGACCATGGCGTGCCCTACATCGAGCAAATCAACTACCTGGGTGCCCAGTATGAGTTCCGCCGCAACCTGCCGTGGCGCGACGACGACGCTCCCGGCTTCGGNGCTTGCCGCAGCAACTACGAGACCCAGAACATCGCTGGTAACACATTNGACTACANCACCATCCANGGTGCCGCNNTNCTCAAGGCCGGCTACTCGTTTGTTTCGTGCAGCATGAAGGCCCTCGAGAATGGCGCTTCCTACACCGGCTACAAGGCCATGGACATCATCCTGGGCAAGCAGAAAGAGGTGAAAATCGGCCGTGGCGCTGTGCCCTCGCGTTTCAAAATCTACACGCCTGCCATGCGCGAGGCGGTGACCCGCTTTGCNCAGCAGGGCGGTAACGTGATTGTNTCGGGCTCTTACGTGGGCACCGACATCTGGGACCGCGAGAACGCCAGCGACGAGGAGAAACGCTTTGCCGGCGACATCCTCGGCTTTGAGTGGCTCAACGGCCAGGCTGCCCTCGATGGCAAGGTCTACACCGTCAACACTCCCGCCGCGCAGTTGCCCGCCGGCAAGAAGTTCAGCTTCTGTCACGAACTCAACAGCGAGCGCTACGCCGTTGAATCGCCCGACGCCATCAAGGCCAGCGACAANGCNGGATTCACGTGGATGCGTTACAGCGAGAACAANCTGCCTGCCGGCATCGCCAGCGACCGCGGCACCCACCGCGTGGTCGTGCTGGGCTTCCCCATCGAAACCGTCGATGACGCCGATGCCCGCACCGAAATCGTTGAACAAGCGATGAACTATTTCAACAAGCAATAAATTGCCAAAACGCGACAATAGAAAACAAGAATGAGTAGCAACGCGATGATACACTGCTTTGTGCCCGACGTTGAGGCCCTTGCGCCCCTCGTCGAGGAGTTGCGTGCCCATCGGCTGGTGGCTGCCGTGACGCCGCTCGCCCACAACCTGGGCGACAGCCGCTCGCTGCAAGCCATCGTGGCNGCCGTGCGTGAGAGCCTAGCACCGCGCGTGCTGCTCTACACCCTGCCCACGCCACTCACGCTGGGCTACCGCGCCCTCGAGCGCATGCTGCAAGTGATGGGCGACACGGGCGCCACGCTCGTGTATGCCGACCATTACCGCATGCGCAACGGCAAGCGCACCGCAGCCCCCGTGATTGACTACCAACTGGGCTCCCTGCGCGACGACCACGACATGGGAAGCGTGCTACTNATCGATGCNATGGCCTTGATGGCTGTGGCNGCCGAGTTGCCCACCGACTACACGGCGGCGNCGCTCTACGACCTCAGGNTGCGCCTGTCGCGCCGCGGTGCCGTNGAGCACATCCCCGAGTANCTCTATACCGACGAGGAGCGCGACCTGCGTGCCACGGGCGAACGCATCTTTGACTACTGCGACCCGCGCAACGACCAGTCGCAGCGCGAGATGGAGCGTGCGTGCACCGAGCACCTGCAAGCCATCGGCGCCTATCTTGACCCTGACGATTACGAGCCGCTCGACCTGCACGCTGGCGAGTTCCCCGTCGAGATGACCGTGGTAATTCCCGTGCTCAACCGCAAGACCGTCATTGGCGATGCCATTGCATCGGTACTGCGGCAGCAATGCGACTTTGATTTCAACATCATCGTGGTCGACAATCACTCGACCGACGGCACCAGCGAGGTCATCGACAGCATCGCCGACGAGCGCGTGATTCACCTCATCCCCGAGCGCGACGACCTGGGCATCGGTGGCTGCTGGAANNTGGCTGCTCACGACCCCCGCTGCGGCCGCTTCATCATGGGCCTCGACAGCGACGACGTCTACGCCAGCGAGCACGTGCTCGCGACCATGGTGGCGCAATTCTATGCCGATAATGCCGCCCTTGTCACGGGCACCTACCGCGTGGTCGACCGCAACCTCAATAGCATCCCGCCCGGCGTCATCGACCACCACGAGTGGACGGCGCGCAATGGCCGCAACAACGCCCTGCACGTCAACGGCTTCGGTGGCCCGCGTGCATTCTTCACCCCCGTCTATCGCGCGATGGACCTGCCCAACACCTGCTATGGCGAGGACTACGCGATGTGCCTGCGCGTGTCGNGGCGCTACCGCGTGGGACGCGTCTACGAGGTGATGACCCTGGCACGTCGCTGGGACGACAACACCGATGCCGACCTCGACATCTTCCGCGACAATGCCAACAACCTCTACAAGGACCGCATCCGCACCTGGGAGGTCGTTGCCCGCCAGCGTCACAATCAACAATTGAAACACAACAAACCACAATAATAACNACATTAATTATTATGGGCCGAATAAATTGCTTCATTCCCTACGCTACTGCACAGCAAGTGCAAGCAACCCTCGATGGCTTGCGTTCCATCGAGCTCGTTAACAACATCTACCTGCTGNCCACNCAGGCCGACGCTGCCCCCATCGAGGGCTGCGAACTGCTNCAGGTCAACAACTTGACCAGCACTGCCACCATGCGCGCCATTGCCGAGCACGCCACCGCCGACTATGTGCTGTTCTACACCAAGCACGACACGTTGAAGATGGCCCCCTTTGCCATCGAGCGCTTTGTCAAGATTGCCGACGACACCTGCAGTGGTATGCTCTATGCCGACCACTACAACGTCACCGAGAAGGGCGCCGACCGCGCTCCCGTGATTGACTACCAGAAGGGCAGTCTGCGCGACGACTTCGACTTTGGTTCGGTGCTGTTCTTCTGCGCCGAGTGCTTCAAGAAGGCAGTGGGCATGCTCACTGCCGACTATGAGTTTGCAGGCCTGTATGACGTGCGCCTGCACGTGTCGCAGTTTGCCGAAATCACGCACATCAACGAGTACCTCTACAGCGACGTAGAGCTCGACACCCGTGCCAGCGGCGAGAAAATCTTTGACTACGTTGACCCNCGCAANCGCGGCCGTCAAATCGAGATGGAGCAGGCTTGCACGCAGCACCTCAAGGAGGTGGGCGGTTACTTGGCNCCCGAGGTCGAGGTCGATGGCAAGATGGTNCCCAACTTCCGTCACATCGAGTTCAACCAGGGCGAGTTTGAGGTCGAGGCCACGGTGATGATACCCGTGCGCAACCGCATCCGCACCATCCGCGACGCCATTGGCTCGGTGCTCAAGCAGCANTGCGACTTCAAGTTCAACCTCATGGTTGTCGACAACTTCTCGACTGATGGCACCCGCGAAGCNATCGACGAGTTCAAGGACGACCCCCGCATGATTCACATCATCGCCGACTACTACGACATGGGCATCGGTGGCTACTGGAACCTGGCCGCTCATCATCCCAAGGCTGGTAAGTTCATCGTGCAACTCGACAGCGACGACATGTACAAGGACGAGAACACCCTCAAGACGATGGTAGCCGCCTTCTACGAGCAAAACGTGGCCATGGTTGTGGGTACCTACCAGATGACCGACATCAACCTGAACCCCATTCCACCGGGCATCATCGACCACAAGGAGTGGACCCCCGAGAACGGCCGCAACAACGCCCTGCGCATCAACGGCTTGGGNGCCCCGCGTGCGTTCTACACCCCCGTGCTGCGCGACGTGAAGATTCCTAACACGAGCTACGGCGAGGACTATGCGCTGGGCTTGAACATCTCGCGTTACTACCAGATAGGCCGCGTCTACACGCCCGTCTACCTGTGCCGCCGCTGGGACGACAACAGCGATGCCGCCCTCGATGTGGAGAAGATGAACCGCAACAACCTCTACAAGGACCGCATCCGCACGTGGGAGCTCATGGCTCGCATTGCGATGAACAAGAAGAAATAAGTTCATTCATCATTTCGACGTGACGATGNCCCCTAACGACAACACCCTGGCAACGACTGTAGATGCCCTGATTGAGCGACAGATGCGCAACTGGCCAGCTGCGGCCGCGCGCTATGCCGACCTCGAACACGCCCTCACCCGCGTGGTGAGCGTTGCGCAGTCGCAAGTGCTCTTGCAGTTTAACCCTGCACGGGTGCGGTCGTCGGGGGCGTCGCTTGCGCCGAGCACCCTCACGCGCGAGCACTGCTTCTTGTGCCCCGACAACCAGCCGCCCGAGCAAGAATCGGTCGACTGGGACGGACGTTACAAGATACAGGTCAATCCCTATCCCATCTTCCCGCGCCACCTCACCATCTCGACAATTGCGCACACCCCGCAGACGTTGCTCGACCCCACACGCCTCGACGACATGCTGTCGCTGGCNGCCGCGTTGCCGCAGTTTGTGATTTTCTACAATGGGCCGCGCAGTGGCGCCTCGGCACCGCATCACGCTCATTTTCAGGCGGGAAGCAAGGGGCTGATGCCGCTCATCGACGAGGTGGCCGAGCCCATGTTCTGGTATCCCGACGACAAAATCGAGATTGCCAAGCAAGGCTTTGTGGCGGTGAGNGTCAAGATGGGCCGCCCGTTCTTCATGATTAAGAGCGGNGCNCAGCCGCTTGCCGCCATCTACGCGGTGCGGNTGCAGATGGCGATGATGCGCGCNATGAACCTGGCNGAGGAACCCATGCAGAACATCCTGTGCTGGCTCGANGACGANGATGANTACTGCATGGCCATCTTCCCCCGCCGGGAACACCGCCCCGCNTGCTACGGCACGGGCGAGGGGCAAATGGTGCTGAGCCCAGCTGCCGTCGACATGGGCGGCGCGTGGGCCATCGCCCGTGAGCAGGACTATAACGCCCTGACAGCCACCATGGTGGCNGACATCTACAACGAGTTGTGCGTCACCCGCGAGACGATGTCGCGCATCATCGATTGTTTCCTCACCGAGTAACCCTTTAAGAACAAACGTATTATGAGCAAAAACACTGAACCGCAGGTGCGCGTGGGCATCATGAGCGCCCCAACGCTGAAATTCACACTCAATGGTGCTTACACCGTCGAGGGTAACAACGTTGCGGGCCCGCTCGAGGCTACCTACCAGGATGGCAAGGTCGCCTGCAACGGCCTCGTGGCCGATGAACTCGTTTTCACCCCCGTCGATGCTGAGGCTGGCTCGTTCACGCTGCACAGCGTTGTCATCGGCGTGAGTTTCCACTGGCGCCGCAAGGAGGACCAAACCTTCAAGGGCGCGCTGCACTTGATTGTGGAGAACGACATGATTACCGCCGTGAACGTGCTGCCCGTCGAGGANTACCTGCTCAGTGTGATTTCGAGCGAAATGAGCGCCACAGCCTCGCTCGAGTTGCTCAAGGCTCACGCTGTGATTTCGCGCTCGTGGCTGCTGGCGCAGATGCAGCACNGCAGCGACGNCAGCCGTGGCCANACGGGCAAAGCCGTGGAATGTGCCATGGTCGACACCCCNGAGCTGCTCATCCGCTGGTGGGACCGCGACGACCACACGCGATTTGANGTGTGTGCCGATGACCACTGCCAGCGTTACCAGGGCATCACCCGCGCCAGCACGCCCACGGTGGCACAAGCCATCGAGGCCACGCGCGGCCAGGTGCTCATGTATGGCGGCGACCTCGTCGATGCCCGCTTCTCGAAGTCGTGCGGCGGCGTGCTCGAGCAATTTGAGAACTGCTGGGAAGACGTGAAGCATCCCTATCTGGTGGCGCGCCGCGATGCCGACGACGAGGACAATTTCCCCGACCTCACGCGCGAGGACAACGCCGCCCTGTGGATTCTGCAAAGCCCTCATGCTCACTGCAATACCCACGACAAGGCCATCCTGAGTCAAGTGCTCAACGACTATGACCAAGAAACTACCGACTTCTACCGCTGGAACGTGACCTACAGCCAGGAACAGCTGGCCGANTTGATTAAGCGGCGCACGGGCGACGACTATGGCCGCATCCGCGACCTGCANCCCGTGGCACGCGGCACCAGCGGACGCCTCTATAAATTGCGCATCGTGGGCGAGAANCTCACCCGCGTCATCGGNAAGGAACTCGCNATCCGCTACGCCNTGAGCGAGAGCGCCCTCTATAGCTCGGCGTTCATCGTCGAGCGCCACGACATCGATGCCGACGGCTATCCCGCCCAGTTTGTGCTNCGCGGTGCCGGCTGGGGCCACGGTGTGGGCCTGTGCCAGATAGGCGCCGCCGTGATGGGTGCGCATGGCTACAACTATCGTCAAATCCTGCTCCACTACTTTGTGGGAGCGTCAATCGATACCATCTATTGAATAACAACCTAACCAACACGAGTATATGAATATTCCCGCAAAACGTAATCCCTGGTTATGGGTACCTACCCTCTACTTTGCCGAGGGCATACCTTATTTCATCGTAAACAACATCTCGGTGCTCATGTTTGCCAAGATGGGCGTNCCNAACGACGTGATGGCATTCTACACGAGTTTGCTCTATCTGCCGTGGACCATCAAGCCCTTCTGGAGCCCGTTTGTCGACATCATCCGCACCAAGCGGTGGTGGATTATCGCGATGCAGCTGCTGATGTCGGCCGCCTTTATCCTGCTCACGCTGAGNATGCCGCGTCCCGACGCTGCCACGATTGCCTCGGGCCAGACGCCCATTAGCATGTTTGTGATTGTGCTCATCCTGTTCTGGATTACGGCGTTTGCCTCGGCGACCCACGACATTGCAGCCGACGGCTTCTATATGCTCGCCCTGCGGCAAGACACGCAGGCCGCGTTTGTGGGAATCCGCAGCACCTTCTATCGCTTGTCGAACATCTTCGGCCAGGGCGTGCTGGTGGCTATCGCTGGTTGGATTGAGCTNAAGACCAACGACATCCCCCAGTCGTGGCGCATGACGATGCTCATCAGCGCTGTGCTGTTCTCGGCGATTACGCTCTATCACCTTTATGCCATCCCAGCCCCTAAGGCCGACCACTCGTCGCTCGCTGGCGAGAAGCCCTCGGCAGGCGCGATTTTCAAGGAGTTTGGCCGCACGTTTGCCACGTTCTTCTCCAAGCCAGGCATTGTGCTAGCCATCGTGTTTATGCTGCTCTATCGCCTTCCCGAGGCGTTCCTGCTGAAGATGTGCACGCCGTTCCTNGTGGCCGACCAGGCAGCGGGCGGCTTGGGCATGGAGACTGCCGAGGTGGGTATTGCCTACGGCACNGTGGGNGTGATTGCCCTCACCGTGGGTGGCATCCTNGGTGGCATCTATGCCTCGAAAGTGGGCTTGAAGAANTCGATTTGGTGGATGGCTGCCGCGATGACGCTGCCGTGCTTGACGTTTGTCTATCTCGCTGTGGNACAGCCNACTAACCTCGTTGTCATCTCGATTGCGATNGCCATCGAGCAATTTGGCTACGGCTTTGGCTTCACAGCCTATATGCTCTACATGATGTACTTCAGCGAGGGCGAGTTCAAGACNTCGCACTATGCGATGTGCACCGCCTTCATGGCGCTGAGCATGATGTTGCCNGGCATGGTGGCTGGTATGATTCAAGTGCGCATTGGTTACGCCAACTTCTTCTGGATGGTGATGGCGTGCTGCCTTGCCACGCTGGTTGTGACCTACCTCGCCGACCGCGAAATCGACCCCAACTATGGTAAGAAGGCCGCCGAGGCGCTTCCTGCCGATGCTAACACCGATAACACCGACCTAACAAAACCCCAGAAATAATGAAACGACATCTCATTCTGCTGGCCGCAATTGCAATGGCCGTNCTCACTGCACAAGCAGTAGTAAAACCTGGTATTGAAGTCCTTGCCGAGCACGGTTTCGACGTGCTGCAAGGCAAGCGCGTGGGGCTGGTGACCAACCCCAGCGGCATCGACAACAACCTGGTGAGCACCGTCGACATCCTGCACAACGCCCGCGGCGTGAACTTGGTGGCGCTCTTTGGCCCCGAGCATGGCGTGCGTGGCAATGCGCATGCTGGCGATGCCGTGAACGATAACGTGGACAAGCGCACGGGCGTGAAGGTGTATTCCCTCTTTGGTAAGACCCACAAGCCCACAGCCGAGATGCTCAAGGACATCGACGTGCTGGTGTACGACATCCAGGACATCGGTTGCCGCAGCTACACCTTCTGCAGCACGCTGGGCGTGTGCATGGAAGCCTGTGCCGAAAACGGTGTTGAGTTTGTCGTGCTCGACCGTCCCAACCCGCTGGGTGGCAACAAGGTCGAGGGCAACCTCGTCGAGGANGGCTATGAGTCGTTTGTGAGCAAATATCCCGTGCCTTACCTCTATGGCCTCACGCCGGGCGAGTTTGCCATGTATCTCAATGGCGAGCACCTNATTAAGGGNGAGGCTAAGTTGACGGTCGTCCCCATGGAGGGCTGGACGCGCGAGATGAAATTCCGCGACACGGGCATGCCCTGGGTGCTGCCGTCGCCGCAGATTCCCACNCCCGAGGTGGCTTACTTCTATCCCCTGTCGGGCATNCTGGGCGAGCTCTATATCTTCAACACGGGCATTGGCTACACGCTGCCGTTCCAGCTGTTTGCAGCCACCTGGATTGACGCCGATAGCCTCGCCGATGCGATGAACGCGCTCAACCTGCCGGGCCTGATGTTCCGTCCCATCAACGTGAAGCCCTTCTTTGTGACCTCGGTCGACGTGAACCAAGAGAAGAAAGAGGTGCACGGCGTGCAGACCTACATCACCGACGTCGATGCTGCCAACCTCACGCTCACCCAGTTCTACTTCCTCGAGGTGGTTCACAAGATGTACCCCGATGTGAAGATTTTTGANCAGAACCCCAAGCGCTTTGCNATGTTCGACAAGGTGTGTGGCACCAACAAAATACGCGAGCGCTTCACGCGCAACTATCGCGTGGCCGACATGGCCGACTACTGGAACAAGGACGTCGAGAGCTTCAAGCAGCGCTCGTCGCGTTACTACATTTATAAATAAGACAGCACATGAATCAACGCTATCAACAATACCTGGAACGCGCCGCNGAGTTTATTCCGCGCGAGCGCATCTATACCGATGAACTGCGCACGCTGGCGTGGGGCACCGATGCGGGATTTTACCGCCACCTGCCACAGATTGTGATACGNAGCGCCAGCGAGCGCGAGGTGTCGCAACTGCTGCGTCTTGCCAACCAACTGGGCCTGCCCGTCACCTTCCGTGCNGCGGGCACCTCGCTGTCGGGCCAAACGGTGACCGACTCCATCCTCATCGTTGCTGGCAAGAATTGGGAAAAATATAGCATCGCCCCCGACGCGTCGACCATCACATTGCAACCAGGTATCGTGGGTAGCGAGGTCGATAAAATCCTGGCCCCGCTGGGCCGCACGTTCTCGCCCGACCCNGCNTCGAAGAACTCNGCCATGGTGGGCGGCATCGTCGCCAACAANGCCTCGGGCATGAGNTGCGGCACGCATGCCAATAGCGACCGCATCCTCGTGTCGGCGCGCATCGTCTTCCCCGATGGCACCATCCTCGACACGGGCGACAAGGACAGCCGCGAGCGCTTTGCCAAGACCCACAAGCCCTTCCTCGATGGCATCATCGCCCTGCGCGACCGCGTCATGGCTGATGAGGAACTGGTGGAGCGCATCCGCTACAAGTATGCCATCAAGAACGTGACGGGACTGAACCTGCTGCCGCTGGTGACGTTCACCGACCCGTTCGACATCATCACCCACTTGATGGTGGGTAGCGAGGGCACGTTGGCGTTTGGCAGCCAGTACACGATGCGCACGGCGCACCTCTATCCCTTCCGCGCCAGTGCGATGCTCTACTTTGCCGACATGCGTCGCGCCTGCGAGGCTGTGGTCGACATGAAGAAGGGNCCCGTGCACTGCGCCGAGTTGCTCGACCGCAAGTCGCTGGCTTCGGTCAACGACACCACGGGCGAGAACCTCACCGCCGTCCTCATCCAGACCTTTGCCGACAGCAAGGAAGANCTGCAAAGCAACATTGCANCCATTCAAGATATCCTCAAGCCCTACGAACTCGCTGTGCCCGCTGTGTTTACCGACGACCCCGCCGTCTATGGCAAGTACTGGGCAATACGCAGCGGCATCTTCCCGCAGGTGGGTGGNACNCGCCCGCTGGGAACGACNGTNATNATCGAGGACGTGGCNTTCCACATCGAGGACCTGCCCGATGCCACCGTCGACCTTGCCAACATGCTCAACGAGCACGGCTACGACGATTGCTGCATCTATGGGCACGCGCTCGAGGGTAACTACCACTTCATCATCGCGCAGTCGTTTGAGACGCCCGACGACGTGGCGCGCTACCGCAACTTGATGAACGAGATTGTGAAACTCGTCATCGACAAGTACGACGGCTCGCTCAAGGCCGAGCACGGCACGGGCCGCAACATGGCGCCGTTTGTGCGCAAGGAGTGGGGCGACAAGGCCTACGGCATCATGCGCGAAATCAAGACCCTCTTTGACCCCGAAAATATCCTTAACCCGGGCGTGATTTTCAACGAGGACCCCGACAGCTTTGTGCAGAGCATCAAGCCCATGCCGCTGTGCGACGACACGGTGAACAAGTGCATCGAGTGCGGCTTCTGCGAGGTGAATTGCTTGAGCAGCGGATTGACGCTCTCGTCGCGCCAGCGCATCATCGTGCAGCGCGAGATTGCACGCTTGCGTGCCACGGGCGAGGACGAGGCGCGCCTCAATCGCCTCGAGAAACAATACAGCTACCTGGGCGAGCAGACGTGCGCGGGCGATGGCCTGTGCTCGATGTCGTGCCCCATGGGCATCAACGTGGGCGAGATGACGCACCACATCCGCAACGCTGCGCATCCGCAAGGTAGCTGGGCTTACGAGATGGGCGAGTTTGCAGCGCACCACTTTGCGGGCGTCAAGAGCGGCCTCAAGTCGCTGCTCTATGTGGCGAGCGCGGCTCACAAGGTGATGGGCGATGACGCGGTGAACAGCACCGGTCGCGCCTTGCACAAGCTGGGCCTGCCGCTGTGGACGGCTTCGCTGCCGCGTGCGCACCGCATGAGTGCCCTCAAGCCCAGCAGCAGTGCACGCCGCAAGTTGGTTTACTTCCCCTCGTGCTTGAATCAGATGATGGGGCACAGTAGCAAGGGCGCTAAAATCGACCTCGTCGACGAGGTGGTTTCGTTCTTGCGCAAAGCGGGCTGGGATGTGATTTTCCCCGAAAACATGAACAAACTGTGCTGCGGCATGATTTGGGAAAGCAAGGGCATGCCCGACCTGGCCGACGAAAAGACGGCGGAACTCGAGCAGGCGTTGCTCGCTGTCTCCAACAATGGCGAGTATCCCATCGTGTGCGACCAGAGTCCCTGCTTGCACCGCATGCGCGAGCACTTCACCACGCTCAAGCCCCTCGAGTTGCTCGAGTTTATCCACGACGAGGTGGCACCCTCGCTCAATTTCCACGTCATCGACGAACCCATCGCGCTGCACCTCACCTGCTCGTCGCGCTTGATGGGCATTACCGATAAAATCATCGACTTGGCGCGCCGTTGCTCCAGCAAGGTGATTATCCCCGAGGGGGTAGGGTGCTGCGGCTTTGCCGGCGACAAGGGCTTCTCGCATCCCGAGGTGAATGCCTACGCCCTGCGCAAGTTGCGCAAGCAACTCGTGGCTGCTGGCGTGAAGCGCGGTTTCTCCAATAGCCGCACCTGCGAGATAGGCCTCACCAACAATGGCGGCGTGCCCTATCAGTCGCTCGTCTACCTCATCGATGAATGTACCACAACTAAGTAAATAAACCCTGTATAGATATGTCAAAAGCCAATAAATCAAGCAAACGTCTCCTCTCGCTCGACATCCTGCGCGGTATCACCGTGGCGGGCATGTTGCTGGTCAATAACCCCGGCACGTGGAGCCACATCTACACACCGCTCGAGCACGCCGAGTGGATTGGGCTCACGCCCACCGACCTCGTGTTCCCCTTCTTCATCTTTGTGATGGGTGTGTCGATGTATTTCTCGTTGCGCAAGTTCAATTTCAAACTCAATGGCACGTTGCTCAAGAAGATTGTGCGGCGCACGGTGTTGCTCATGCTCGTGGGCTGGGCAGTGTCGTGGTTTAGCCACTTGATGTATGGCCTGGCGCGTGGCGACAGCTTTGCTGTGGCGGTCAACAACCTCGATACCATCCGCATCCTGGGCGTGTTCCAGCGACTGGCGTTGTGCTACTTCTTTGGCTCGCTCATTGCGGTGCTGTGCAACCACAAGTTCATCCCGTGGGTGATAGGCATCCTGCTGGTGGGCTACGCGCTACTGCTGCAACTGGGCAACGGCTATGACTTCTCGCTCGACAACATCCTGGCACGCGTCGACAACGCCGTGCTGGGCGAGAAGCACATGTATCACGAGAGTGCCTACGGGACCAAGATTGCCCTCGACCCCGAGGGNCTGCTGAGCACCATNCCCTGCATTGCGCATGTGCTCATTGGCTTGATGGTGGGCAAGCTCATCATGACCTATCACGACAATCACGACCGCATCATGCGGCTCATGATTCTGGGCACGTCGATGCTGNTGGCGGGCTGGCTGCTGCAATATGGCATCCCGTGTGGCAAGAAGATGTGGTCGAGCACGTTTGTNCTCATCACCACGGGCATGGCGACCTGCATCCTGGCGTTGCTCATCTANGTCATCGACGTGAAGGGCAACAAGCGCTGGTGCCGCTTCTTTGAGCACTTCGGCGTGAATCCGCTGGCGCTCTACTTGCTGGGCAGCATCCTGAGCATCGTCTTTGGCTCGGTGGCCATCGGTCACTCGCTCGAGGGCGACCGCATCACCATCCACTCGATGATTTACGATGGCTACCTCACNTTTGCCAGCGAGAAATGCGCTTCGCTGCTCTATGCCATCACCTTTGTGCTCATCAACTGGGTTGTGGGCTACATCCTCTACAAAAAGAAAATATACATTAAAATATAAACACTCTAACCCTATCACATTATGATTCTAATTGCTGACTGCGGCTCCACCAAGATTGATTGGTGNCTGCTGAACGGAAGTGAAAAGGTCGCACAGATCTTCACGACGGGCATGAACGCCCTGCTCCTCACNGAGCAAGAAATGACGCAACGCATCCACGATGAACTGTTGCCACACCTGGTTAACTACAAGGTTGACGAGATTTATTACTATGGCGCTGGCATCGTGAGCGACGAGATTAAGCAACACGTGGTGAACGCCCTCAAGGCTAACATGCCCACNGCCACAACCATCGAGGTCGACACCGACCTGCTGGCTGCCGCCCGCGCTCTGTGTGGCCACAANCCGGGCATCGCTTGCATCCTNGGCACGGGTAGCAACTCGTGCTACTACGACGGCGAGAAGGTGGTCGACAACGTGTCGCCCCTGGGTTACATCCTGGGNGACGAGGGCAGTGGTGCCGTGATGGGCAAGATGCTCGTGGGNGACGTGCTCAAGCATCAGCTGCCCGAGCACCTGTGCNAGAAGTTCCTCAAGCAATACGACACCGACCGNGGCAAAATCATCGAGGCTGTTTATCGTCAGCCCGCNGCTAACCGCTACCTGGCGCAGTTTGCCCCGTTCCTGGAGCAAAACATCGACGAGCCCGCGATTCACGACTTTGTGCTGCGTGCGTTCACCGCATTCTTTGTGCGCAACGTCGAGAGTTACAAGAACTACAAGGANCTGCCNTGCAACTTTGTGGGCTCTATCGCCCTGCGNCAAAAGCGCGTGCTGCAAGAGGCTGCCGAGTCGCGTGGCATCACCATTGGCAACATCATCCAAGCGCCCATGGAGGGCCTGATTCGTTACCACTCGGGTCAAGCGTGATGCGGTCAACCCCAGCTATCGACATCTAACAGNAAAACGTATATTTTATGGCATTTATTAAAATCAGTGAACAACCCTCGCTGTATAACGACCTGGAAAAGAAGTCGGTACACGATATTCTCACCGAGATTAACATCGAGGACCACAAGGTGCCCGATGCCGTGGAACGCGCCATCCCGCAAATCGAGAAGCTCGTCACAGGCATCGTNTCGCGCATGAANCGCGGCGGCCGCATCTTCTACATGGGTGCCGGCACGTCGGGCCGCCTGGGTGTGCTCGATGCCAGCGAGATTCCGCCCACCTTCGGCATGGACCCNGGATGGATTATCGGCCTCATTGCAGGCGGCGACACAGCGTTGCGCAACGCCGTGGAGAACGCCGAGGACGACACCGCCCAGGGCTGGAANGACCTCGAGCAATATAACATCAACGACAAGGACACGGTNATCGGNATCGCTGCCTCGGGCACCACGCCCTACGTCATCGGCGCCCTGCGCGATGCNCGCGCCCACGGTTGCCTCACAGCGGCTATCACCAGCAANCCCGACGCTCCCGTGAGCGAGGTCGCCGAGATTCCCATCGAGATGATTGTGGGACCCGAGTATGTCACCGGCAGCTCGCGCATGAAATCGGGCACGGGCCAAAAGCTCATTTGCAACATGATTTCCACCGCCGTGATGATTCAAATGGGNCGCGTCAAGGGCAACAAGATGGTGAACATGCAGTTGAGCAACAAGAAGCTCGTCGACCGCGGCACNCGCATGCTGGTCGAGGAACTGGGGCTCGACTACGACAGCGCCAAGCGCNTGCTGCTGCTCCATGGCTCGGTGAAAAAAGCTATCGACTCCTACCGCGAGGCACATCATCAACCCGAGCAATGAAACGCATCTATCAACTACTCACCGCTGCTGCCGTGGCCCTCGGGGTCGCGGCACCGGCAGTGACGGCTCAGGCGCAATCGCTCATGCCGCCACAATCGCAGTGGGCCAACCAAGACGTGTACTACGCCCGCCGNGCCACGCTGTTTGAACTGCTGCCCGTNGGNAAGAAAGACATCATCTTNCTGGGCAACAGNCTCACCGATGGCTGCGAGTTCAACGAACTGTTTAACAACCGCCACATCAAGAACCGCGGCATCGTGGGCGACATCGTGCAAGGCCTCATCGACCGCATCGAGCCCATCGTCAAGGGACAACCNCGCAAAATCTTCATCATGAGCGGTGTGAACGACATCTCGCACGGCGTCACCGCCGACAGCATCGCCCGCGCCACCTCGCGCCTGATTTCCATCATCCAGACNCGCAGCCCCCGCACCAAAATCTACNTGCAGAGNCTGCTCCCGTTCAACAACGACGTGCGCGAGTGGAAACTCCTCGTGGGCCGCGACAGCGTAGTCGTCGAGAGCAACCGCCTCCTCGAGCAAGTCGCCCGCGACCACGGCATNACCTGGATNAACCTCTACCCCCTNTTCGCCGACAGTGACGGCCACCTCCGCCGCGANTACACCAACGACGGCCTCCACCTCATGGGCCCCGCCTACCTCGTCTGGCGCACCGCCCTNANNCCNTACCTNAANTANAGNGNNGAGNGNNGAGAGTTGAGAGTTGAGTTCCCCGNNGCTGGNTACGCCGCTGTGGCTTTTGCACGCAGACCAGCGCAGACTCCGCAGACCTTCTACACATTATAATATATAGGTCCGCGCTGGTCTGCGCTGGTCCGCGCGAGGAATATTTTTTAGGGAAAAGATTTGGTGGAACAAAAAAATTGCTTTAACTTTGCAAAC
>Ga0065709_1029590_pt1 | contig 16045 bp, 14 predicted proteins | sample Hoacrofraction14_2_FD_59096 | JGI IMG/M metagenome (GOLD analysis project Ga0065709, IMG submission 59096) | Hoatzin crop microbial communities from Cojedes, Venezuela, sample from fiber fraction 14 v1 | ecosystem: Host-associated > Birds > Digestive system > Esophagus > Crop | place: Venezuela...
TACTTGCGCATGTATGTGCGTGAGAAGACTGAGTCAGGGCTGTATGTCAGAAAGGCAGTCCGATGCTCCTAAAGAGCAACCGCCCGCGAAACGGGCGGCAGTAGGAAGCACGTGGCTTTAGCCATGTGAGGCTTCACGCGGTTGGGTTTCTCTGATACCGTGATTTCACACGACCGATGCGGCTCGACAGCGATTTTTACAGAGCTACCGGCAGGCAGCAGATCAGAGATGATGATTGTGTACGGCTGAACAGGCCGGGAGACGGAGGTGGACATGGCGTATTGTACCTGGGGCGAAGTGAACAGTCTGATGAGGGAGTATCACAACCGGGAGTGGGGCGTGCCGGTCCATGATGACCGGACGCAGTTTGAGCATCTGATGATGGAAGCCATGCAGTGCGGGCTGAACTGGAAGATGATGCTGGACAAACGGGAGATCTTCCGCGCCTGCTTTGATCAGTTCGACTACGACAAGGTGGCGGCGTATGACGAAGCGGATGTCGAGCGGATCATGAACTATCCCGGGATGATCCGCTCCCGCCGGAAGATCGAGGCGGTCATCGGGAATGCCCGGTGCTTTCAGAAGATCCGGGAGGAGTTCGGCAGCTTCTCGGAGTATATCTGGGACTTCGCGGGCGGGAAGACGATCCTCTACCACAAACACGCGGACGGCTGGATCCCGGTGTCCAACGGCCTGTCCGAGCGGATCAGCCGGGACCTGAAAAAGCGGGGCTTTAAATATCTCGGAAGCATCACGGTGTACTCTCACCTGCAGTCCTGCGGCATCATCAACGACCATGACCGCACCTGCCCCTGTTACGCGCGGATCAACAGCCGGTATCCGACCGTCAGCCGGCGGCGCGACCGGGAAGTGGGCGTGGTGCATTTCGAGTAAACCGGAAAAACAGAGCAGAACAGCAGACCGGAATATACCAAGTAGGCCTTGTTGAAGAGCCATATTTAACGGAGCGGTTATGAGCAGAAACAATGCGCTGTGTCAGATGGAATAGAACAGCCGGATATGCCCCCTGTGCTAATCGGGTTTCATGATAGCGCAGGGGTATTTCATGCGTGAATTCGGAAAATTCAAAAAGTCGAAAAATTAATGCTCAGCTAGTCGAAAATAATGTCCAGCTAGTAGTACAGACGGCGCAAAGTGGCGACAGTACGGGGAAAGGAAGACGGCAGCAGGGAGCGGTTTGTTGTGTTGATGTTGTGCTATGCCTGCGGTGAATTAGGGTCGAGGATACTTCTGATCGCGGTCATCAAGATGAACAAGTCGATGACATCCGCCGTAATCACTGTCCGCATCCGGCGTCGTGACCCTCTGAGATGCGAGGCGATGCATCGACAGGGGGGAGGTAACAATAGAGCGATGGATGTAACAAAAAGTAACAGGGGTAAATGTTGCCAGGTTGCAAACCGAATGCTTGCCAGAAATAATACATAATTGAAAAATGGTGACAAGGTAACAAAGTAACAAGAGTCTGATCTGATTTTTTATATACGCATATATACCTTAATGGCACTTATATATATTATTTTTTATATTTACAAAAATAGTTTGTTACCTTGTGACCTTTCCCGTTTTACAAGGGCCCGCGTCACTTTTGAATGGTTACTCCCACGTGACCTTTTTGTTGCCCGTGACATTGTTATGTTACCCGACGCGCGTTGCGCCTATAACAAAACCCCCGACCAGAGTCGGGGGCTGTTTTTTACTGCTGACTTACACCGGGAAGTATCTCTTCTGTCATGAGCCGCGAGAGCTTTTCGACCTCTGTCCGTAAGTCCTCTAAGGAGCGGTGACCGTAAACGCCGGTCGTAATACTCTTTAAAGTGTGACCGAGAAGTCTTGCTCTGTCCGCTTCGCTGACGCCTGCCCGTTCCAGGAGAGCGCTGTAAGTATGACGGGTATCATGAGGACGGTGGTTCGCGCCGATCAGGCTCTTGACCTGCTTCCATTCGTGACTGCGGAAACCGTTCGCGTCCTCAATCCTGACTGAGCCGAGAGCCTCAACTGTGGGCTGTATTATTGTCGGGATCGGCACGATGCGGTTCTTGCCATTGTCTGTTTTGACCCCGCCTTGCAGGTACCAGTCGGGTGCGAAATGTTCTTCCAGTGTGGCATAGGCAGAGATTCGAAATCCCGTCATCATCATGACGAGTGCAAGCGCCGCCGCCTGGTCTTTGTCTTTGAGCGCCCAGAGCGTTCGGATCTCATCATCAGTAAATGGTCGTCCGTGTACTTCGTCCTCGACACAGCGGGGCGAGAGAGCAGCGGCGCAGTTTGTCTGGATGTAGCCGAGTGAGGCAGCGTATTTAAAAACCTGTTTGAATAAAGAACATATCTGCTCTTTTGTCGCCCGCTTTTTATCGCATCCGTCAATGACTGCTTGCAGCCGTGAGTATGTGATGGTATTTATCGCAGCGGTTTTCAAGTCTTCCGGTACCCATGTCTTCCATGCCCAGCCGGTGATCTTTTTTGCGCTTTCGCTGTATCCGCGGGCTCTGTCGTCGTATTTCCACCCATACCACTCATCATATACTGTTTCGAGCGTCTTTTCTCCGGGGCGGCGCAGGAGCCTGATCACGGCATCTGCGTCTGGCTCTTCTTCGCCTGCGTCAATAGCGGGAGCTTCTGTTCCCGTATGCCTGGCCAGTAAAAGAGCGAGTGCGCTCTCATATGTCGGCATATATCCGATACACGCTCCACGCCTTTTTCCACTTCCGCCGGGGAGATAGACCGCCCATGGGTTTCGCCGGTTACCTCCGAGGTGTAATATCTGACCGAGTCCCTTCGGCAGTCGCATCTTGTCCGGTGTGCTCCGTGCTGTGTTGCGTGTCATGGTTCGCCTTTCTCGTTAGGGTGTAAATATAGGCCTCAACTGCGCGGCGGTCGCTTTCGTCCAGCGCTCGGATCGCCTGTAAGAGAGCGTCATCCCTCGCATCGAGCGTGGTACTTTCCGGTGATAAGGAGGGGAATATCTCACATAATGCATCCATTGCCCGCCCTGACGGAGACGTTGCCCCGGTTGCCCACCGGCATACTGTTATCTGCTGCACGCCGAGCCTTTGCGCAAGGTCGTACTGTGTCATTCCGGCATTCTTCATCGCTGCTTTCAGCCGTTGCCCAAAAGCCACGGTTTTTTCTGTTTTTCGCATAGTGCCAAACCCTTTCTAATATATAAAGAGATGATATATATAATGCCTGACATAAGTATACCACATTATGTTTAATATATCAATAAATGTGTTGGCTCATCTGCTTATAAGCAATAAATAGATGATATGCACAAAACATGTGTAAAATAACGCGATATACTATGTATATTATTTTATTAAATGGCATTGTCATCAATATCATAAAATGATATAATAACATCAAGAGAGAAACGGGAAAGAAAAGTAACTATAGACAACAGTAATGGCCAACAGAGCGCGAGCGAAGCGAGAGGGACTGCTTATAAGACAAAAAACACGAAAAAATGAAAAAGCGAACAAAGTAAACACGCACACTTGGTAAAATGGCAGCGCAAGGACAGAAACGCCAAGGGCCCGGCGGAAACCTCACTGCTCGCACGAGAAGGAGAGCGCTGATGATAGCACCAAGCAAGCTGACACCCGCCGCACACGAGCGGCATGAGATCACCGTAGATTTCGGAGAGCGGACGCTCTTCCCACACCAGGCGCAGGCACTGGAAGCAACTAAAGACAAGACAAACGCCGCTTACTACTACCGCCCGGGATCAGGCAAGACCCTTATGGCAATAGCCACGATGGCACGGTGGACACAGGAAGGCGAGCGACACAGTAACGCACATATCTGGATCTGCCAGAAAAGCAAGGTCGCCGACCATGTTAAAGACCTGATCCGCTACACACGCGGTGCGAATATCTATGACCTCACAAAACCGAAGAGCCTGGCTGGTTACCTTGCGGACGAGGGGTTAAAGATCGGAGTTATCAACTATGACATGATATGGCGGCGGGCGGAACTGCTGCAAATAAGCTACGAGACGGCAACTTTTGACGAGTCCTCGCTGCTCCAGAGATGGGCAACGAAGCGCACGAAAGCCTGCGCAAACCTGAAGGCGGCGCACAAGCAGCTGCTTTCCGGCACGCCGGTATCCGGGAAGTACGAGCGCATAGGCACACAAGCTCGGATGCTCGGCTGGTATGTCACCTATAAAGAGCTGCTGGAACGCTATTGCTATACACAGCCGCTATACATCGGAAGCCAGGGCATAACGCAGGTCACGGGATACCATGACGCCGCAGACTTAAGGAAACGGATGGAAGCGGTCGGAGCTGTTTTTGAGCCGGACAACCTGGACTTAAACCTGCCGGACGCGCGGACGATAGATATAGACTGCGACGCTGGTAAACAGTGGACGGTATTCCGGCGCAGGAAAGTAGTTACCGTCGATGAGCATGAGTTTGTTGGCGCTGATCCTCTGAGCAGCCTGACAGCCGAAAGGCAGCTATGCGGAAGCTACTGTCGCGACAAACTGGCACGGGTGGCGGATCTGCTGGAAAGTCTGGAAGGAAGACGAGTTATCGTATTCTATGCCTTTCAGCGCGATCGGGATCAACTGGAAGCTATCGTCAGTAAAACCGGCAGAAACATCAGCACGGTGGACGGACGCGGCAGCGACCTGACAGCCTACGAGCGCGACGAAGACAGCATAACGCTCATCCAGTACCAGTCGGGCAGTATGGGGTTGAACCTGCAAAAAGCCTGCTACACAATCTTTTATGACGCGCCGTTAAGCTGCGAGCTATACACGCAAGCACAGGCACGGACGCACAGGCTGAAACAGCGAAACACCTGCACCTATTACCGCTTGATCGCGGGTGTAGAGAATCAAATATATCAGACGCTCGCACGCGGGATAGACTACACAGAACGGCTCTTTGAAGCTGAAGAAACCGAAGCAGCAACCGGCACCGAATAACCTCCGCCGAAGGGGGCACATGGGGCCAGAGAAAAGATTTGAAAACAAAATAAAACAATGGTGTAAAGCGAACGGCATCTGGTTCTATAAGACGCACGGAAGCGGATACACCAGATCAGGAGTTCCCGACCTTATCCTGTGCGCCGATGGACGTTTCATAGCATTAGAGGTGAAATCGGCAAACGGGAAACCGAGCGAGCTACAACTGCGGGAAATAGGAGCGATACGGACCGCGGGCGGCATGGCCGAAATAGTATACCCGCGGGACTGGCCGCAACTCCGCAAGCAACTTGACAACTTCATAACCAAAAAAACGACGAGGAGATAGCTATATCTATGATAGACACAGCATCTGTAAACCCAACCGCGATCAAAACCGCGACCCCAACGGAGAACTGTCCCAATGAAGGGGAAAACTCCGATAACGCAAAAGCTCTCAATAATGCAAACATTTTATCGGTGCCACTCGGACAGGCGGATGGCAAATATACCGCAATACACTTACCTGTACCATCATTTGACCCGCAAACAGCGCGGGAATATATCACCACAAAATTACTGTCAACAAAGCGGCCTGGCATGAAAGACCTGCTCGCGCACATGGAACGCAAAGGCTTCTTCCACGCACCGGCCTCGACACACTATCATAGCAACTTTGACGGCGGGTTGGTGGTCCATAGCGCTAACGTTCTTCACAACGCTCTGGCAATAGCAGCGGCTCTCATGCCAGCCGATGACTACGAGCGCTGGGAAGAAACGCTCATAATAGCGGCGGCGCTGCATGATCTCGGCAAGATGGGGGTGCACTCCCCATACTACGTGCCAAATCTTACACCGGCAAGGCAGCAGCAGAGCAAGGCGAAGCCGTACCGTGTCGATCCGGCTCTTACTGCGCTCGATCATGCAATTCGCTCAGTGCAACTGGCATCACAGTATATACGTTTGACCGACCAGGAGGCTTATGCCATCGCCTGCCATGATGGACCATACGGCGGAGCGTGGTACGCCATCAGGCAGAAGCTGACATGGCCGCTGATGATTGTCCACTGGGCCGATATGTGGGCCGGTCGATATCAGGAACCAGGCGGCATGGGGGACGACTATAGGTAAAAAATCCAAAGCCAGACCAAAAGAGCGAACAAAGTAAACACGGAAACATAGTATTGTTAAGTTAACGAAAAATAAACACCGGGGGGCGTTGTTTCCCCCCGGACCAATGAAAGGGAAAAGCCATGGAAATTAAAGCAAATCCAATGAGCCTCGCTGAACACACCTGCATGAACTTCCGCGAGCATGAAAAAAAAGAAGGAGCAGGTGATATCTATCGAGCACTGAGCGACGCATCCAAGGCCTTTGGGGCTGTTGCAAAAGACGACATCAACTCCGGACAGGGCTTTAAGTATCGAGGCATCGAAAGCCTCATGAACGCCGCCTGGCCGGCCTTGAACGCGCAGGGGATCACGATCCTCCCCATCGTCCTGCAGCATGAGCACGAGACCACGACAAACGCGCGTGGCACGCAGATGACTCGCGTATATCTCAAGGTCCAGTACGATTTAGTGGCCCGCGATGGTTCTCGTATCTCCGCTATTACAGCGGGCGAAGGCATGGACAGCGGCGACAAGGCGACGAATAAGGCCATGAGCGCCGCATATAAATACGCTCTTATGCAGGTCTTTTGCATCCCCTTTGATATGGTGGATGGCGACGCGGAGAGCCCGGAAACGACTGCTCCTGCCGTACCGCTTAGAGCACGCACGCCGCAGCACGATGGCAACTACCCCGCACCGGCAGAACCGCTGAAGGCAGAGGGAGCCGGCACGAAGGCGGAAGAGCCGGAAATGACGACGGAGAGTGCAAAGCCTAAGTTCTCCGACATGGCGCCGAACACCCTGCCGACGGAAAACCTCGTGGCGATGGGGCGCGAGGAAATTGCCCACGATATGACCACTATTGACGCAGCTGCTGCAGAACAGAGGACAGACGAGGTAGAAGTCGGTGCGGACTTGCGGCCGGTGAAGCCGGAGGTCAGACGCCGCAGAAGAGCAGTACGATGACAGTCGAAACAGTTGATCTGCGAGACCGAAAGGAAGAGGGGCACATGCTCTTAAAGGCTGGCCCCCACCTGCTATATCCGATATCTGACCGCCGCTGCATGGACCTGACCACAGGCGGAATGATAACGGCGGACGGAATACCACGCCGGTGGAAGATAACCCGTTACATGATAACTACCCAGCAACTGGCGGACTTGCTAGCCGCCGAAAAGAAAAAGGAGAGAAGCCATGAAGCACAAAATCGTAACAATCGAGTTTGAGAGCACTTATACGGGCGAAAGCTACACGATTAACACGACCAAAGACAAGGCCGATGTCATTATAAAAGCGGCAACCGGGTGCGAGCTTGTCGGCGTGAGAGATACGCCGCGGGATGAAACAGAAGAAGAGGACACCTGGTACATCGAAGTTGTCAAAGGGGTGTCCGCAGAAGACTTAAACCGTTGTCACGACAAGGACTGTGAACCTCAATTTACGTACCCCGCGAAGATTACCTATACTGACTCACGCTATACCGCACGAGAAGTTGCTGCGCGGTTTTTAGCTTACGCGACCTTCGGAGCGGTTTCAGACGATGCGTTGGAGTATGGCACGGAAGTTTTTGAGTGGTGCTGCAAGCCGGGTTCGCCCGCTGACGGCAGTACGACACACGTAAAGGATAAGCAGGCTGAATCAGAGCCCGAAGACGACGATTATCTCTGGGATGTAGATGATAGCAGTGTGGCCTACTGGTGGGCATGGAGGCAGGAAAATGGCGAAACAATCGAAGATATCCTTACCTCTGACTAAGGGAGAGTACGCGCGCCTACGCCGCGAGGCCACCCAGCGCAAAATAACTGTCGGAGAACTTATCCGAAAGGAATATATGGCGGGGCGGGAGAACTTCACACGACTCGGACGGGTAACGGATGCATTTACTGAGCTCTTTTACGTACACGCGAAAATGACAACCAGCCTGTGGAGGATAAAACGCGTGACCGGTAAACCCCTCGAAGAAGCAGAAAAATTAGCGGATGCCAGCCTCAAGCTGATGACACAGATCGACAAAGCCATCCGCCCCAAAATGGAAGCTCACCCACGGGCGCATATATACAGCTTCCGCGTCACGACTGAAGAAGCCCGGATAATGGACATGGACGCAGAATGCCATGATATGCAGCGTGCGACCGTTATCCGCACGACGGTGTTGCGGCACCTCTACGACAATAAGAGCTCCGTAAAATTGGCAACAGTAGAGCAGGCTGTGGCAGACCTCAAACAGAGCGAATGCTTGTTGAGCAGTATAGCCTGCCAGGCAATCATGCACCACGCTATCGACAACGACCAGGAAGGCACGATAAAGACTATATTTCAAACCGAACTCGGCACGCTGGCTCAGCTGCAAGCACCGGGAGCCTGAGAATAACGGAAAACCGAACAAAGTACCCCCAGCGTACGAATGTAAGCAGGGGGAAAAACACCCCGCCCCGGAGGAACGAGGGCAGAAAAGGAACACACTATGAGTAAATTTGCAAACCTCGCAGTAGACAACGCCGCTATCGTCGCCGCCGTGGAAGCCGCCGCGGCCGAGATGAAGGGAAACGGAAACGGGGGAAAGGCGAAGGAAATCCCCGCGGGTGAGTATACGGTGGCTATAGACGAGCTGGAACTGCGCGAGAGCAAGAGCGGGCGCCCGATGCTGGTTGTCGGCTATAAGGTCACCCAGGGGGAATACAAGAACCTGCACCTTGACCGCGAATACAAGGTCGTATACGGCACGAAAAACGACGGTCGTATGATCCAGTCAGTCCTGCAGTACCTGCGGAAATTGGATGTAGTCGGAGACGACGGCGAACCGATCGAGATCAAGTTTGCTTCGTACCCGCAGCTGTCCGATCTGGTAGACGAAGTTTTCGAAGCTATCAAGGCTATGGGGCTGACCTACAAGGTAGACTACGACCCACAGGGCTTCTGGCGCGCGGTCATCATCGAAGTCATTGACCCGGAGGAATAAAACATGAGAAGAGACAATAGGCCACCTGTGAGATACGGATTCCGCCTTTACCCTGGCGATGACGCTGATTACGGATACCGTCACGACTACGCTGACAAGGCGCTCCAAAACCTGATGAGCCGCAAAGATATATGGCCCGCCGCGGGCGACCTGCTCGCCGACATGGTATTCGAGTTTTACGAGCACCACCGCGCGGCCTACGAGCTGCCGCCTATCGAGTAACGTGTCAACGTTGACACCTACGCGGGCGATACGCCTACATGGGGGATTGGGGGACTCCCCAACAAGATGCAAAAGGGCGGGCAAATCGAACGAAAGTGAGATTGTCCTAACCGTTGCGTATCTTGCAAGCAAGCAAGACGGGGAAAAATAGAAAGACGCATTATAGGGTACGCCGCGAAAGACGGCGGAAGAACTGGCGACAGAACGCACAAACTGGCGACAGCGGCTAAAACTGTTAACTGACGACAGAAAAATACCCTGAAAACGGCAACTGACGACACTAACAAACAAACTGACGACAGCGTAAAAACGCCGCCGGTAGAGCTGCCAACTACTACTGACGACAATTATAAACATACTGACGACAGAAAAAAACGGCCGAAGCGCCGATATAGATATATAGTTCTGCCACTTTACTTATCTTAATAAACTGACGACACCAAGAAGGAAGCCAATATGAAAGTAAAGTGCATTGATTTTGAGGTTTACAAATACGACTGGCTGGCCTGCTGGGAAGATCCAGACGGAAGCAAAGGTGAGGTCGTAAACGACCCGGACGAGTTGCGCGGCTTGTATCGTGAGGTAGACCTCTGGATCGGTTATAACATCAAAAATTATGACCAGTATATTATGAGCGCGGTCCTGGCAGGTTTTGACGCCAGAGAAATGAATGACTGGATCATCAAGGAAGGAAAAGACGGCTGGCAGTTTAGCGACGTATTGCGGCAGTATCCGGTGCTCTTTTACGACACCATGCCTTCGCCTCCGGTCGGTCTTAAAACTCTTGAAGGCATGATGGGCCACGATATTCGCGAGACGATGATTCCTTTTAACATTGACCGTAAACTGACCCCGGCGGAAATCCGGGAAGTGCTGAAATACTGTCACCATGATGTGCAGGAGACCATTGAAGTTTTTAACCGGACCGGCGTAGTGTACGACGCGCATGTTGCTATCATAGATACTTTTGGCCTGCCCGCGGTGGACATTAAGAAGACGTCCGCACAACTGACAGCAGCTGCTCTCCAATGCCGGCGAAGAAGTGACGTCGCGAAAGACGAACACCGCTGGGAATTTCTGCCTTGTGTAGAGATAGAGCGTTACGCCGATATCTTGGACTTTTTTACTGGCCTGCGGCGCAGGGGGATCCAGGGCGAAGATGTTTATACGAAAAAAGGTCATCCCGAAAATGCGTATAGTCGTCCGGTAGCAGGGGTGATGCATCAGTTCGGCGTCGGCGGGTGCCACAGTCTGAACGACACACCTATTCATGCCGCAGGTGACCTGTACCACATCGATGTGTCATCGTATTATCCGACGCTTCTTATCCGGTGGGGTCTTATCACCCGCGCGACAAAACACCCCGAAATCTATGAAGGCGTATACAACACCCGCCTGCGGCTAAAACGCGAAGGCAAGAAACGCGAACAGGCGCCGTATAAGAAAATCCTGAATGGGCTCTCGGGGGCTATGAAAGACCACAGAAACCCTGCCTATGACCCGATGCGCAACAACATGATGTGTATCAACGGACAGCTCGGATTAGTTGACCTTATAGAGCACCTTGAAAACGGCGTCAGCGGGTTTTGCCTTATACAGTCGAACACCGACGGCCTTATTATCCAGATTGCGGAAGGTGACGCGCCGAAAGCGGCAATGAACGCGGTCTGCGACGAATGGGAACACCGCTGGCGCTGCTCCTTAGAGCGCGAAGAGATTGAAGAAATCTGGCAGCGGGACGTAAACAACTATATTTACATTGGGTCCGGCGGCGGGATCGTCAGAAAAGGTGCAGCGGTAAAGCCCTGCGACGGCCTGACGGATATGGACCTTCCGTTAGTCCGCACGGCTATTGTAGAGCGTATATTGCACGACACCCCGATCACGGACACGATAAACGAATGCCAGGACTTATACCAGTTTCAGCGGGTTGTGAAGTTATCCAGTGCCTACGAAGGCGTCCGGCATTATCACGGAGGGCAGACCGAGGCGCTGACGCCGAAAATGCATAAACCAACGGGCAGATACGAATACACTCGATATACGCAGTATGGCTGGAAGACGTACAGGGTTTTTGCCACGAAGGACTCCAGCTTCGGGCCAATCAAGAAATACAGGGCAGCAGGCGAAGCGGCCTTTGCCGACACACCGGAACACGCCATGATTTACAACGACGACGTAACGCAGACGTCCGTACCAAACTGGCTGGACAGGGCCTGGTACATAAATCTGGCTACAGACCGATATATGAAGTTTATAGGGGCAAAGCCTCTGGAAGGAAAAGACGACTATGACGAATGACACAACAACAGGCGCACCAGCCTGCAGCAAATACGAACTATATAAAGCAGCAGTCCAGCTGCGTCCAGGTGAAAAAGCCCCCGCCACGCAGTATAAAAATATACCCGCGGCCGACCTGCCTACGGTGAAACAGATGTACGAAAACGGCATGGATTTTGCCGGTATACTCGCACAGGATGCGGTGTTATATGACTTTGATGACATTGACGATTTCCAGGCTGCTTTGAAGGTGGTCAAGGCGGACGACCTGAACTGCCGCGTAATACGCTCGCAGAGCGACCACAATGGCGGACATATACTATTGAGACAGCCGGTAAATCGAGTAGTCAATAAGGACGGCGCAGGACTCACGCTCGCCTGCGGCATCCACGCAGATATTAAACTGGGCAAAAAAGAAGGACTCGAAGCGCTCTGCGTAAACGGAGTGCAGCGGGCGGTGATCCGGGAGATTGATGAGACCAGACCAATATCAGAGGCACCTGTATATTTCCGGCCGCTCGGTATACTGCATGATCAGACGCTCGCGGGGATGAAGGACGGAGACGGACGGAATAACGCGCTTTTTTATCATGCGAAAAGGATGGTCGCGAACGGAATCAAGCGGAACGAGGTGCGTGATATAGCCGAAGTCATAAACGCGTGTGTGTTCGGAGAACCGCTCCCGGAAGGAGAACTGGACGTGGTTTGCCGTCTGGACGTATTGCCGGATGAACTGCCGGAAAACATCGCGTCACCTGCAACACGGGCACCCTCAGTATACGATGAAAATGGCCGCTTCGCTCATGACGTTTGCGCCCAATACCTGCTTAGAACCTTACACGCCTGTCGGATCGACGCGGGGGTAAACATAGGCGGAGTCCTGCATATCTGGATGGGGACGCATTACGAGCCAGGTGAAGACACGATAAAAGCAATGATTATCGAGTTGGCGCCGAAGCGCAGAAAGAAAGACCGCGAAGAGGTACTGGATTATATGATGGCTATCGCGCCAAAAAAACAGCGAACGGGTGGTAGATACATCACGTTCCGGAACGGAGTGTATGATCTGCAAGAGCAGCAGCTCATAGACTTTAATCCGGACATTATCAGTACGAATATCATCCCGCACCCATATAAGCCTGATGCAAAGAGCGAACGCCTGGAACATCTGCTGGAAACGTGGGCGGACGGAGACCCTGAATGCTATGACCGTCTGATCGATAACGCAGCGGCTATTCTTTATAGCGGCCTGGAAATTCCCTGCTCCATTTTTGTCACCGGTGCGGCAAACGCAGGGAAGAGCACGCTGCTGAAGTTGTATAAGGCGATGGTCGGACGGGACAACACAAGTGCGATTCCACTGAACTGTCTCTCACGCCCGGGGTATGGCAACAAGTTTTACGGAAAACTGCTTAACGTGGTGGATGACGCAACTGAGGGCAGGGTTTCGAGCGAAGACGTCGCGCTTTTTAAGAGCCTGGCAACCCATGACGAGATCACGGTGCGGGGGCTGTACCACGAGAGCGTGACATTTGAGCCTTACGGTACCTTTGCTACGAGCTGCAACAGCATCGCCAAGATGTACGATGACGATCCGCGGGCGGTTTATCGGAGGATGTGGATCACTATTTTAAGACATCCCCTGCCGCTGAACGGCCCACACAAGGACAAAGTTTCAAACATGATCTGGGAAGACGAGCTCTCCGAGGCACTTATAGCCAAAGCGGTGCCGGCGCTCATCGAAATGAAGGCTTATCGAAACGGGCCGCGTCCGTATGCAGCAGGGGAAACCTACCTCGCAAAATACTTCAAGGAGATGGACACGGTGGCGATGTTTGTAGAGGACGAGGGCGACGCTATCATCATCAATCACACACCACGCGATGTATACACTAACTACACGCTGTGGTGCAACGCGAATGGATACAGAAGTCCGCTGACTAAGACCAACCTCACGAAGCGGCTGCAAGAGCGGTATGGATATGAGGTGAAGCAGATCCACGGCGGAGCACGGGTATTTCGAAAAGTCGTGACTCCCGCCAAGAGCAGTGATAAGGCGAAAACAATCTGATCAACTGACAGGCGAAATGGTAACAAAAAAAGTGCCCAGGTAACAGGGACGCAACAGAAAGGTAACAGGCGAAAAACGTCAGGACTCCTTATTTTATAAGGGGAGTCACAAGGTAACAAAAATTTTCAAAAAATATAAAAACAGATATATGTGTATAGGGTATAGCGTATACGTATATATAAAAACTCCCGGGAAAAACTGTTACCCTGTTACCGATGTGGCGAGTGCAAACCAATATAGAAATAATACAAATATATAATTGATAAAACAGGTAACGAAGACATCTCAAAAAACTGTTACATGGTATGGCTTTTTGTTACCTTTCTGAAGAACCTGGGAAAATGGGGGATGTCCGATAAGACGAGTATCCTTCAGAGAAACATGAGAGGCGGGCGCAAAAGAGAGTTACGAGCTCTACACCCGCCTCCGTCAATATGCATCTAAGAAACGAGGTTACTATGGCAATCACAAAATTACGGAGAATCAAAGAGGGACAAAACGGATCCGGCAGAAACCACCTAAGAGTGCTCGTCCGTTATGTCATGGATCCAAATAAAACCGCAGGAGCCGGAACACGCAGCGATCTCGGCGAGGATCCAAACATCATATACCAGATGATGATACGCAATAAAGAGCTATACGGAAAAACAGGTGGCAGCCAATGTTTTCACTACGTGCTTTCATGGCCACCTGGCACGAAGATCTCACCGGAAGAGGCACTGGATATAGCTGAAAACTTTACACGGGAATTGCTGCAGGGAAACTATTACTACGTGCTGGCAATGCATACAGATAAGCCTCACCCTCATGTGCATGTAGTTTTCGACTCAGTTTCCCACACGACCGGAAGAAAATTTCACTCGCCCAAGGGAGACTGGAAGTATCGGATCCAGCCAATCACTGATAAACTGTGTGAGGAGAGAGGGCTCCCAAGACTGGAAATCGATCAGGCAAACCGGGCCGGAAATCTGCCATACAACGAGTGGCAGCATGAAAAAGAAACTCAGCAAGGAAAGGTCCGCGTGCCGACTAATGACATCACTTGGTATGACATCGTACGTGACGATATTGACACGGCGATCGAAAACACCGACACCTATGAAGATTTTCTTTCTTACCTGAAAAATGAAAAATACGAAATTACCAGAGACTCGGTGCATCTCGCTTTGAAACCGGCAGGAAGGGAGAAAGCAATCCGAACGCAACGGCTCGGAGCCGGTTATTCGAAAGAAGAGATCCAGGCACGACTTGAAAACAAACAGTGGGATGATGACATCTGGGAAAAAGCAGAAAACATCACTCCGGAGCAAAGACAGCAAAAAATTATTTTTTACGGATATCGCGAAGAGATCTGTATTCGCGTCCGAAGAAAAAAAACAACGCATAAGTCATGGCTGATGTCTGCGTATCAACAAGCGATGTGGGAGCGATATGAGTTTTTGTATCGTTATCGCCAGCCGCGCCGTTACAACCCGAACGAGCGATCACAGATCCGGGAAGATCTTCTGCAGCTCCACAATCTTTGCAACGCGATCAACTATACCATCGACCATGACTTAAAGAACGAAGAGGACCTCAACGACGAGCGGAACAAACTGAACGAAGAAACAAAAGCGCTCGAAATAAAAGCAGCAAGCCTGCGAAGTAAACTGTATCGCGGCGCCGCCTATAAGACCATAAAAGATTACGACGCACTGGATGAGACGATTGACGGCCCGGAGAAAGAAAAGAAGAAAAAAGAACTTCAGGCGAAAATGAAAGAACTCGGTGGTGAGAACGCGCTCCGGGAGATGATCGCGGACAGTCAATATGAACTTCGCGATCTTCGCGATGCCCGGAAAAAGATCCGGGAAGAACAGAAACAGATTGACAACGCGCTGACACAGATTCACCAGACACAGGCCAAAGCACCAGTATACGAAGAAATCAGAAAACGCCGGTCGGAAGAAAAAAGGCGATACCGTGAAGAACCGAATGAAGCAGAAGAAAACCGTCCCGGCCAAAGTCGCGGAGCCCGTCATCAGATCACGATCAACAAAGTCCTATTCGGAGACATGTCGCAGGCAACCGTCTATAATACGCGTATTCCAGGGAAAAAAGATTTCATCGACATCCCAAAAAAAGACTGTTTCATGTACGAAAGAGGCGATATACTCTCAGCTTTCATTTATGAGGACGCGACCTATAACATCACCGACCGCAGCGGAAACATTATCGGCACGATGACCGGAAGCGAAGCAGTCCGCTACTACGAAGACAAGACGAAAAAGGAGACCCCGCAGCTTCGCAAAAAGCACGGCAGAGGCAGATAAATGTGCGCCTTATCCAACGGAAGAATTCTCGGATTTCTTTTTTCGTAACGGGGATAAGGACAATCGTTACTGTTCACACGTTGACTGGTCATCAGAACCCTGACGGATTATACTGGTGTCAACCAAAGCCGCCGGGGTTCTTTTATCGAAGAT
>Ga0065709_1006189_pt1 | contig 16026 bp, 14 predicted proteins | sample Hoacrofraction14_2_FD_59096 | JGI IMG/M metagenome (GOLD analysis project Ga0065709, IMG submission 59096) | Hoatzin crop microbial communities from Cojedes, Venezuela, sample from fiber fraction 14 v1 | ecosystem: Host-associated > Birds > Digestive system > Esophagus > Crop | place: Venezuela...
CCTGCTGCATCCTGATGATATGATTCGTTCTCAGCTGCTCCTTGAGTCCGTCTATTACTTCCTCGAGAGCCTCTATATCCGTAATCGCCTCGCCGCCGTCCTTAAGCGGCTTAACTCCGCTCTCTTCGTTCAGCATCTGCATAGTCTTGGCGGCAATATCCTTAACAGCGTTAATGAGTTTGCCGATTTCTGCCTTGGCTTCGTCCGAAAAGTCGAGTTCCTTGCCGTTCATTTCCTCTGCCGACTCGACGATATTTACCGCATGGTCGGAAATTCTTTCGAAGTCGCCTATTATCTTGAGAAGCTTCGCCGCCTCGGCGCTGTTTTCCGCAGTGATCGATAGCGTGCTCAGTTTGACGAGATATGTACTGAGAATGTCCTCGTAATTATCCGCTGTGCTTTCCTCTTCTCTCACATGCTCTGCGATGTCCGCTCTATAATTACCGAGAAGCGAAAGGCTCTCATAAAGCGCATTCACGGAAATTTCCGCCATTTCGCTTGTCACTTCGCATGCGCGCTCCAGCGCTATTGCAGGGGTCGCAAACAATCTCTCGTCCAGCTCGCTCTGCGTCTCGTCCTGCTTGTCGTCCGGAACGATATGCATTACGAGTTTCTCGAGAATATCCGACATCGGCAGGAGCAGCGATACGCACAGTATATTGAACGTCGAGTGGCATACGGCTATTCCGACAAGTGATGCGGATTCTCCGAGGAGTGCGGGGGCAACAAGCGCTCTGACTGCGCAGAATATTGTAAGGCCTACGATTGTTCCGATTACGTTGAAGCTGAGGTGCACCAGTGCCGCACGCCTTGCGTTCCTGGTCGTCCCGACAGACGACAGCAGTGCGGTTACGCATGTACCGATATTCTGTCCCATTATGATCGGGATTGCCGCCCCGTATGTTACCTGCCCCGTGGTTGCGAGTGCCTGGAGTATTCCGACTGAAGCGGAACTTGACTGAATAATTCCCGTTACAATCGCTCCTGCGAGCACGCCCATTACAGGGTTGGTAAACAAAGTGAAAATTTCCCTGAACTTAGGCACATCGCTGAGTCCCGATACTGCTCCGGTCATAGTGTCCATGCCGAACATAAGTGTTGCAAATCCGAGCAGAATAAGACCGATGTCCTTCTTCCTCGGCTTTTTTGAAAAAAGATACAGCACACATCCTATGAGCGCGAGCACCGGCGTGAATGACGTCGGCTTGAGAAGCTGCATGAAGATGTTGTCGCTTGAAATTCCTGCGAGTGACAGTATCCATGCAGTTACTGTAGTTCCTATGTTGGCACCCATAATCACGTTGATTGCCTGCTTAAGTGACATGAGTCCCGAATTTACAAATCCGACAACCATAACCGTTGTTGCCGAAGAACTCTGAATGACCGCTGTAATTCCTATACCGGTCAGCAGTCCTGCTATTTTCCCCGTCGTGAGCTTATTGAGTATGACTCTGAGCTTGTCTCCCGCACTCTTTTCAAGCGCGTCTCCCATTACGTTCATTCCGAACAGGAAGAGCGACAGTCCGCCCACCAGGTTCAGTACATCAAAAAAATCCATGATATCTTTTTCTCCCTTCTTTCTCGCATAACACTTTATGCGCGCAAGGTAAAATCCGTTATCATGGATTTGTAAAATTTATGTAAAACGGACCGTTATCTCAGTGCCTTCGCCTTCTTTGCTTTCAACTTCGATATCCGCATCGTGGATTTCAGCCGCGTGCTTTACGATTGACAGTCCCAGTCCTGTTCCGCCGACAGCCTTGGAATGACTCTTGTCGACCCTGTAGAACCTCTCGAATATCCTGTCCGTCTGATCCCCGGGTATTCCGATTCCCGTATCCCGTACGCTCAGCGTCGTTCCGTCAACCTTAACCGTGACCGTGCCGCCTTCTTTGTTGTACTTAATCGCGTTGTCGCAGAGGTTGTAAATAATAGCGTGCACCTGATCCGGTATTGCCCTTATTACGGATGCATAACCCTCCGGCTTGTTCCCGGGTTCGAGGCTGATGCTTACATCCGATCTCGCGGCGAGCTCCGTAAGAGCAGATACGACCTTTTCCGCTTCATCGTAAAGGTCAACTTCCGTCCACGCCATATCTTTGGCTCCCTCGTCAAGGTGAGAAAGATTTATAGTGTCATCTACAAGAGTCACAAGTCTCTGTGTCTCGTCGTAAATTTTCCCCGCAAAGTTCTTTACGTCCTCATCTCTTGCGACGCCTTCCTTGATGAGTTCGGAGTATCCCGAGATGCTGTGAAGAGGTGTTTTGAGTTCATGTGAAACGTTCGCCGTGAACTCCCTTCTGATCTGCTCGGTCTTTTCAATCTCCGCTTCCTTTTGTTTGAGTTCCTGCTCCTGCATTGCTATTTCGTGCTTCTGGATTTTCAGTCTGTCAACGAGAGGCTTTAATTCCTCATATTCATATTCACCGCTTCCGGAAGCTGCCGCTTCAACATCCAATTTATTAAGAGGCTCGACGATTCTCTTTGTCAGCCTGCTTGCCAGCAGAAAAGCTAGCACCGCAGCAACAACGATTGTAATAAGTATCGGCTGCAGCATTCCTATAATGAGGAGCAGCACCGAATTCTGATCGACCGAAAGCCTCAGTACCGAGCCGTCACTGAGCAGTTTTGCCGAGTAAAGAGACTTCCTCATGAGCGTGGTCGAATACCTCTCGCTTTCACCGTATCCTATCTCGATTGCCTCTCTGATTTCCTCTCTCTCCAGGTGATTCTCCATAGTTGTTTTATCCGATTCGCTGTCGTAGAGAACCGAACCGTCCTTTGCTATCCATGTGAATCTCTGCTCTCCTATGTCGAGTCCCTCGAGGTATCCTTCTCCGTCGTCCTCCACACCGCGGGCGGCAAGCGTAACCTCTGATTTTAGCTGCTTCTGCTGCACATTGGTGAAGTGATCGTATAAAACGCCCATAATCATCACGAGCGTAACAATAAATACTGCGAGCGTTGCCGCAAGTATGGATCTGTATATCTTACCGGTCACTTAAGCGTACCTCCTTATTCTTCGAGCTTATATCCGACTCCCCTTACTGTTTTGATTGCGGATCCGGCGCTGCCGAGTTTGCTCCTGAGAGATCCCACATGAACATCAACAGTCCTTGTCTCACCAGCGTAGTCACTTCCCCATACCGAACTGAGGAGTGCGTCCCTGCTGAACACCCTGCCCGGGTTTTTAAGAAACTTTTTGAGAAGTTCGTACTCCTTGTATGTAAGTTCAGTATCATTTCCCGCGGCTCTGACCGTGTGATTTTTTTCGTTCATCTCAATATCCGCATACCGGAGGATTTCTCCTGCGGCGCCATCCGGTTTCCCCGAGCGTCTCAGCACTGCCCTCACATGCGAAACCATCTCCATCATGCCGAAAGGTTTCGCAAGATAATCATCCGCGCCGAGATCGAGTCCGAGCACCTTGTCGTACTCCGTGCCTTTAGCCGAAGCCATGATTACGGGTATCTGCGAGGTTGCCGCATCATCCCGGATTTTTTTGAGGATCGAAATTCCGTCCTCATCCGGAAGCATGACATCAAGCATGACAAGATCCGGAACCGCTTCATTCATTGCCGCCCAAAAGGATTCCGCATCTTCAAATCCTTCCGCCTCGTAGCCCGATGCTCTCAGCGTATACAGCATAAGTTCCCTGATACCGATATCATCCTCAACGCAAAAAATCATTTCCATCCTCCCGTATCATCCGGACAAAATATCTGTGACTGTTTTTTAATTATTATATTTTATTTCCCCATGGTCAAATCCATTACCCGCATTTTGTAAAATCCATGTAAAAAAGCGCGCCGGCCGGCGCGCCCTGTTTTGCATATTCTGTTATATATTCTGTGTTTTGCTGTATACCTTCACGATCAACAGTCTGCCCGTTTTGGCTTCGATTTCCGCTGTCTGTCCCGGCAGCGGTTCATTGCTTATCCCCAGAGTACCCTCTGTTCCGATTTCGCCGCTCTCAAGCGGGAACTTTGCATTCCTTATCGTAATACCGTGCGCATTATCGATATTGATAAGCGAAAAAATTTCGAATGAGCCTCCGACTTCCGCCCTGCCGGAGACCACTTCGACGTCCGATCTGTCGTCCGCGGCGACCGCCTTTGCACCCGCTGAATCAAGCATCAGCATAACGGCGATGGTTCCCATCGTAAGGTCTGTCCTGCCGCCGAGAACGCCGACCAGGAGGAAATCCCTGTAGCCTCTCTCAAGCGCAGCTTTTGCAGCATACCCGAGATCCGTATCGTCTTTTGCAACAGGCAGGACTATTGTTTCTGCGTCAAGATGCGGATTTTCATGAGTGTCGAAATCCCCGACTATCAGGTCAGGCTTCCTGCCGAGACCGTCAAGATGATTGAGTCCGCTGTCGCAGTATATTACAAAATCATCATCGGAAAGCCTTGCTTTCAGCGCATCATAATTTCCGATTGCGGCTCCGCCGACTATAACGCATCTCTTATTCTTCATCGAAATCACGCTCTTCTCTGCTCTTGTACTCGCGCTTTTCCCCGACGCTCTGGTAAGCCGGTCTGATTATCCTGTTTGCCGTTATGAGTTCCTCTATTCTGTGCGCACTCCAGCCGACTATCCTCGCAACCGCGAACAACGGGGTATAGAGTTCAACAGGAATTCCGAGCATGTCATATACAAAGCCGCTGTAAAAGTCCACATTGGCACTGACGCCTTTATATATCCTGCGCTGCTCCGCAATCATTCTGGTTGCGGCCTTTTCCACGTTGCTGTACAGGAGCATGTCATCATCTCTTCCCTTTGACGCAGCAAGCTTTTCCACAAAGTTCTTGAATATGACTTCTCTCGGATCCGATACGGAATATACCGCATGTCCCATTCCGTAGACGAGGCCCTTGCGGTCAAACGCTTCCTTGTTGAGAATCTTGTCGACGTATGCCGAAACCTCTTCCTCGTCAGCATAGTCGTTTACGTGTTTTCTGATGTCATCCATCATGTTCATGACCATGATGTTTGCTCCGCCGTGCTTTGATCCCTTGAGAGATGACAAAGCGGCCGCTATCGCCGCGTATGTATCAGATCCCGCCGAAGTTACAACCCTTGTCGTGAACGTCGAGTTGTTTCCGCCGCCGTGCTCCATATGAAGCAGCAGCGCCACGTCGAGAACCTGCGCCTCGAGGTCATCGAAATGCGTCGAAGGTCTCAGCATCCTCAGAAAGTTCCACGCCGTCGGAAGCTCAGGGTCCGGTCTGTGGATGTACATGCTGTCGTCTTTTTCGTAATGGTTGTACGCATGATAAGCGTATGTCGCGAGCATCGGGAACACGCTGATTAGATGAATGCACTGTCTCAGCACGTTGTCGATATCGAGATCCGCTGCGTTCCTGTCATACGAAGCGAGCGTCAGGACGCTCTTGGTCATGGAATTCATGATGTCTCCGCTCGGTGCCTTCATGATTACGTCTCTCGTGAAGTTCACCGGCAGCTTTCTCGACTCCGTGAGAATATCGCGGAAAGCCTTCATTTCCTCTCCCGTCGGAAGCTCACCGAAAAGCAGCAGATATGCCGCCTCTTCAAATATAAAGCGGCCTCCGTTGCTTCCCCTTACGAGATCTTTGATGTTGTATCCCCTGTACAGGAGTTCACCGTCGGCAGGAATCTTCTTTCCGTCCTCATATCTGAAAGCATTTATTTCGGATATGTTTGTGAGTCCGGTGAGGACGCCCTTTCCGTTTATATCACGGAGTCCCATATTTACGCCATACTCCGCAAACAGCTCTTTACCGATGCTGTCATTTTTCCTGCAGAGGTCTGCCTTCTCACGTGTATATTCAACTACGTTATCTGTATAAGTCATACCGTATCTGCTCCTTTATTTACTCAGGCTGTAAGTATATCATCATCCGCCGGAAAAGTGTATTCACAGATGTCACGTTCTGTATTCCCGTGTTTCCCTGCAGGAAACATTCGTGTATAATATCCGCAGGAGGTTATTTTATGAGTACCGATAAAACCGCCACAGGCGATGCTTTTGCAAAGCACGTCGGCAGCCGTATCAGGCTGTACAGAAAACAGCTCGGCTACACGCTGAGAGATTTTGCAGCAGTCGTGCACAGGAGTCCTTCGGCCATCTCAAAATACGAGAACGGCCTGATTCCCGTTGACGTAACGACCCTCTACGAAATCGCTTCCGCGCTCGGCGTAACGGTGAACCAGCTCACCGACTACTACGTCCCTTCGGCGCCGGGCAGAAAGGTTTCCGAAGAACACAACTTCTTCAAACGTCAGAATCTTTACTATATGTATCAGTATTCCGCTTTTGACCGGAAAACCTGGAAGTGCGTCCTCGAAATAATCCCGGATCCCGAGAGTGATCTCGACAAGATTGTCATGTACTACGGAGTCGAGGATGAATCCGATTATGCGAAGTGCAAGTTCATCTATAACGGCACTATAATGTACTCCGATAATCACGTCTTTATATTCGGTGAGAATCCGTACACGGATCTTGATAAAATTGTATTGTACGTCAAGGTGCCTTTTGCAAATGAATCAAAAACGACGGGCATCATACTCACAATGGCGGAAAGTCTGCGGAATCCTTACGCGGCAAAGGTGCTCTTTTCATTCACACCTCTTCACGTGGACGATGCCCTGAAGCGCGAGCTTTCTATCGGAGATAAGGATTCAATGGCCGAAATCAAAAGGCAGAATGTATTTGCCATTTACTTCGCACCGAGAGCAGAAGAAGACAGCTCAGAATAGCCTCTTTTGTTTCCCAGGAATCAACAAATTTATGAATTTTGAGAGGCTTTTTTGCAGGAATCCTGAAAAGTCTCTTTTTTGCCTGTTTTTTTGACCGGGAGGAAACAAATTTCGCTTAATGTTTCCTAAAATGGTATTTTTTGGAATTTGAGACTGCCTTACAGGTGCAATATAATGCAGACAACAAAGAAAGAGAGTTCGACATAAATCCTCCGGCCGGGGAATCTGAACCTCAGAAAATAACAACCTGGAAATAGATTGCAAAAGGGATTTATCTGATATCAATTCAGAAGGAGGTAACATTATGACAGTTTCGGCTTGGATTTGTGTAGGAATTTTAGTAGCAGCAATGTGCGGAACAACTCTCATGGGCAAGAAGAGCAAATAGCTTTCGCAAATCGGAATCAAAACATAAAATAACCTTTGAAAACGGAGCCCCCGAACAGGCTCCGTTTTCAGTTGCTGTTATTCAAGTTTTTTCTTTGCGTCCTTTACAAGTGAGCGGATATTGTCCCTGCTCACCATATCGACGCCGTTGTCGATTCTGTCCCGCATCAGGCCTGCTTCGCGGGCCGCATCCCTGGTGCTTCCCGAGATCAGAACCTTACGCATTATCTTCATAAGAAATTTATCGAGGCCTTCAACCGATTCCGGATTGTAAGCTCCCCCGAGTATATAGAGAATTGATTTATTGCTATTGTGCGGGTCAAGCTTTCCGATGCTGAGGCTCCAGACCTGGGCATAATTTTCAGCCGTCTCATTTGCGATTCCGACTCCGAACACAATAAGCCTCTTCATCAGGTTATCATCAAGATATGCACTGAACTTATCGAAATCAACGATTCCGCTTCCCCTGATCCAGCCTCCGTAAACAATGCAGTCATACTCATACAGATTTATATCTTTTGATTCTGAAAAAGGTACCGCACTGCATCCGAGATCTTCCGCAATCCATTCCGCATATTGTTTTGTACTGCCTCTTTTGGAGGTGTAAATAACTACCGCTTTTTTCATTATTATTTCCGGTTAAATACTATCCTTTGACATTTTCAGATCCGAGCAGGCGCACGAGCTTTGCTCTCAGTTCTTCCGTAAATTCAATCCTGTGATTCGCATCCGCACGGACAGCCTTTCCGTCCGGCAGATAAACGAGCACGTCCCTGTCCCCCGGGTAAAGTGAAAGCATATCCGTAATATGCATGAGCGCACTTCTGCTGTCACCATGAGAGTTTACGACATCGGCTGTCAGCCTCAGCTTGACCGGATTATTTACAGGCTGAGCGTTTCTCTCAGGCTGCCGCGTCTGCCGCACAGACTCCTGAACTCGCGGCGCATCACTCTGTCCGTAACCGCCGCGTCCGTAGTCCTGCCTCTGCCCGCGCTTTCCGAGATCTCTTATCTGATCAATCGGAACGATATCTTCAATGAGAATCTCGGCAACGCTTTCGTCCTTAAAACTCACTCTTCCCGAAAATCCGACAACCGCATCATTATTTATAATATGCCTGCGGTTCTGGTAAGTTTTAGGAAACGCGATGGCATCAATGACCCCGTCAAAGTCCTCTATCGTCATGCGGGCCATCTCCTGACCTTTCTTGGTGATCATGGTCCTGAGTCCCGAAATCATGCCCGCCATAATAACAAAGTCATTGTCTTTGAATTTCGAATTGTTTATTACGATGCTGTCTTCGTCCTCACGTCCTGTTGTGAACTCCTCGGTGTTTCCGGAAAAGTCAGCCGTGCTCGCGGTGGTGTTTTCCGCGATGAGCGTTCTGTACTCATCAAGCGGGTGTCCCGAAAGGTAGACTCCGAGCATTTCCTTTTCCATCGAAAGAAGCGTGTCATTGCTGAAGTTCTCAACCTTAGGCAGCTCCGGACTCACGCTTATCTCATCCTCGAATCCGTCCATCTGGAACAGCGATATCTGATTCTGCCCGCCTGCTTTTGCTTTTTTCTGAGCCCTCGACACAGCGTCATCGCATACCGCCATCATAACCGCGCGGTTAGGATTCACATCGTCAAAAGCCCCGGCGCGTATAAGCGATTCCACCGCCTTGCGGTTCAGTTCCGTTGCGTCGACAGCTCCGATAAGTTCGTATATATCATGCGTCTCACCGGTTTCTTCCCTTGCATCTATAATCGCATCGATGATTCCGGTACCGACGTTCTTGACGCTCAGCAGTCCGAATCTGATCTTTCCGTCCTCAACACTGTAGTTCCTGCGGCTTTTGAGAACCGAAGGCGGCAGGAGCTCGATCCCCATCTCCCTGCAGTTTCTTACATAGTCCGCAGTATGCTTTGCATCGCCTGCGACGCTCGTCATCAGGGCCGCCATGAACTCCACAGGATAATGAGCTTTGAGATAACCCGTCTCATACGAAATCACCGCGTATGCGGCCGCGTGCGATTTGTTGAACGCATACGCCGCAAACGTGACCATGTCTTCGAATATTGCCTCGGCAGCCGCCTCGGATACACCGTTCGCAACGCATCCTCTTATCGCGGCGCCTTCGCTGTCTTCAGGCTTGCCATGAATGAAGTATTCTTTTTCCTTCAGCATGACATCCATCTTTTTCTTGCTCATTGCACGGCGTACAATATCCGAGCGGCCGAACGAATATCCGCCGAGGTCTCTTACAATCTGCATTACCTGCTCCTGGTAAATCAGGCAGCCGTAGGTGACCCCAAGGATAGGCTCAAGCTGAGGATCCGTATATTCAATCCTGTCCGGATGCTTTTTATTTTCTATATATTTAGGAATCGAATCCATCGGTCCCGGCCTGTAGAGCGCGATTCCCGCCACGACATCCTCAAAGCACGTCGGCTTCAGGTTCTTCATAAAGTCGGTCATGCCGCCGCTTTCAAGCTGGAATATTCCCTTGGTGTTTCCCTCGGATATCAGCTTGTAGACCGCCGGATCATCGTAGTCCATCGACGAAAAATCAATCTTAACCCCGTGATTTTCCTCAATCATCCTGAGGGCGTCTCTTATAATAGTAAGGTTTCTGAGCCCCAGGAAGTCCATCTTGAGCAGGCCCAGTTCCTCGATTGTCGTCATATTGAACTGAGTCGCGAGTCCCTTGTCCGAAGCGTAAAGCGGCACGTACTCATCGAGCGGCAGCTTGGAAATAACGATTCCGGCGGCGTGCGTCGAAGCGTGCCTCGGCAGGCCCTCGAGTGCCATCGACATGTCGAGGATTCTCTTTACAAGCGGCTCTCTTTCGTATCTTTCCCTGAGCTCAGGATTGATGCTGAGCGCCTTGGCTATCGTCATGCCGAGCTCGTTCGGAATCGCCTTGGCAAGTTCGTCTCCCTCAGCATACGTTGCGTCAAGAGCTCTTGCAACGTCGCGGACGGCCATCTTGGCCTTGAGGGTTCCGAATGTGATAATCTGCGAAACCTTGTCCTTGCCGTACTTTCTGATTACATAATCGATGACCTCCTGCCTTCTTTCAATGCAGAAGTCAACGTCGATATCCGGCATGCTGACTCTTTCAGGATTAAGGAATCTCTCGAAAATCAGATTGTATTTAATCGGATCGATTTCCGTTATATCAAGACTGTACGCGACAATGCTTCCCGCGGCCGAGCCCCTGCCCGGTCCCACGGCAATGCCGTTTTGCTTTGCGTAGTGAATGAAGTCCCACACGATAAGGAAGTATTCGACATAGCCCATCGTCTCGATGACCCCGAGCTCTTTTTCAAGGCGCTTTCTGTATCCGCTCATCTCATCCATCGCCGATTCGCCGTATCTCATGACGAGCCCGTCATAGCAAAGCTTCCTGAGATACTCATCGCATGTCATCCCGTCAGGCGGAATGTATTCCGGCAGATGGTACTGCCCGAATGTGAACTCAACATTACAGCGGTCCGCAATCTCCTGCGTCCTGTCCACCGCATCCTCTATGTCAGGGAAAAGCTCCCTCATCTCAGCCTCGGACTTGATGTAGAATTCGTCATTTTCGAACCTCATGCGGTTCTCGTCCGTTACCTTTGCCTGGGTCTGGATGCACATCAGCACATCCTGAGCCGCGGCATCTTCCTTCCTTATATAATGAGCATCATTTGTCGCAACAAGAGGAATTCCCGTCTCGGCCGAAAGCTTTTTAAGTCCGGCCATAACGGTGACGTCCTCCTGCAGGTGGTGGTTCTGTATCTCAAGGAAAAAGTTCCCTTCGCCGAAGATACTGAGAAGCTCCTTCGCCTCGCGCATTGCCCCGTCATAGTCGTTATTGAGCAGCATGCGCTGGGTGTTTCCAGCGAGGCATCCCGACAGGCAGATGATTCCTTCGCTGTACTGTCTCAGCAGGTTCTTGTCAACTCTCGGCTTGAAATAAAATCCGTCAACATAGCTCCTTGAAACTATCTTGACCAGGTTCTTATATCCCTCCTGGTTTTCCGCAAGCAGTATCAGGTGACCGGAGTATCTGTCCTTGTCCGCCTCCTTGTCGTACATAGTGCGTGCGGCTGTGTATACCTCGCATCCTATAACCGGCTTTATTCCGGCCTTTTTGCAGGATTTGTAAAAATCGACCACGCCGAACATAGCCCCGTGGTCTGTTATTGCAAGGGCATTCATTCCGAGGTCTGCTGCATACTGCGGCAGCTCGGATATCCTGGACATGCCGTCCAGCAGACTGTATTCAGTATGTACATGTAAATGTGTGAACATGGGTTTATTATAACATAATGATGTGCATCATCATGGAGAATTATAGAAATCGGAGTGTGCTCCGTCTTCACGAAACTATCACAATTCTATTGACTAAATCTTGTCAAAATAATAAAATACACTCATAGGATTGTATCGTTTTAATCGGGGAAAACGGTACGTTCAATCACTAATTCGTATTATTTCAGACGTATTATTTATGGAGGTTATTTTATGGCAATGTATGTACTTAAGGCCCTTGCTATTATCGGCATGGTCCTGAACGTAATCCTCGTAGTAACACAGTGCAAGAAGAACCTTGCTACTGAAGAGGGTAAGGAGAACTGGGAGTTCGGTAAGAAGCACGTTGTATACAATGCTATCGTAGGTCTTGTTGCTAACTTCTTCGATACACTGGGTATCGGTTCATACGCTCCTACATCATCAGCTTTCAAGTTCGGTAAGTCGGTACACGACATCGACATCCCGGGCACACTGAACGTAGGTGACACCTTCCCTGTATGCCTCGAAGCATTCCTGTTCTACGGATTCGTAGACATCGATATGGTAACACTCATCCTGATGATTGCTGCTGCTGTAGTAGGATCCATCTTCGGAGCACGCTTCGTAACAGGACTGAATGAGCAGGGTGTAAGACTGGCAATGGGTATCGGACTTATCATCCTCGGTATCGTCATGTTCTGCAAGTGGGCAGGTATTGGTCCTTTCGGAGTATCCGGAGAACTGCTGAAGCTGACAGGCGGCAAGCTGATTGCCGGTGTTGTAATCAACATGATCCTCGGTGCTCTGATGAATGTCGGTGTAGGACTCTACGCTCCGTGTATGGCTCTCTGCGCTATCCTCGGAATGAACGTAGGAGCAGCTTTCCCTATCATGATGGGTTCCTGCGCTATGCTGATGGCATTTGGTAACGGTCCTGTATTCGTTAAGCAGAACAAGTTCGACATGGTAGCTACACTCTGCCAGATGTTTGCCGGAGCTGTCGGCGTACTGCTGGCTTACTTCATCGTTAAGTCACTGCCGATTCACATCCTGACAATCCTGGTTGTATGCGTAGTATTCATCACAGGAATCAAGTTCCTTATCGACTATAAGAACAACAAGGCTGCATAGCAGACAGGCTGAAACGACACATTATGTCATAATCAAAACGGAGGCTCCCGAGCCTCCGTTTTACTTTGTCTCATTCCGTTATATTGCATCAACTTCTCTGTGCGACGAGAACGTCCTGAACAAGCTGCCTCAGATTATCCGGATCCACTCCGTCATATCCTCCGGCAAATCTCTCCTTCATTATTTCCGTATCTTCACCGGTCATCCCGTCATACATCGTCCCTGACATGGCGGCCAGAGCTGTCTTGTCGACCCCCTTAACCTTGTCCGGATCATACCTGCCCGGGAGATAATAAAGCCTTATTCCTCCGCTCACACCGTTGAGGTTTTTTATTCTATCAACGTAAGCCTCAGAGTCCTGCGGGCCGATTCCGATGCCGGCAATGAAAAGGTTCTTCTCGCCCAGCTTGAAATTGTCGTAGTTCTGCCTGAGCATGGAGATTCTTGTAATCTCTCCTGCTCTGATCCAGCTCATGAATATAACAGTCCTGTACAGCGAAATATACGCAAGGTTCTTTCTGTTGTAGTTTACAACATCGCATTCCAGAACCTCACTCAGCCATTCCGCATACTTTGCCGTTGAGCCGTTGCTTGAGTTGTAGACTATGATGGTGTCGGACTCTCCGCCTTCCTTCATAGCTGCCGCGCGCCTCAGCGCAGCCTGTCTGTCGGGATTCTTCAAGCTTGTCTCCTTGCGGCCTACAGGCCTCTTTCCTTTTTGAGCATTGCTATCTTGAGTCTCTTAACGCATTCCCTTACGTCATCCTCGGTATAGTTGTTCTCACCGACGATGTTTGATTCTATTCCCTCAGGGTTCTTGTTAAAGTCAACTACGTTATCAAGATAAGGGCTCTCGACTACGAATGTTCCCGCTGTACCGCTCCAGTTGAGTCCGGCCACAGGAATTCCTCTCGAACCGACCTCATTGACGCAGTTTACGTAGTCAACATCAAGGTTTCCCCATCCGTCTGTTTCTACTATAACTCCGTCCGGTCTTGCGCATTCCGCAATAACGGCTGCGGTTCTTGAGCATCTGATTTTTTCTTCATTGCCTTCAGGGGATCCGTATACAAGAACGCCCATCAGGTCAATCCCCGTATCCTCTCCGAGAACCTTGATAAGAGGATCTCTGAAATGATGCAGGCTTGTTTCTTTGGTTGAAGGACCTACTCCCATATCGCATCTCCTTCCTAATTCATCGAATGAATAGCACCATCTCTGAACTCATTAGGAGTCAGCATGATAGGTGTGCATCCGTAATCTATAAGTGACTTGCCGCCTTCCACGCCTGATGGTTCATCAGGGAAAATCCATGTATCGAGCATCGCTCCGTGCGCAATCATTTCCTTAATTACGAGAACCTTTTTCTGTCCTTCACGGATTCTGTCATAGTATTCGTGTTTCTCGGTGGCCTTGTTACCGTCAAATTTCTTGAGCTGAGCTCTGAATGTATTCATCCAGTCCTCTACGCAGCGGTACGCTTTGATGATTGCAGGTCTCTCCTGACCCTGTCCCTTCTTAAAGGTTATGTCAAAGGAGATGATGTAATCATCATCCGCAGGTGTGCCTGCCCTGTTGAGATAAAGCATATCCTTGAGGTTGCCGTCGGAGGATCCGAATTCGTGAGCCTGCTCGCCGTCAACATCAACTCCCGTAGGCATGACATACACGCCCGTGATTGTATGCGTTATTCCCTCTCCGCACTTTCCGAGAACCTTTACGGAGATAGGGATTATATCCATGATACTGTTTGTGTGTCTGTCATGTTCACCCGGCTTGATAATCTGTATATCAATGTCCTCTATGACGTCGTTGTACTTGGCCTTAAGGTCAGCAAGGCAGTCATTATTGAGGGTCATCTTACCGTCAAATGTGATTTTATTCTCGTCTCCGAATTCAACCTCGGTCATATGAAAAGCCTTGATTACAAGTCTTCTGAGATCTATATCTGCCATATTCAGTACCTCTGAATTTTCTGTTTTATATTTTGAATAATTTTGAAAATGGGGGCAGTGCTGCCCTGCCCCCATCTACGGCTTACGCCGTTGTCCTATTGGTTTTTATCCGTAAGGGCACTAGATCATTGCGTGATACTCGTATGGCAGCGGTACGATCTTACCAGGTGCCTCGAGAATCTCGAGCTGCTCCAGTGTAGCCTTGCAGATTGCTGTCTGCATCTCTACATCGTGAGGTGCGCCTGCGTTAGCACCCATAGGTACCAGCGGTGCAACCGCACGAGGTGTTCCTGCCTGTCTTACTACAGGCGGAAGTGCTGCGATGATGATTGTAGGGATACCTACAGACTCAATTGCTCTCTGCACGATTGTTGCAGAGCGGTGGCAGGTTCCTCATCCTGCAGTCATCATGACTGCATCCACTCCCTGTTCTTTAAAGAATTCCGCGATAGCAGGACCTGTTTCGTTGGTGAACTTCTCGATGTTACCGCCGCCGCCCATGAATCCGGCATGCGTTTTAGCTACGCCCTTAATGAAGCCTTCTGCAGCAAGCTCATTAAGTCTCTCATAAGGGAACATGCAGTTGATGTCCTTATTAACGTCCGAGTTATCGTATCCGCCGTGTGATACCATCAGCTCATCCGGCTTGGAATCGTTAGGAACCTTCCTCCATGTGAAGTCTCCTGCGAGGTTGAACCTCTTGTCGTCCTTTCTGTGTACACCTGCAGCTGTTGCAAGTCCTACAACCATTTCGCTGAGTGGCTTTGTAACAGGTGCCCATACCGGCTTCGGAGTAACAGGAACGAATATCTCGGATTGCAGTCCTTTAATAACTGTCAAACTCATTTTTATTCCTCCTCATTGTAATGTCTTGCGATTTCTCTGCGACGCTGCTCTCGAATAGTTATGTTGTTGAAATACTTCTCGTTGACCTCAGGTCCTTCCTGCTCTATGAAGCTCATATTGAAGGCGACCTTCTGTCCGACCTCGAGAGGATAGTCTGATATCATCATTCTCATCGGTACGCTCAGGAATCCGAGTCTGCCCATCAGGTCCATATCCACGGATCCGTCATGCACCGCTACGATGACACCTTCCATCCTGATAATTTTATCTCCGTATTTCATCTATGCTATTCTCCTGCAATTAGTCGTATTTCTCTCTTCTCTTATCTGACATCGGCAGTGACTGCTCGTTATCAACTCTCTCGAGTTCAACTCCCAGTGCCTTCTCGATGATCTCCATGTTGTTGTTCTTAACGTTAACGTTGTACTTTCTCTCTGCCTCCTTGATAGGCTCGCCTGCCATCTTAGCCTTGAGCATAGCCAGACCTCTGATAGCGTCTTCCTTGCAGAGTGTGTTGCACTCGAGTACCTCGTTCTCGATACCTGACATGGACTTGTTATTGTCTACCATGGCATCGCAGTACTTGTTACCGACTACGAGCGCACCCTGAACAGCGCAGAATGAGAATCCAACAACCGGAATTCCTCTCTTACCGATGTTCTCGATGTGTGTTACGAAGTCAACGTGGTTGTT
>Ga0065709_1006117_pt1 | contig 15978 bp, 11 predicted proteins | sample Hoacrofraction14_2_FD_59096 | JGI IMG/M metagenome (GOLD analysis project Ga0065709, IMG submission 59096) | Hoatzin crop microbial communities from Cojedes, Venezuela, sample from fiber fraction 14 v1 | ecosystem: Host-associated > Birds > Digestive system > Esophagus > Crop | place: Venezuela...
TCGCGTGCGACTATGTGGGCTGCGTGAGCGCGAATAAGGTGCCGGATAAGCTGGAGAAGGCCGGGTTCTCGGTGGAGAAATCGGCGTACGTCGATGCGCCGGTCATCCGGGAACTGGGGATGGTGCTGGAGTGCACGCTGGTCAGTTATGACCCGGAGAGCGGCCACATGGTCGGCGAGATCGTCAATGTCGGCGCGGACGAGCGGGTGCTGACGGACGGAAAGATCGATCCGGAGAAGCTGCAGCCGATCACGTTTGATCCGGTGCATAATACATATCGGGTGCTCGGGGAGACGGTCGGAAATGCGTTTAAGGACGGGCTGGCGCTGCGGTGACGGCACCCCAGTGACGGCCGCGGCGGGAAGGTTTGGAGAGGGGATATGTTGCCGGAGTTTGGGTCGGTGAGGGAGAAGGCGAAGTATTTTCATTCGCTGCCGGAAGGGCGAAAAATCGACGTGCTGAACGAGATCATCGAGGCCTCGGAGAGTATTGTGTTTCTCGGCGGCGCGGGGGTGTCGACGGAGAGCGGGGTGCCGGACTTCCGGAGCCGGAACGGGCTGTACCGGCGCAAGGACCAGGCATTTCGCAGGTATAAGCCGGAGTATCTGCTGAGCTATGACTGCCTGAAGAAGCACCCAGAGGTGTTCTTTTCGTATGTGCGCAAACACCTGGACGCGCGCGGCGCCGAGCCCAACGCGGCGCACCGTAAACTCTCGGACATGGAGCAGCGCGGGAAACTGACCGGCATCATCACCCAGAACATCGACGGCCTCCATCAGAAGGCGGGCAGCCGCAACGTGCAGGAGATCCACGGCAGCGTGATGCGGAGCTACTGCGTCGCGTGTCGCCGGGAGTACGGGCCGGATTTCATCTTCGACAGCCCGGACCCGGTGCCGGTCTGCCCCGCGTGCGGCAAGATGGTCCGCCCGGACGTGACGCTCTACGGCGAATTCCTCCCGCAGCCGGCGCACGGCAACGCGGTCTCGATGATCCTGACGGCCGACTGTATGATCATCGGCGGCACGTCTCTGGAAGTAGGCTCGGCGGCGCAGTTGGCGCACATTTTCCATGGGACATATTTGATTATTATCAATAAGGGGAAGACGAAGCTGGAAGGGAAGGCGGACCTGGTGTTTCATGAGAGGATTGGGGTGGTTATGGGGGAGATTGAGGTGTGACGGGACGTAAGCGGCATCAGGAAAAAACAGTAGGAGGATTTATATGGCAATCAGGAAGTTTTATGCTGTGAAAGTTGGGCGTCATCCGGGGGTTTATGAGGATTGGTCTGAATGCAAGGAACAAATAGAAGGATACGATGGAGCAAAGTGGAAGAAATTTGAATATGATGACGCCGAAGAAAATGCGGGAAAAAGGGCGCAAGACGAAGGACGGAAGTATGTGGCACCCCGTGTCTATGCAATCAAAGACAAGAAGAATCCGGAAGCTTCGGATGTATATTTTGATGGGAAAGATTTTGCTGCTGCATCGGCGCAGAAGGGAAGGGAGAATATCACTTTCCGCATCTTCTACTATGATCTGCAGTCGGACAATCTGGAACAAAAAAATTATGAGTTGATCTGCGCGTCATTTGATGACGCTTGGAAACAGGCCGCCGAGTATGCAAAGAAAGATTCTGAAGAAATACAAAACAAGGCGAACAGGTTTTTGGCAGAAAAAACCCGTCCCAGGGAGAATTCTCTTTTGCTGGAATGGATTTTTAAAAATTATGCCAAAAGTCAGTTTGCATCAAAGGAAGGAATGTATGATGCCCCGGGGCTGTATGTGGTGTTGGCATATATCATCCTGTTTCCGGAAAGACTGAAAGAGTATTTTGCCCGGCCGGATATGGATGATCCGATTTATGATATTGTTACGCTGGAAGGTTATGAAGGCGATGACGAGAAATATCTGGCAGCAGATAAGGAGCTTGATGAACTGTATAAGTGCGCGGAATTTGACTTGGACGATGAAGATGATTTGATCGAACTGACCCGTCGCCTGTCAATTATGAATGAAGGAAAATATGTTAATTCACTTCAGGTTCGCCCATCAGCGGTTCACCTGCGTAAATGGAAACAGCAGGGTGGGCACACGATCGTCGATCTTTATAAAGCATTGTTGACAGATCCGGCCTATAAAAAAGAAATTCTCGAGGTATCCGGCACCGTAATAAACAGGAGCATGAATTATGGCAGTCGGATAAAACAGTTTTTAACAGATAAGCAAAAGGAAAATAAAAGTCAGCTTCTGCGCGTGCAGGCACAAGAACTGAAGAGTTATCTGCTTTTAAACGTTGTTGGCCAGGACGGAGCGGTGGAAAAGGCTGTTCAGTCTTATTTCCTGGCTGAAACAAAGGGAGATATACCTCACAGAGAACCGTTGAATGTGATGCTCTTTGCCGGCCCTCCCGGTGTGGGGAAGACCTTCCTGGCGGAGAAGTATGCGGATTTTCTGAATCTTCCGGTTAATCGATTTGATATGTCTGCTTATTCATCTGTCAATGCGGCAGAGGAACTGACGGGTATTTCATCATTTTACCGGGGAGCTAAAAGCGGTCTGCTGACGCAGTTTGTCCAAGATCACCCGCGCTGCGTACTGATATTTGACGAAATAGAAAAAGCGCATCATAGCTGTATTCAGCTGTTTTTGCAGATTTTGGACGCAGGGACGCTGTTCGATCGCTTCAGTGAATCCAATGTTTCCTTCAGCGAGGCAACCATTATTTTTACAACTAATGCCGGAAGAGGGCTGTACGAAGACGCGTGGGGAGAAGATCTGTCGAAGATTCCGGATGCGGAAATTGCCGATGCGCTGCGCGCAGATATCAATCCACTGACGAAAGAACCGTATTTTCCGGATGCAATTGTATCGCGCCTGGCATCATATACGACAGTAATGTTCAACCATTTGGACGCTGATAAGATTCTTGATATTATTCGGACCTGTATTGACGACTCCCGAAAGAAAGTCCTGGATGTTGCCGCTGTGGACTTTAAACCGGAACCGATGTTGGCCCCGATTCTTTTGTATGAGATGGGTATTCCTGTGGATGCACGGGTTGCGTCGCGTAAGGCGGAGGAATTTATTATTTCTTCAGCGCTGGCTTGCTATCAGGCAAAGAAAGTGGCAGCAGAAGATTTTGAAAAAGCCTTATATACAGGGGAAGTCGGTTGGGAGATTCGTCTGGAGAATACGCCGGAGTTGATGCGGCTCATTCCGGATAAAACGGAAGCAAGAAGGACGGATTACGCAGACATTGCCAGGTGGATGTCATTCCAGCATCTCAGGATGAAGTATGAGGTTGAGGCTGAACCGGGGAAAATTGTGTTGACGGAGTTCCGCCTGGTGCAGGATACTTCAGAAAAGATGTTGGACGAGGCCTCTTGGTTGGATGATAGGGAGAAACCGACGTGGGAAGAGGTGGTTGTACCGGAAAATTATAAACAGTTAGCGCTTTGTGCCGTTGCACGTCTTCTTGGTGAAGTTAATCCGGATAGTGCTCCGGCAGGACTGCTGCTGAGTGGAGACTCCGGTTCAGGTAAAACATTTTTTGCGCAGGCAATCGCTGCCCGGGCTGGTGTTCCGGTCTATTCCATGAGCGGCAGCGAGATGTTGATTGGAGGAGAGAAATCCATACAGGATATATTCCGAATCAGCCGCAAGTATGCACCGGCTGTTATTTTGCTGGAAAACATGGAAAAACTGGATGCAGACATGGCGCTGGAAAGCAGGAATAAGATTGTGAACAGGCTGTTTACTGAAATGCGCTCGGCAAGGTATGATATAAAGCATCCGGTATTGGTGATCGGCACGGTGGGATATTCTCAGTATGAAATGCGCAGATTGAAGAATCAGCTGCAATCGGGTGAGTTACTTAAACAGTTTGATTCGGTACTTCCTCTGGATCTTCAAGAGAGGACAAGGAAATTTATTGTATGGGCGAAGGAAAAAGTCGCCCCCAGACTTGACGAGGTTACCGAAAACGGATGGAACGAATTGCTGCGAAGGACCGATGGTGCACCTATCGGCGTGATAGAGAGGATTTTGATAAAAACAATCCAAATGCATGAAGATCCTGAGGATCGAATGGGGGCAGACGCCGCTCTTAGCTATAGCGAGGAAGAATGTTTGCGAGGGGAGGCACGAAGACCGAATTCTGAGGATGAATGGATTCGGACCTCACGGCATGAAGCGGGTCATGCGATACTGCATATAATAATAAAGCATGCACTGCCGGAATTTATATCGGTTATTCCAAGAGGAAATGCAGAGGGTTATATGGAATCCATGAAGAGATCATCATATACCAGAAGACGGGACTGCCTGGATGAAATCTGTATATGCCTTGGAGGAAGAGCAGCGGAAATGGTCTTCTATGAGGATGACGGAATTACAATTGGAGCCTCCGGCGATATATGGAAAGCAACAGGAATGGCTATTAATATGGTTTGCAGTTTTGGCATGTATGAAGAAGTCGGCCTGGCTGCGATCCCGCCATCATCTCATTGTCGTTCGGAAGATGATTACAGAGCAGAATGTATGAATATTCCGGAAATCCGGCAGAAGGTCAATGAACTTTTGCAGGAACAGTTAGATCGTGCGTGCAAGATTTTAGAGGAAAATAAGGACGCTGTAGATGAATTGGCAAAGGCCGCGATGAATTCACCGATTGGTGCATTAAACCGGCATATGCTGGAAGAACTGTTTCTCCACCCATTGGAATCCCAGGAAGGGGAGGCGGATGCGGATATATAAAAATCAGTTTCTGATTTCTGAATAGTGATACATATTGCGATGTTGGAATGAGATATATAAAAACCTGTCTGGCACCGCAAGAACAAGAAATGGACTGTGCGTACTGTACGGACCGAAAGGGTAGAAAGTACACATGTGCGGTCAGGTGTGTGGTTAACGGAAGCAGGAGAAAGATGGAAACAGTGCAGTAGTTCATATTGCATCGGTCATCTTTCACAGAAAGATGGGGTTATAGGTATGGAAGTATGGACATTCGCAAAGGGAAATGAACAGACATTATTGGAACTTAAGAAGGGCGATCAGATTTGGATTATCGTTCCTTCAGAGTCTTATCAGGGGATAGATTTAGAGGATTGTATTTGCATTGCACATGTAGCAAAAAAGAAATCGAAATACCCGATTTCAAATATTTGTTCCATTTTGAAAAAAGTGACTGAGACAGAAACCATCAAAGAAATGTTTAATGATAATGGAATAGCAATAACTTGCCCAGTTATAAAAAATCCAGAAGATATTTTGAGCAATGCGGGAAGAACCAAGGATATTCTTGCATTAAAGCTAGAAGTTCTCTCCTGTCTAGATGAGTCATATGCAGATTATGAGATAGTACCGAAGAATAGTTTTAAAGTAATGAACCCTGCTCAAGTAATTCAATGTTTTTTAAGATATGCTAACAATACAAGTGGATTATCTGTATCGCCAATTGAAAAAAATGAAAAAACCACATGGAGAAATCGGCTTTTATTTGGAGCTCCAGGAACTGGGAAAAGTCATATTTTGGAAACAGAGAGCAAAGTGTTTGAAGATAATATAAAACGGGTCACTTTCTTCTCCGATTATAGTTATTCAAAATTTTTTGGCACATATAAACCCAGACCCATAGAGGTAAATGGGGAAATAAAAATCACGTATGAATTTGTGCCAGGGCCATTTATGCAAATTTATGCCGAGGCTATACATGATGAAAATAATGAATATCTGCTCATAATAGAAGAACTTAATCGTGCAAGAGCAGATGCTGTTTTTGGAGAATTATTTCAATTACTTGATCGGAATAAAGAAGGGTACAGCAAATATCCTGTAGATAATTCCAAAGAAGCTATAGAATACTTGGAGTGTGAGGGAGAGAAGACGAGTAGCGTAAATGATAGCAAAAAGCTCCATAAACGCCACTATGAAAAACTGAGTTTGCCGCCTAATCTTTTTATTTGGGCAACAATGAATAGCGCAGATCAAGGAGTGTTTCCATTAGACACTGCGTTTAAGCGGCGGTGGCATTTTGAATATATTGGAATTGATCAAGGAGAAGATGATTTAACAGAAGAGTATGCGCCTTTTGCACCAACTTGGAATCTGATCCGAAAAAAAATTAATGAAAAATTGAGGATGAGTTTAAAAGTGAACGAAGATAAACTTATGGGCCCATTTTTCTTATCCTCAAATGAATTGGAGAGTTTAGATGAATTTTTTGAAGCATTAAAGTGTAAAGTTTTTGAGTATCTTTATGATGACGCCGCACGTTTGGGACGAGGAAAATTGAATGGATATAGTGATGACGCTTCATATATGGAAAATCAATATGCGGTAATTTCCGCAGTATTAAGTGAATTGCAGAATAAAATGCAAGGCGAGAAAGAGGATGACTCGGTCAAAAAAAATATTAGTGCCATATTAGAGAGACTTAAAAAAGAGGAAGAACAGAATGGCTTTTTCTAATGGAAGGTTTTTGTATTTTGAGGAGAAAGAGTGGGAAGAGTGGTGCAAAAGAAAAAAAGAAAATTGCCCGAATGGATTAAACGTGCCAACTGAAATATTGGATAAATTACAAGATAAAACCCATAAATTGCTCGAAAAAAACGGACCTGAAAATTATAAAGAGTATAATTATCATGGCTTCAGATATTTTGTGGGAACCATGATCTACAAAGAATATGTGCTTTTTGTATATCCTAAATATATAGCAAGGAATCTGTTTGGATTTGAGAAAACAGAGCTAATGTCGGTAATAAACCGGGTACTTATTAAATGTGCAGTAGATAACTCAAAGGGTTTAGAAACAATAAGAGATAGCAAGGAAGTGATGCAAGTCGGAAATGATGATTATGATGCCGGAGGTTATGCTGTAACAAACGATGAGAACACACAGGGAGATTTGAGCGATGTCACTATCAATGGATTTTTGAGGCCTATTTTAAATGTCTTAAATGATTATTTGGAATATGGAATTTATGATACATATGAACAGCAGATAGAATTTAATGGGGATGGGGAAATTTTATGGGATAGAACCATCGGCGAAATAATGCCTTTTCTCGTAGCAGATAGGCCAATTTATTTTGATATAAAAACACGCAGAAATCGTATTTCTCAGGGAGATTATGTAACATGTTTACATAGGGCTATAGTTTCGGATTGTTTTAGAATCCTTTCGGCACATGGATTAGATGAAATTTTGGGTATACCTAACTTGGAATTGACATCTGAAACCACTGGTGGAAATGATGGCACGCCAGGGCACTTCGGCAGTCGGGAAAACATAAGATATGAATTACAAAAAGAATTAAGCCAGCAATTTGTGACGTATAAGAGAAGAATATTAATAAACTTATTAAACTGCATACAGCCTGCTATGATTGATTCGGAAGAAACTGATGAGGGTACGTTTTCAGTTCTCGGAACGACATGTTTTGCAGCGGTATGGGAACATGCGTGTGCGGTTGCATTTGGCGATCAATTCAATGTTGAACATAGCTTGTTTCAGAAGGTGTTTGATTGGACAAAAGCAAAGTCTGTGTGGCGTTTGTTAGATAAGAATGAGAACGTAACACTTGAGGCAACTCATAAAACGGCAGGAAAAGATGACACGAAGGGAAGAATGTGGCCGGATATCATATCGCTTTATGGAACTAAATTAATTGTGCTTGATGCTAAATACTATAAGATCAAGTGGGGGACATCCCAAAAAGAGAAGTCTGAAAAAGCAGAGATACATGATGAGCCCGGTATAACTGACATCTATAAGCAATATCTTTATTTACATGCAATTAAAAAGTATATTGACAGCAAGGAAACAGACTCGGGGCACCCTGTTAAGAATTGCACGGACTTTTACAATGCCTTGATTCTGCCGGCTCAAGTGGGTTGTTTAAGTGAAGTACATCAAGATACATTAGTCGCACGCAAATCAACGGTGGAGCTGGGGATCTTGACAGAGGAACTTAAAGCCGTACCAATTAAAGTGCGAGAATGTTGCGCTGATACTATTTTTAAATGGTATTTAGAAGGTGACGCTTCTGATAAAATGAAGGCCTTAGAAGAGTTAGAACTTTGGTGAAATGGTGAACGAATACCAGAGGGAGGCTTACGCCTCCCTCTGTGCCTGCGCTGGCGATTCGCAACCCGCGGATGTGTCCACTTCCGGCATGCCGGGCAGCGGTCGCATCTCGTGATTTTCCAGGCGGTATCGGGTTACCTGCCTGGGTGCGGCTCCTCTGGTGAAGAGCCAGGCATCGCTCAGCGGCATGTTCAGCACCTTGTCACTGAGAGAGTTGGCCATGAAACTGATCTTGCGGATCGTGGTTTCATCGCGGCCTCCCAGGTACAGGATGTTGTCGCAGTTATCTGTGATGGTGCAGGCCTTCGCCTCTCCATACATGCCTTCCAGCTGTTTGATGCTCTGCAGGATCAGGCTGACGCTGATCGCGCGGCTGCGGATGGTGCTGATGATCTTGTCGAAGTCCGGGATGACCGTGCTTGCGGCAAAATCGTCCAGAATCATCCGCACGGGGACGCGGAGCCGGCTGTTCGGCTGCCTGTCGGCTTCTTTGACAAGCTCCTGGAGAGCCTGCGTGAAGAACAGGTTTACCAGTCTGTCCTGTGAGCTGTCGGTGTCGCTCACATTCATGAACAGAACGGTTTTCCTGCGGCCGAGCTCGCAGAGGTCAATACGCCGCTCGAGTGTGAACAGCTTCCGGAAGGCCGGGAAACTCATCGGGCCGAGGTAGCAGCCGAGGATGCCCTTGATGCTGGTATGCATCTTTTCAGCACTGGCATTTTCCCGGATCAGGTTGTATTCGTGAATGGAGAAGGATTCGGGATAGACCTGCTTCGCTTCTTCAATCAGGTAGTTGAACTTTTCGCCGCCGATGTAGGGGAGCAGCTCTGCAACGGTGGCCAGGTTGTGCTCGTCCTGCGGCAGAAAGTCCAGGACGTACGACAGAAGTACATCAAGGTACTGCTGTGCGGCATAATCCCAGAATGGCTCTTTGGTGTTTCCCATAACCACGATGGATGAAGCCAGCTTCATCACGTCCTGTGCGTCACACAGTACGCCGCATTCATCTCGGCCTATGAAATCCAGAGGATTATATCCACAGGTAGAGTCGGATACATGCCGGAAGTCGATGACTTCAATGGTGTAGCCCAGAGACTTCAGCTGCGGCGACAGCTTGCGAGCCAGATTGCCCTTGGTGTCAATGACAATCATGCTTTCATTTCCCTGCAGGATATTGGGGATTACATAGCCGCGCGTCTTACCGGTCCCGGCGGTACCGATGATCATATCGTTATTGTTCAGGCCGGTGCGGATGCAGTCATTGCTGATCTGCACATTCTCGGCGAGAATACGGTAGCTGTTGTTGTAAGCTTTGGTAATGTCGATTGCCTTTTTTGCTTTCATGGTGTTCGTTCCTTTCTGTTTTTGCATTGTTTTTCGTCTTGGGGTTGTTTTTAGATTTGGATCGTTTCGGGTTGCGGGCTGCCGCAGACCCGGCCGGTGTCATCGGTCAGACCGGCGGTCATACCTGCGGAGCGCCGACACCTGCAGCGGAACGCAGAGCGTCTATGGGGCAGATCAGCAGCCGGAACCATCTACGACCATAGTCGGTTTCGTGCAGCATGCTGCAGTACGCATCTGCGGCACGGCTGGTGCCTTGTATGTACCCGGATGTGCTGAAATAGGTATATGTCACTTTGTCCATATTCAGCGCGGGACAGCTATGTTGCTCAAGAATCAGGTTTACGGCTTCGAGGTAATCGTACATACTCAGCCAGAACAGGTTCTCGCAGGTGGTATATGCGTCCCTGTAGGCGCCGTAGGGATATCTTTTCCTGTCTGTAGTTTTCTCCCAGCTCTCGATGGCTTTATCGAGGCCGTCCAGATTAGCTTTGATCCGGCGGAGCGGACCGGTCATGAGCCGGCAGAAGTATTCGAACTTGGCAGTATCGTCTTCCAGCGCCAGCTCGTGCTCCGGATCATACGCATCGTAATAATTTTCGATCGCATCAATATCATCGAAGGCGATGTCGTCAGGGGCAATCTCGTCCGGCTCGTCTTCGTCCGCGAACAGCATGTCTTCGAGCTCTTCCGGCGTCAACTGGGTATCCGGCTCGGCAGGCTGCTGCACGGCGAGAATGTTCCAGTCCCGGACCATCAGAGAGCAGGCTTCGCCGAACGTGATGCTGTCCAGCTGTGTAGCGGGCACCTTCAGGTAGGTGCATAGCCGGTTATACGCCATATCGTCGTCACCCTGCATGAACCACTCCTTCAGCGGGAGCTGTTCGAGCTTTGCGAGCAGGGTGAGCGTAAAGGCCGCATCGGCCGGACGATGCTGCCGGATATGCTCCAGTTTGTCTTTCAGCGGCCGGCAGACCGGCGTGTTTGTCAAGATGTTCTTCATATCACATCAGCTCCTTTCAAATGTTGTGATGATCCGGTCTGCGAGACCGAAGCTGACGCTTTCTTCGGCACTGAAGTAGGTGTCAGCGGCTGTTTTCGCGTAAATTTCTGCGAGAGTCCGGCCGCTGTGCCTGGCAAGGATCTCGGCGGTGGTTGTTCTGGTTTTCATCAGGTCTTCGCTGATGCTTTTGAGTGACAAGGCGCTGCCGCCGGTCTGCGTGATCAGCGGGTCGTGGATCATCACCCTTGCATGGGGCAGGATTTCACGCTCACTGCCGGCCGCGAACAGGACGGCAGCCATGCTGGCGGCCATCCCGACGCAGACGGTGCGGACCGGACTGTTGATCATCTGCATGACATCGTACAGCGCGAGCCCGCTGCTCACTTCGCCGCCGGGGCTGTTAATGAAGAGCGTAATCTCTTCGCCGGGGGCGGTGCTGTCGAGGTACAGCAGCTGCAGGATGATGTCATTGACGGCTTCGGCGGTGATCGGACCGAGGCATTCTACCTGCCGGTTCTGGAGCATGATTTCCTGGATGGAAATATGAAAGATACCGGCGTTGGTTTCGCGGATAATATCAGGCTTCATCAGTGGTTCTCCTTAGAACAGGTCTATCGTGAAGAAGGTTCGCCCAATGACCCACTTGATCATTCTGGCGGCCAGTACGCCAATAATGATCAGGCCGAAGATGTTGCCGAGTGCCAGCTCATATAACACGGCCAGGAAGAACTTGAGCATTTCAATCGGGCCGTATTCCAGCAGGCAACCGAGCGCCGGTATGCCGATGATTACCATACCGAATGCACCAAGGAGCGAGAGGATGCTTTTGATGAGTTTTACCATAATTGTTTTTCTCCTTTTTTATGAGTTTCTATTTGTTCTTGTGCCGCGCACGCACAGGTGAGGGAGGGCTGCCTCCCTTCACTGCGCGGCTGGCTGCATCATCTGCCGAAAAGCTGCACGTAGTAGTACGCGTACCGGATATCTCCGGATGTGGTCTCCGTGCGGCAGGCGAAAACGGCGATGCCAACGGTCCCGTAATCGCGGCTCAGCATATTGTTGTTGTGGGAGGCAGAGTGCTTCCACATTTTCATGGCAACGGCAGCGCTGGGCCAGTTGTCGGCCAGATTTTCGCCGTATGCGGTGGTGGCATCAACCGTGAACCACGGCAGACCATTCGGCCGTGTGTGGCTCTGCTTGATGACCGATTCCGCGGCGCGGGTTTTCGCCGCCTTTTTCAGCGCCGCTGTGGTCTTCAGCGGGGTGAGACCGTGTTTCTTTCTGTAATTGTTCAGGAGACGTACGGCCTTCTTCGCCATGGCGTTGTCGAAGTGGCCGGTGATGGTCTCCGTTTTGCCGTTTCCGAGGGAAATAGCATACACTTTGTCATTACAACGGCTACGGGCAGCGTCTGTGGACGCGGCATGCGTCGGCGCGGCTGACAGCAGCAAGGCGGCGGCCAGCAGGCTGGTGATGATGCTTTTTGTTGTTTTTCTGAAATTCATAGTCTTCATGTTTTTTCTCCTTTTTCTTTTTTGGGTTTTTATTTTTCCAAAATCGCACTCGTATGCTCGGTTGTTTTGGTTTTATTTTCCAAAATTACTCTCGGCGCCGTCAGGCGCAATCAGCGCAGCGACCGAAGGGAGCAAGCCGTTTGTTTTTCTTTTTTCTTTTTCTTTTTTTCTTTTTTTTTCTTTTTTTCTTTTTAGTTAGCCGATGTCTCATCGGCGTTCAGCGGATGCACGTCGCGTGCAGCCGCTGATTTTTATATTTGTTCTTACGTTCTATATTCGCTTTAGGTGTTCTATATCACTAAGGGATGAAAATGATGCTTTGAAGGGGCTTAAATAATGGATATATAGATTTGACAATTAAAAAAATTGTGTATAATAATAGCAAAATATAAAAATGATAATCGCAAAAATGATGGGCATAAAAAATTTGCTGGTTGAGCCGCAATACGAGGGAAGGACTTGAGAAGATGAAAGAGAATGAATCTGTCTCTGCAGGAGCAGCGCGGAGCATCCCGGAGGCTCTGAGTGATATCGTACAAAATTTTGAGAATTATCTGCAGGAGCAGGGAGTAGAGCCGGTATGTACAGGGATAGCAGGCCTTGACGATGCTTTAAATGGTGGTTTGCCGATCGGAATTACTGTTTTGGCTTCCCAGTCAGGCATGGGGAAATCGACGCTTGCCTTACAGATTGCTTCGAATGTTGCGGGCAATGAAGAAGACGAAAGAGCCGTTTTGATTTTTTCAATGGAGATGAATAAGATCCACATTGTGAGCAAACTTCTGGCCAGAGATATGTTTATGCGTGAGGGAAATGCGGCACCGCAGTCAAAGGATATCATTAGCGGTCGGGCTTATCTGGTCGAAGAAAATAAACGGCGTATAGACGAGGCGAAACAGAGCAGCCGTATCCGAGCTGCAGCCGGGCATATACATGTGATCACGCCGGATGCGAAAGGAATGACGATATCGCGGGTTGTTCAGATCATTGATGAATACCGCAGGCATCATAAAAACGATAAGAGCCCGCTTATTATCATTGATTACCTGCAGATTTTGACGCCCGAGCCGGGAGATAAGACGGACAAACAGCATGCGGATAATATTATGAACAGACTTCGCTATGTCACCCTGAATAAGGAACAGGATGGAAGGGTCATATACGGATGCCCTGTTCTGTTGATCAGTTCGCTGAATCGGTCGAATTACGATAAGGATAAAATAGATCTGGCCGCGTTAAAAGATTCCGGAAATATAGAATATTCGGCAGATGTGGTAATCTCGCTTGAAGGCGAATCACAGGGAAAAGCAAAGAAGACGGCCGACATCATCGCGGATCCGATCCGCAAACTGCAGCTGAGAATTTTAAAGCAGAGATATGGGGCGGCGGGTGTAAAGATTCCGATCCGTTTTTATGCGGAGCACGATGCATTTGCTGAAGATGAGGCGAAAAAAACGGATGTTAAAAGCAAACGAAATTCAACGAAGGCTTTGAACAGCGGCCGGGCAGGAATGCCGGAAAGCAAAGAGACAGTTCAGATGTCAGAGAATGACAAAAACGCGGCACGTCTCATGGAGAAGTTCGGGTTTGACGAGGAACAGCTATGAGTTTGAATATACAGGGGATGAATTATTACAGCAATATCGACTATCTGGTGGATGAAATTAAGGAGCGATGCAGTACCTTGTCCGATTCTCAAATGATGCTTCAGTTTTCAACCTGGAGCGACAAGGAAGATATGCCCGGTCTGGATTGCCTCCTGATCGGAGAAAAATTTACGCTGTTTGACTGGGCGGTTGCAGATTCCATATACAGCATTTATGAATACATTTGCGCTGAAAGATTCAAATATGAAGATAATATCATCGACAAAAACACCGGCGACTATGACTATATCGGTTCCGTCGACTGGATTTTTTCCCTGGGTGATTTATATCGGGTTTTATATGCAAATCCGGATGCAAATCCGTCAAGGACTGCGCTGCGCAGGCTTTATGAATCGGTTCATAGACTGAGGGAAGCAAAGATCGGTATTGATGCGACGGAATTTCTGATAGCGAGAGGAGCATTGCGTGCAGAGAATGAATGGTTCTTTTACCGGGGGCCCTTTTTGATGCTGGATGATGTCAATCCGGAAAACAGGGAAGACATACGCAGTGGCAGGAAATTCCGCTTTTTTACCCCCGCGAAACAGAGAGCTGCGGCCATGAAATTTCTGCAGCGCCTTGAAGAACGAGCTTCCGCAACAGGAAAATCCGTGTATAAAAGTTATGGATATCCTGATGACTGGAGGGAAAGAGTCAATGGCGCGACTAGCGGAAATCCGCTTCCGATATATGCATTTGCTTCGCTGCAGAAACATATGGTTGGCTATCCGATCAGGCTTATAATGCCTGATCTGAAAACTGCCTATGAGCAGCGTCCTGATGGCAGGATAATCCGGCGCAGAACCACCGAATCTGTCATGCTGTGCAGACATTATTTGGTCAATCGTATCGAAAAATTCCGAAGCCGTTCGAAAAACAGTAAGAAATTAGATCCTGTTATCAGGATGTATGACCCTGCGAGCCCCATGGGCCTTCCGGTAGAGTTTGGCTTTCTGGCTGATGAAACTGTGAAAATCAGTCCGGAGTCTTCGGAAAAGGCCAATGAGAAACTGAGGCTGATGGTAGAGAAAGTCATGGATGCTTTGAAGGACAGGGGATATATAAATGGTTATTTTTTTAATACAAAAACGATAAAGAGAATGGACATAACGGTCAGCGTTGAGTTGGGAGAGGAAAGGATACGAAGTGATGCCGGAGAGAATGGACGAAAGGATGGTGTGACTTTGAAAATCATTGATCCGAGGACACTGGTTTACAGCGAATACAAATCGCTGTATATGAGAAAGAAGGAGCAGGAAAATGAAATTCAATGTGAAAATTGATCCGCATCAGGACGTCAGCGCATTTTTGAAAAAAGGCTATACCAGAGAGTTCGCTCTCTATGCGATCTCAAAGGGGATGGACAGTCCGGAGAAGGTAAACGCATTTTGCAACACGAAGCTCAGCGCCCTTCGCAAGGTCGCCTACATGAAGGATGCGAATGCCTTTGTGAGCCGGCTGATGAAGGCGATTAAGGCAAAAGAGCATATTGTTATCTACGGTGATTACGATGTGGACGGCATTATGGCAAGCTATATCGTATCGCGGTCTGTCCGGCATATTGCACCTGACGTGGATATTCAGATATTCATTAACAACAGATTCAGTGAAGGCTACGGGATGAATGTCGCGGGCATGAAGCGCCTGACTGAGACTTACCCGGATACGGAACTGATCATTACCGTGGATAATGGCATAAATGCGACGGATGGCATCCGGTTCGCGCTTGACCACGGGATGGATGTTATCGTGTCAGATCACCATGAACAGTCCGGCGCGACGAAGCTGGTCAAGGGTGTTCCCTGCGTATGCGAGAAGCGTCTTGATGAGGATGTATCCGCGAGGCAGGAAATGTGCGGGGCGGAACTGGCCAGGGGTCTTATGAACCTTCTGTATTACCGTATGGGCCTGCAGGATGAGAACAAGAGCTTCCTTAGCAGCCTGTTTGCCTATTCCGGCATGGCCACCATAACGGATATCGTTCCGTTAAATGCTGCCAATCACAAGGTCGCGCACCAGGCCCTGCGCCTGATGGAAAAAGATGACGCTGAGCTTTTCTGGAAGGTGATGAAAGAAAAGTGCGATGTTCACCGCTACAGCGAGACGACATTTGGCTTCACTTATGGTCCGAGGATCAATGCGCCGGGACGTGTGACAGGCACTGTGAACGCTGCGCTCAATGCTCTGTTTGCCGCAGAAAGCGGAGACGGGGCGCGCTGCGAGGAGGCGATCGATGAATTAAATGCGATCAATGCCAAAAGACAGGACTGGTCTGATCAGGACGAGAAACTGGCCCTTGAAATGATTGAACAAAATGGATACGGCAACGATAAGTTCATTGTCCTTGCGGATGAAAGGTTCCGCGAGGGGATCAATGGATTGACC
>Ga0065709_1000198_pt1 | contig 15963 bp, 8 predicted proteins | sample Hoacrofraction14_2_FD_59096 | JGI IMG/M metagenome (GOLD analysis project Ga0065709, IMG submission 59096) | Hoatzin crop microbial communities from Cojedes, Venezuela, sample from fiber fraction 14 v1 | ecosystem: Host-associated > Birds > Digestive system > Esophagus > Crop | place: Venezuela...
CCACCGATGGCGCTAACAGTGGCTACAGCTACTTCAGCTTCACCCACAAGCTCGCTGAGGGCGCTGAGGACTGGGATGGCATCGCTAAGTACCGCTTCGGCGCAGTGAGCGATGGCGACTTCCTCGTGACCGACGAGTTGCTGGGCACCCCGCTGAGCCTCGATGCCGATGGCACCTCGAATGCCTTCAAGATTGTGGCTGGCTCGTGGAACTTCGTGGTCGACATGGCTGCACGCACCCTCACCATCACTGGCGAGGCCACCAAGAAAGATACCACCACGACCGAGACCCTGACCGATGTTTACATCCTGGGCGAGGTTAACGGCAATGGCTGGGCTACCAACGTTGGTGTACAAATGACTGCTGGCGAGAACAATACGTTCACCGCCGATGTCACCACCGATGGCGCTAACAGCGGCTACAGCTACTTCAGCTTCACCCGCAAGATCGCCGAGGGCGCTGAGGACTGGGATAGCATCGCAAACTACCGCTTCGGTGCTGTGAGCGATGGCGACTTCCTCGTAACCGACGAGTTGCTGGGCACCCCGCTGAGTCTCGATGCCGATGGCACCTCGAACGCCTTCAAGATTGCCGCTGGTTCGTGGCATTTTGTACTCGACCTGGACGCTCGCACGCTCATCATCACTGGTGAGGGCACGCCCAAGACCCTCCTGGGTGATGTGAACCTCGATGGCAAGGTTGACGCAGCCGACATCGCTTGCGTGACCAACATCATCACTGGTAAGGAAGCNGCTGGCACCTACGGCACGCGCGACGACGTGAATGGTGACGGCCGCGTCGATGCAGGCGACATCTCGGCGNTNGTATCGATTATCACTAGCGGNNGCNNNACCACTCCCACCACCACCGACACCCACGTCTACATCCTNGGCGAGGTCAACGGCAACGGCTGGGACCCCAGCAANGGTGTGGAAATGAGCACGACCGATAACGAAACGTTCACCGCCACCGTGACCACCGCTGGCGAAAACAGTGGCTACAGCTACTTCAGCTTCACCAAGGCGCTGGCAAGTAGCAGCAGCGACTGGGCCAGCATCGCAAGCTCCCGCTTCGGTGCCGTGAGCGATGGTGACTTCCTCGTGAGCGACGACCTGCTGGGCACCGACATCGCCTTGAATCAAGACGGTACCGAGGTAGCCTTCAAGATTGGCGCTGGCACGTGGAACTTTGTTGTGAACCTCACAACCCGCGTCCTCGTAATCACCACCGCCCAGTAATCCCCTACTGACCCCCAAAACACCGCGCCCCGGATGCCACCCCGCACCCGGGGCGCCTTGTATCTAAGGCCCTGCCCTACTATATCATGTAGAGGCTTGGNACCNAAAATTAGGCTTTAGGTTTTAGGCTTTAGGCATTAGAGGCTTGGCACCCAAAATTAGGCATTAGGCTTTAGGTTTTAGGCTTTAGGCATTAGAGGCTTGGCACCCAAAAAAACGAGTGGAAAATCTCTCGTTTCTTTCTTGTGGGGGGAGGTGTGGTTAATTTTTGTGGAAGGGTGGGAGTGCAAACGTTTGCACAGGTTGNGGAATTGTTAAATGTAGTGGAGAGGGGTTGTGGGTGTGGGAAAATGTGTAAATTTGTAGCAAATATAATCTTAAACAATCAACCTTATAGATGATGAAAAAGTTACTCACCACCGTTGCCAGCGTGGCAATGCCGTTACTGGCACTGGCCATTGGCTGGCCCGAGAACTACACGGGTGTGATGCTGCAAGGCTTCTACTGGGACTCTTATAGCGACACCAAGTGGAAAAAACTGGAGGCGCAGGCCGACGAATTTGAAGGCTATTTCGACCTCGTGTGGATACCGCAAAGTGCATACTGCGGTGGCACCTCGATGGGCTATGACGACCTTTACTGGTTCACCAACTATAACAGCTCGTTTGGCACCGAGGCTCAACTGCGCTCGATGATTAGCACGTTCAAGAGCAAGGGCATCGGTACCATCGCCGACGTGGTNATCAATCACCGCAAGAACGTCTCGACGTGGGTCGACTTCCCCGCCGAGGAATACAATGGCGTGACCTATCAGCTGCAATCGACCGACATCTGCAAGGATGACGACGGCGGCGAGACGGCAAAGCACACCAACGGCCTGTCGCTCAGTGAAAACAACGACACGGGCGAGGACTGGTCGGGCATGCGCGACCTCGACCACAAGAGCGAGAACGTGCAGACCAACGTGAAGGCTTACCTGAAGATGCTGCTCGACGACCTGGGCTATGTGGGCTTCCGCTACGACATGGTGAAGGGCTACAGCGGCATGTACACCAAGATTTANAACACCTACGCCGAGCCCGAGTTCTCGGTGGGCGAGCACTGGACCAACAGCTCGTCGATTTCGTCGTGGGTGAACCTGACGGGCAAGACGAGTGCCGGATTTGACTTCGACTTCCGTTACTCGACNCGCGACGCGTTCAACCAGGGCAACATGACCTACCTGAACAAGCGTGCCAGCGGCCAGTATGCGATGAACAGCCAGTTCTTTGTCAATGGCCAGTATCGTCGCTGGGCTGTGACCTTCCTCGAGAACCACGACACCGAGTATCGCTCGTCGACCTCGCAGCAAGACCCCTTGAAGAAGGACACGATTGCTGCCAACGCNTTCATGCTGGCGATGCCNGGCACCCCGTGCGTGTTCTACAAGCACTGGCAGGCTTATCCCGAGGAGATTAAGGCGATGATTGACGTGCGCAAGGCTGTGGGCATCCACAACATGAGCGAGACCGAGCAGAAGCTGAACACCAAGGAATGTTACGCNATCGAAATCATGGGCGATGGTGACAAGAGCCTGACGGCTGTCATCGGCACCACCGACAACTANGTTCCCGACCCCGCCGANGGTATCCTCGTGCTCAAGGGCTACCACTTCTGCTACTACATGTCGCCCGAGAACGCNACGGCATGGGTCGACAAGGCNTCGTGCACGTTCAGCGAGCCCTTCGACGCCACGATGACGGCTGTGACCAACGCATCGGGCGTGAAGCTCGTCTACACCACCGACGGNAGCGAGCCCACNGCCAGCAGCACGCAAGTGGAGAGCGGCTATGTGCTCAACGTCAGCGAGTCGATGGTACTCAAGGTGGGCTTGCTCATCGACGGTGCNGTGAGCGGCGTCGTTACCCGCGTTTACAACTACGAGGAAACTGAGCCGTTCACGCCTCACACGGCTACGGTCTATGTAAAAGACCCCACCGTGTCGCCGTGGAACTGGACCCCGCTCTACTACTGGGCATGGGACAGCAAGCAGTCGCTTAACACCAACAAGTCGTGGCCTGGTGACCCCATGGAGCAGACTACCACCATCAAGGGTGACCTGTTCTACTATCAGACGTTCAACATCGACGAGGAGGGCTACACCTTCAACTTCATCTTCAGCAAGAAGGGNTCGCCGCAAACCGTTGATATCACGGGCATCGACCAAGACATCTACCTCGAGCTCGAGCAAGAGCCCGGCGTGGATGGCAAGTACGANGTAATCGACATCACCGACCAGTACACCAACAGCATCGANGAGACGCTCGCCGAGGGCACCGAAGTGAATGGTCCCACCAANGTCTACACCATCGATGGCCGCNTGGTTCGCGCTGCCGTTGAGGANGCCAGCACAGCNACNCAAGGCNTNGCTCCTGGCCTGTACATCGTCAACCACAAGAANGTGGTTGTGCGCTAAGGAAAACGCATGTAAACCGCAGATTATACATTCCAGCGGGGCGCTCACAGCAGTGTGTGAGCGCCCCGCTATTATTTTTTGGGGGTGCGGGAGGGGGAAATTGGTAGATAATTGTTACCTTTGCCGCGCTATTGTTAACCCGTGTGGTATTTTCCCCCGCAGGGAGATATACTAAACGGGGGTTAAAGCGCGTTATAAAAGAATAAATTAGATAATAATAACCAAACTAGACATAGAATGAAAACAAGATTCCTGATGGGCGTGATGCTGAGCTTGTTACTGCTATCGTGCTCAACATCAAAGGAGAACNACCTGGCTTACTTTAANAACCTGGGTNCCAGCACTCAAGGCGAACTGCCAGAAGGANTNGCCTACGACATCCGCATTCAGCCCGACGATGAGCTCATCATCTCGGTAACCAGCGAAGTTCCCGAGGCGTCGGCCAAATACAACGTTCCCACCATCAACTACTCGCGTCGCTCGGCAATCGAAGTGACCTCGACGCCGCAGCAGCAGACCTACGTTGTCGATGCTAATGGCAACATCATCTTCCCCGTGCTNGGCAAGTTGCAAGTGGCTGGAAAGACCACAGCCGAGGTTGCCAGCATGATTACCAACCAAGTATCGAGCCAAGTGAAGGACCCGTATGTGCGCGTTCAGCTCGCCACCTTTGCCGTCAACGTGATGGGCGAGGTGAAAGAGCCCAAGCGCGTGAACGTCACGGGCAAGCGCTTCAGCCTGCTCGATGCGCTGGCGTCGTGCGGCGACCTNACCGAGTATGCCGAGCGCGACAATGTGCTGGTNATNCGCAACGAGAANGGCAAGCGCACCTATCACCGNCTGAANTTGGCGGACAGCCAGGTGTTTAGCGACCCCTATTTCTATCTGCAGCAAAACGACGTGGTGTATGTGACGCCTAACGCCATCCGCGTCGACAACTCAAAGTATAACCAGAATAATTCCTATAAACTGACGGTGATATCGACCATCGTGAGTGCCGCTTCGGTGGTAGCTTCGCTGGTGATTGCGCTTGCCGTCAAATGACATAGCCATGGCATCGAAACTCAACACAGGGGCGAGCGACTCGCTCGACATGGGCGCATTGTTCCAGAAGTACAAGCGTTACTGGTGGCTGTTTGCCCTATCTATCATCGGCTGCCTTGCGTTGGCAGCATTCTACCTCCACTTCAAGAAGCCCGTCTACCTGGTCACCTCGTCGGTCATCGTCGAGCAGGAGAACCAGTCGGGCACGGGCGCGGCGCTGCTGAAGAGCCTGAACGTGGGCGGCATGGGCGGCAGCAAGGTCGACGACGAGGTGATTGTCATCTCGGCGCAAGAGCTCATCTGCGAGATGATTGACAAGCTGGGGCTAAATCGCAAGTATGTGGAGCACCGCGGTTTCCTCGACAATGTGGACCACTACAACACATCGCCGCTCAAGATTAGCGCCCCCAACGAGCTGTTTGACACCCTGTCGACGACCCTGCGCATGAAAGTGACGGTCGACAAGCAAGGTGTGGCCGATGTGAAGGTGAAGCATCGCCGCCACGTCATCGGCGAGGCTCATGGACAAATGCCGCTGACGATTAACACCCGCTATGGCATCTATGTGCTCGACACCACGGCGCACTACGTTGCNGGCAAGCCCTTAGAGATGAAAATCAGCGCTGTGGGCACCTCGCTGCGTGCCGAGGACTTCATGGAAGNCCTCACCGTGAAAGCGTTCTCCAANAAGTCGAACGCCATGAAGATGGACGTCAACGAGACCAACGTCCCGCGTGGTAAGGACGTGCTCAACACNATGATGGACCTCTATAACGAAAAAGGNCAGGCGCAAAAGAACGAGACCGCCATCAACACCGACAAGTTTATCGCCGACCGACTNGGNCTCATCTTTGCCGAACTCACCAAGAGCGAGGCCGACATCGAGGCTTACAAGAAGAGCCACAANATGGTTGATGCCGCCGTNCAAGCCAAGTCGACCATCACCAAGCAGGCCACCGCCGAGAACGCACGCATCAAGCTCGAGACCAACTATCGCATCGTGAACATGATTAAGGAGTACTTGAACAACCCTGCCAACAAGGGCAAGCTCATCCCGTTCAGCAGCGATAGCACGCAATCGGGCATCGCNATCAAGGAATANAATAACCTNATNATGAGNCGCATGGANCTCGCCAAGAGTGCCACCGACGAGAGCGACATGATGCGCGAGCTCGACCAAAAGATTGAGATTACTCGCAACCAAGCCATCAAGGGCGTGAACAACGCCTTGCAGGCCNTGCGCATCCAACTCAATAGCGCCAGCGCCATCGACAACAGCGCGCAGGGCGAGATGGGNAACTTCCCCACCGAGGAGCGCGAGTTGCGCGACCTGATGCGCCAGCAGGGNATCCAGAACGCCCTCTACACCTTCTTGCTTGAGAAGCGCGAGGAAAACGCGCTGCTCCTTGCAGCCAAGACGCCGCGTGGNCGCATCGTGGACCATGCCTACAGCTACAGCAAGCCNGTGAGCCCCAAGAAACCCATCGTGCTTGTGGCTGCCTTGCTGCTGGGATTNCTGNTGCCGTTGCTGCTGCTCTACCTCAAGAACCTGTTTACCACCAAGTTCCGTTCGCAAGAGGAACTCGAGGACNTGGTACAGGCACCCGTCATTGGCGAGATTTGCCACAACCGCCACCACTCGCAGCTGGTGGTTCGCGAGGGGAAGACCTCGTCGATTGTGGAGNTGTTCCGCCTGGTGCGCAACAACTTGCAGTTCATGATGACCANCGAGGACGACAAGGTGGTGCTTGTCACCTCGTCAATCAGTGGCGAGGGCAAGTCGTTTGTGAGCACCAACGTGGCGGCNTCGTTTGCCATGATGGACAAGCGCGTGGTGCTGGTGGGCTTAGACATCCGCAGCCCCAAGTTGGCNGGCATGGTCGAGGTGAACGAGCAGCCTGGTGTAACGGCGTTCCTGTCGCGCTCGAGTGTGACGCTCGACGAGGTCATCCAGCATGTGAACTTGGTCAACGGGCTTGACGTGATTGTGGGTGGCACGATACCGCCCAACCCATCGGAGTTGCTGCTGACCGACCGCATGCGCCAGTTGTTTGAGCAGTTGCGTGAGCGCTACGANGTGATTATCGTCGACAGCGCGCCCATTGCNATGGTGAGCGACTCGTTCTCGCTGGCTAAGTACTCAGACCTGACATTGTTTGTCACCCGCGCCAACTACACGCGCCGCTCGCTGCTGCGCTACTTCAACTCGTGCCTGGAGCGCGGTCAACTCAAGAACGCTGCTGTGGTCATCAACGACAGCAACCCGCGCTTGTCGCAGGGCTACGGCTACGGCTACGGNAGCAAGGAAGACGACAAGAAGGAATCGTAACGGCTCTGCCCTAACAGCCCCCGCGAGTTGCGTTCTAACCGTGACATATTGATTCTAAACGTGTTGCTGGCCGCCTTCTGGGTGCGCATGACCTACGGCTTCATCGCCGAGGAAATCATCACCCCGCTGGTGGGAGCGCAGTCCTACGTGTATCTGGCATTTGATGCGATTATCGTCGCGTTAGGAATGATAACCATGCGTCACGTGCACGATTTTGTGTGGGCGTTTGTGTTCATCATCTCGTCATGGTTTATTACCGTACTGATTAACGAGGAGGGGACAATGTTCTACCTCAACGGGTTGCGCGACTTCATCTCGTTCTTGTTTGTCGTCCCCATCTTGCGGTACTTCTTGAATGGAAAAGATAGCACGCGCCGCAATGANTTCATCGAGATGATGGACAGCAACCTATACTGGATGCTCATGGTGCAGATACCCTGCATTTTCTACCAGTTCTTCATGTATGGTGCGGGCGACCATGGTGGCGGTTCNCTGGGCAATGGTAACTCGGGCATTATCTCGACGTTTATCTATATCGTTGCGTTCTACCTGATGAACAAGCGCTTTGACAAGCAGCACTATGTGAAAAGCTTGTGGCGCAACAAGATGCTNCTACTTGCTCTTGTTCCTACGTTTTTTAACGAGACCAAGATTAGCTTCATCTACTTTGTACTCTTCTTTCTGTTGCTCATTCCCCTCGACAAGAAGGCGTTTATGCGCACGATGATTGCGATACCGCTATTGGTTGTGGCTATATGGGCGGGAGTTCTGCTGTATGCCGCCACTAATGGCTTCTCGATTACTGAGATGCTCAATCTCGAGTACCTCTATAGCGACGACGAGGACCTCGAGTTGTATGCGCGATGGCTGTTTGAGAGCGGAGATGAGGGTTTTCTGGAGGACTTACCTCGTATTACAAAGGTTGCGCTATTGCCCGAATTGTGGGACGAGTACAATGGCGCTCACGACATTTATGGATTTGGCGTAGGNCACTTTAAAGGAGGNACNGTNGTAGCCGATAGTGAGTTTTATAACGCTAACAAATGGCTCCTNGTGGGTTCGGTCCCCTATCTGTACCACATCATCATCCANCTTGGATACATCGGCTTAGCGCTTGTCATCTTCTACNTGGGCTACGTTGTGGGTTACAAGCCCATNAAAGGGCTAAAGCGAGACTACGCTGTGCAGATTTACATGGTCATCACGTGGCTCATGATTTTCTTCTACAACGATTCGTTGCGATTTGCCCACGTTGTGCTTCCTATGTTCTACATCTGNATGCTCGCCTACCGGGAAGACGCTGCACCCAAGGAAATTAGCGACCCCGAAATTGCTGTGCTGTCATGAAATCGATTTATTTCATTTGGTCGTGGGTCGAGCGGTTTGGTGCAAACGTGTGCTCCTTCTTTGGAAACATCGTGCTGGTATACCTGCTCACGCCCACAGCCTTTGGATTGGTTGGTGCATTAAGCGTNTTTTCGGCGATGATATGGGTGCTAATCGATTGCGGNTTGTGCGACAGCTTGCTGATGTACAAGTCGCCGAGCCGTCGTGACTTCAACACCGTGTTTTGGTTTAATGTGGGNATGGGTGTAGCGCTGATGCTGTTCTACATTGCGATTTCGCCCTGGGTGGCCCGTTTCTTTGGCCACGAGGAGTTGAGTGGCATCATGAAGGCGCTGGGCGTGGGAGCGTTCTTCTGCAGCCTCACGCTGTGCCAAATCACTAAATTGCGCTCTAAATTGCAATTTCGCCGNGTNGCGCTCATCAACCTTGCCGCAATCATCTCGGCACTGGCNGTGGCAATTACCATGGCGTGGGCTGGCGCGGGGTACTGGGCGCTGGTGTTCTTGCAGGCAGGCTTTTCGGCCTTTTCATTCCTCTATTTGGTCATTTTCTCGCGCTGGGACCTGCGCTTTGAGTTTGACCGTCAACGCTTTAAGAAGTTCTGGAGTTTCGGAGGCAACTTGCTCATTGCCACNANGNTAACTCAAATTAGNCGCAACATCTACACCTTCATCTTGGGCAAATTCTACTCGCCCGTGCAGACCGCTTACATGTATCAAGGGCAAAAGTTGCAAGAGACGCCCACGGGGTCGATTGAGACCTCGTTTAGCCAGACGTCTTACGTGCTGATTGCCAAGGAGACCGACCCCATCGCCAAGCGCGATGCGTTTGCACGCATGTTTGGCGTGATGACGTTTATCTACTCCTCGCTGGTGATGTTCCTGCTGTGCGTGAGTGCGCCGTTGATTACGGTTGTCTTTCCCGATGCGTGGCTGCCGGTTATCCCCTACTTCAGGTTGCTGCTGTTGATTGGTTTATTCTCGTCGGTGGGCAATTTCATGGTGACGGTGTTTAAGCTATTTGACCGCACGTCGGTGATTCGCAACATCATGTTGCTCGAGAAGTCGGCGATGGTGGTTTTGGCGCTGATTATGGGCCTATATGGCGGTGTGTATCAGATGTTGCTGTCGACGATGGTGCTCGAGGCGTGTGCGTTGCTGCTCTATGGGTGGCTGGCGCAGCGCGTTGCTGGTGTTTCGCTGGTGGGCCTCATCAGCACCTGGGCGCGCAATGTGCTCCTCGCCGCCGTTGCGTGCGCCCTGGCATGGGCGCTGTCGCAGCTATTCCCATGGGCGCTGGTGCAACTCATTGTGGGCTGCGCAGCCTTTGTCGGTTTCACGCTGCTGCTGTGCTACCTATTTAAGCGCGAGTACTACGACTACATCATGAGCAAAGTGCGCGGCTGCCTCCACCGCGGCTGAAAACACAAATAAGAACAACCAACGTAACGGACAACCCCTGCGGGGTTGTCCGCTTCGCTCGGCTCGTCGAGCCGTTTTTTCTGCTTCTATGTGTTTACTGGAAGCGGTTGTTCCAGATGGTTCGTCCGTGGATGGACTTGATGTGCTCGAGGAGCTTGGTTTGGGTGGTGCCGCGGAAGGTGTTGCCCGTGACGGTGAGGTTGGAGAAGGTCATGTTGCGGGCTTTAGAGGCATCGCCCCAGTAGGTAAACAGTCGTGCGCCGCTGCGAGTGCAGTTCACGATGTTGTTGGTGAAGGAGACGGTGCCGCTGTTGGCAAAGCGCTCGAGGAAGAAGGTGGCGTCGCTGCTATTGAAGGTGTTGCTGGAGAAATTGAGGTTCAGTTCCTCGATGTTCTTGCAATAGATGCGGGTGTCGCCTGTGAAGGTGTTGCGCGAGGCGTTAACGGTGAAGCTGTTGATGGTGGCAGACGAAGCAAATTGCCCGAGGACGTAAAGGCCACTGACGTTGTTATTGCTCATCGACACTTTGCCTCCACCTTCATCGGCATGTAGCAGGATGACGCCATACCGCTTGTCACTGGTGTTAGACGACTTTGAAATGGAGCATTTCACCGTGTTGTTGTTAAAGGCCACATGCCCCTGCTTGCATACCGAAAGGATGGCGTGATTAGGGGTATTCCAACTCGACACCACCTCACTTTGAACATTAAAGATATTTCCATTAATCACGACATCATCGTTAGGACTTTGTGATTCGTCTTGAATGTCGAAGTCGTCGCAATGGGTTCCTGTTGCCGATGAGCCGCTATAGTGGTTAAAGGTGTTGTTGGAGAAAGAAACGCCCTTGTGGGTCGAATATTGGTCAAAGCCTGTGACAATAAGGCGAGCAACGCGGTCATAGAGGTTGAACGTGTTGTTATCCATCTTGAAATTCTCGATGGTGATGGGGGCAGGCATGCTCTTACTGAGGTGCAAGCAAAATGAGAAATACAGGTCGCAGGGGGTGGTTCCTCCACCATTGCGGCTATTGAACCCCTTTCCGTAATTGAAGGTGTTGTTGGTGATGATGATGTTGCGTTTTACTGAGCGTGCGTAAGCGGTATCACCGCTTTGGTACTCGGCGTTGTGGTAACGCCCAATGAAAGTAACTGCTTCGTCGTTGCCATATTTGTCGAACGTGTTGTTAGTGATGGTCACGTTTTCGGTATTCCCGCGAACAGCAAAAATAGCGCCAGCGTGGCAGTTGTTGTAGTTCACAAAGTTGCAATCCTTGATGACGAGGTTGTTGCAAATGCGGAAGTCAAGGTTGTTGCAAAAGGCATTGGCGCAATAGCTATCGAGGCGCTGAATGTTGATGCCATCGCCGTTGTAGATTTTTGCAAGATGACGGGGCTCAGCCTCGGTCCACCAGATGTCGCCATTATTGTGTTTTGCCAACTCCATGCGCAAGTCGCTGATGTTGACAGTGATGCGGTTGTAGTAAGTACCCTTAATCGACAGGTAGCTATCGTCCATGGGGTATGTTGAACCATTAGCTTTGCGGTCGGTAGCGTCATGCTTACAAACGAGCGTGGTGCTTTTCATTCCTTTGCCCGTGAGTGTGAAATTGCACCGGATGTTAACCGTTCCGCCGATGTAGTAAGTGCCCTTGCCTAAGGTGAGGACTAGGTTATCGTCGTTGCCCAAGCCTTTAGCGGCTTGCCGCAGTTGTGCGGTAATATCGGTACCACTTGTGGTAACGTCGAGATTGCGTGTAACGGCTGCTGCGGTGACGATGTTGAGCATCATCAACATGAGCATGATGTAACGTGAGAGGATTTTCATAAGCCTACAATTTAAATGTGGTGAGTAAACTATTATGATTAATGATTGATAATTTTCTTAAGCCATGCATTAGCTGCAACGACCTTGCGCTTCAGGGCTGGATAAGGCAACAAGTGTTGCATCACTTTATGTTTCAGTGGAAACCCTTGGGTAGGCCACGACATCATCTGCATGATGCGCTCGTCGGTGGGGTCGTAGTATTTCACTTGGAAGCCCACAAAATCAAGGGCCATCTTGTGCAGGTCATCGATGTGCGGCTCATAGATGCCAGCATCCTTGAGCGCTTGAGCCACAAGCTCGGAGAGTGTGCAATAATGACTAAGTGTGTGCAGTGTACCCGCCATCGACGATGATGTGGGATAAAAGAAATAGTTGTAGCAGGGTTTATTGTAAACGCCAATGCGCTTTGCCACAAGAGTCATCTTCAAAGTGGTATAGACATCTTCACGGGGCAAGCGTTGCGTCGATGGCGGGAACATCTTGGGGTTATTCCACAACTCACGCCGCGAGAAAGTTTGGGCTCCAATGTACGGGAAATTGCCCGAGAGCATGGGCGTAACAAGTTGTTGCGGTGCGAAAACGCCTTCCTGGGCACGCTGGGTGTCGAGCTTCACACGACCATCTATTACGCGATAGCTGCCTGTGAAGACGGCGTCTAAATTGTGCTGCTCGGCCATTGTGACCATGAAATCGAGGGCATCGCTGGGCAAGGTGTCATCACTATCGAGGCCGGTGACATATTCGCCTGTTGCCACCGAAAATCCATGTCGTCGAGCTTCGGCCTGACCAGCGTTGGCTTGATGTAAAGATTTGATATTATCATACTTTTGTGCAAATTCATCGGCAATCGTTCCCGAGCGGTCCTCACTACCATCATCGACGATAATAATTTCCCAATCGGTGAAAGTCTGCTTCAACACACTATCGATAGCGCGCTCGATTGTGTTCTGCGCGTTATAGAGAGGTATGACAACTGAAACCTTAGGCATAACAGGAAAATGGTTGTGCAAATTTAATGATTTCATTACACACAACCATCATCCTACTATATTTTTAACGTTTTTCCTAAGTCACGAGCATCACTGGTAGGTGTTGTTCAATATGACCACATTACCCATGGATTTAATGTGACTCACCAGTACTTCTTCGGTTGTCTTGTAGAATGTGTTATTAACAATAAACAACTGGGCGAAGTGCATGTTTTCGGCTGCGGTGCTATCACCCCAGTGGGTAAAGATGCGACCATCGGAGCGCTCGTTATAAACCGTATTTCCTGAGAAAATCACAGCACCCGATTCAGCAAAGTCCTCGAGGAAGAAAGTACTATTGGTACTATAAAAAATGTTGTTGCTAAAGGTGAGTCCAGCACGCTTGAGGTTACGACAAAAAATGCGCGTATCCCCTTTAAACACATTATCGGATGCAATTATAGAAACATTGTCGATACCATTGTCGAGCGATAATTGCCCCATCATGTAAAGTCCCTCGATTTCATTATTGTTGATTTTGAAAGTGGGAGAACCATTATAAACTTGGAACAAAATCACGCCATACCTTCCATCACTTGTATTACTTGACGATGTAACATGATTCACGACCTGATTATCGTGATAATTCACCTCGGTGAGATAGTTGGCCGACATGTGTGCATGATTAGGGGTTCCCCAGCTCGCTACTACCTCGCTATAGTTTGTCATCGTGTTGTTGCAATACTCGATGGGCTCGGAGTCGGTCATTTTGTCATTGAACGAGAAATCAATGCGGAAAGAAGCAGTGGCCGACGATGATGCCATGTAATTGATGGCGTTGTGATGGACGATAACATTGCTATGACTCGTTTTTTCATCAAAGGCAATGGAGCCTGTGCGTAACACATTGGAGTAGATATTGAATGTATTGTTGCTCAGTTCAAAGTCATCGATAGTCATCGTTGCCGCCGAAATGATTTTCCCCGAGAGGTCTACATCGTTGTAGGCATGAAACGAGAAATAGATATCGCATGGGATGTCGACCCCGCCAGTGGTTGTGTTAAAGCCTTTCCCGTAATTGAACGTATTGTCGGTGATATGGATATTTTTCTTGACACAATGCGATGTAACCGTGTCGGTGGAGTGGTAGGGGTCATATCCCACGCCAAACAGCGTGAGCGCCTCATCGTTGCCATATTTATCGAACGTGCAGTTACTAATGGTTACATTCTCGGTATTCTGGCGTATCGACAAATTTGCTCCTGCATGGCAGTTGTTATAATTCACGAGAACGCAGCTATCCACAGCGATATTAGAGCAGGCTCTCATATCGATATTATTGCAAAAAGCATTGTCGCAATAGCTGTTAACACGCTTGAAGTCGATGCCATTTCCACAGTAGATTTTCACAAGGTAACGGGGCTCGGCCTCGGTCCACCAGATGTTGCCAATACCATGGTCAATGAGGCGCATCGACAGGTCACTCATCTTAACCGAAATAGGGTTGTCCATTTGCCCCTTGATGGTAAGATAGCTATCGTCTTGTGGGTAATACCCGCTTGTTGCACGATCGATGGAGTCGTACTTAAACACGAGTGTACTCTCGTCAACGCCCTTACCGCGAATCACCAAATTACAACCGATGTTTACAGTGCCTGCAATATAGAAAGTACCCTCGTCGAGTGATACTTCGAGCACGTCATCAAGCGATAGAGATGATGCAGCCTTGCGTAGCTGGGATGTAATGTCGCTACCATCTCCCGTTACTTCGAGGAAACAAACGACGGGCATGGGCTCGAACGTTGCTGCCGAAGCGGATAACGATAAAGCTAAAAGAAGGAGTGATAACAGGTGCTTCATAGTTATTTCGTCTTGGATGGGGCGGAACTTGATGAATTTCTAATGATATCGGCAATGGAGCTAATGTCGGCTGTGTTGATTTGCTTATCTCTATTAACATCGGTGCGAGGAGCAAATTTACGAGGGAGTTCATCGCCTGTGATAACCGAAACGATGCAGTTGATATCGGACGCATCGACTTTTCCATCGTGATTAACGTCGCCCTTCATGGTAGGCTCGTAGGTCTTGAAATATTCATCAAGGTAAGCGATACGGCGGTCAATCCAGTTGAGGATGAATTGTTCCTCGCTGTCAAAATCAAGAATCTTTCCACCCACATCCGAGTCTCCACTCCATTTTGCGCTATCGCGGGCAGCAGCCCTCGTTTGGCGTAGCAAGTCAAAATAAGTTGAAAAACGTTGCTTCAAGCTATCGGGGTCAAATACCATCTTGCGCAATTCATAGTAGCGGTCGTGTATTTTGGTGCGGAAGGGCTCGTTGTCGTTCAAGCGCTGGAACAGGTTGCTAATGTTCCAGTTAGCATTAAAATCGACTTCGGGGCCTGCCAAGTGTGTGTGCTGCTGCCATGGGTCATAAAAACCACCAAAGGTGCAATCGGCATCCCACAACCCCAATGTAATTTTGGGGCTCTTCACTTGATTGTAGCAACCGAGTATGAGGTTCTTTGCTATGTTATCGAACGCCATGGCGACGTTGCAAAACACATAATAGTCAACCAAAACTGGTACATCGAAATAGTCGTCTAATTGTGCAATAAACGTGGAGTCGTCGCTGGTGGCTACAAATCTAATGGCAGCGTCCAGTGTGCTCCAGTCGGTGGGGCACACATCATCGAGGTCGGGGTACTCGAGTTCATAGTTGTACCAGCTATCGGTATAATTATTTATGCGCGGGAATGGCGTAAACATTTTCACGAAATCGGATTCGGCATTTCCTTTCCATAAAAGTCCACGAATTTGGCCTTTTTCCTCGTCATATTTCTTGAGTTTCATCTGCTTGCGGTCCATGGCTTCGCTCAATTGATAGATGCCGCGATACTCACCATTGAGATAGACTTCAACCAGACGCGCGTTCACACAAAGTTGCGCTTTAGGTTCTTTCTCGCTATAATAGGGCTTTGCATTGATGTCGCGCCACAGCTCGGTGGCCACTTGATTGCGCAAGCGGGAGTGCTCGGTATTCTGAGCCGACAAAATCCAGTGGTTGTCACTGCGCATGTCGAGCAACTGCTGGTTGACTTTTTCTCCATTTTCATCATGGAACTTAATGCTATAGTTGCGCTTGTGCGTATTTGGATTATTGGTATATCCGCCACGCCACTTGATTTTAGCAGTCATTGGAGTTCCTGTAGCTATTGGGCCGCCATTCTCGCACAGCACAACTGTACCCTCGCTATAATCATTTGAGAAGTCACCAGTAAGGTGCACCGAGGGTAAGAACGTAAACAAAAGGGCCAAAAACACTGTGTTCATTTTT
>Ga0065709_1029591_pt1 | contig 15936 bp, 11 predicted proteins | sample Hoacrofraction14_2_FD_59096 | JGI IMG/M metagenome (GOLD analysis project Ga0065709, IMG submission 59096) | Hoatzin crop microbial communities from Cojedes, Venezuela, sample from fiber fraction 14 v1 | ecosystem: Host-associated > Birds > Digestive system > Esophagus > Crop | place: Venezuela...
CACCGTGGTGAAACTCGAGTGCCACCGTGGTGGGACTGCAGTGCCATCGTGGTGGAACTGGAGTCCCATCGTGGTGGGACAAAATGAGGAGTGGGGAGTGAGGAGTGGGGAGTGAGAAATGACTTTCTATCGGATTTCTTTAGACAAGATTAACAAGATTTTCAAAATTTATCACGATGCTGCGAAACTTGTCCTTTTTTTTGACAGGATTAACAAGATTTTCAAGATTTATCACGATGCTGCGAAGCCTTTTCTGTTAATCTTGTTAATCCTGTCTAAAGAAATTAATCCTGTCTAAAGAAATCCGATAGCAAGTCATATCTCACTCCTCTCTCCTCACTCCTCACACCTCATTGAGTTTATCTCAGCGCGAAGAAGCTGTTGCCGGTGAAGGCTGCGCGCAGTGCGTAGATGCCGGCCTCGTCTAGCGTAACGTTCATCGTGCGTCCGTTGCCGATGTTGGCCTGTACGCTCTGGTTGTCCTCGTTGAAACGGAACATTTCTATCTGCTGTCCGTCCTTCTCCACCGACCAAGCCTTGGTGTCGTTGTCGTAGAAGAAATTGACGATTTCACCGGTAGGTTTCTTCACCTCGTATCCGTTTTTCAGGGTCTTCACGGCATACTGCTTGCCGTCTTTTCCCCATACGTTTTTCACTTCACCCACCTTGCCGCTGGGGTTGTTTCCAGTCCAGAACTCGATGGTGTTCAGCACGAGCGCGTCAACCACTCCGATAATCTCATAGACGGGTATGATGTAGAGGCACCAGTAGATGAGGTTGTTGACAAACTTGCTGCCGGTGATTTGCTTGTTCCAGTCGAGCGTTTTGTTGAACAGGGCAAACGAGCCGAGGCACGACGATGCGAGCATGCTTCCGCAGATGAGCACGGTGAGCACTTTCAGACTTACTTTTTTCATAATTCTTTTTCTTTTAATGTTATGAATAAGGTTATTGTGTTGCAAAAGTAGTCATTCTTTTGTCAATATGCAAACAATATCGACAAAATTTTATCTTTTTGCTTTATTTTTTCTTTTTCAGGCCGCACTGGTCGCACTGGCTGAGCTCGCCGCGGAAACGCTTCTGCACGAGGTGGTGCAGACGGTCGCGCAGGGGGATGAGCCTCACCGTATCGACCACCTCGCCCACGAAGGCGAGCTCGAGCAGCAGGCGCGCCTCGTCGAGCGGAATGCCGCGCTGCCGCATGTAGAAGAGGGCCGCGTCGTTGAGCTGACCCACCGTTGAGCCGTGGGCACATTTCACGTCGTCAGCGTAGATTTCGAGCATCGGCTGGGTGAACATCCGTGCCTCGCGCGACGCACAGAGGTTCTGGTTTGTCTCCTGACTGACAGTCTGTTGCGCTCCGGGACGCACCAGCACGCGACCGGCAAAGGCACCGGTGGAATGGCCGTCGAGCACATATTTATATAGTTCGCTGCTCTGGCAGTGGGGCGCGCGGTGGTCTATCAGAGTGTTGTTGTCCACATGTTGCTGCTGGTCGGCCACTACGCAGCCGTTCAGTTCGCACTCGGCTCCCTCGCCGCAAAGCTCCACACGCGTGGTGTTGCGCGTAGTGCCGTTGTGCAGCGTTACGATGTTGTGGTGCAGCCGGCTGCCCGACGCCTGGCGTATGTACAGGTTGCTCAGTCGCGTGTTTTTCGTGTGCGTTTTTTCAAGGCAATAAAGCTCTAAATTGGCGTTTTCATCGAGAAAAACCTCGATTACTTGCGTGCCAAGGAAGCGTCTGTCGTCGGCCGAATCGTCGCAAAAGAGCAACTTCGCCGATGCCCCTTGCTCCAAGACTATCAGCACGCGCCGATTGACCATCAGATCGACATCTGAACGCAGGATGTTGACCACCTGTATGGCACGCTCCACCTGCACGCCTCGCGGTATGCGCACCACCAGTCCGTCTTGCGCCAGCATCGTGTTGAGCGCGGCTATTGCGTCGGTGTCTATGGCGGCCAGCTTGCCGTAATATTTCTCGATGAAATGGGGATTTTTTGCGGCTTCGTCCTTCAGCGAGCCCACCGTTACCCCTTCGGGCAGCGATGCCTTCGGGAGCGCATTTTTATAAAAGGAGTCGTTCACCACGAAGTAGAGCGAGGTGCTCAGATTTGGCACGTCGCAGCGGAACGAGCGGTAGGGGTCAACGGGAAACTGCAGTCGCGCGAGGTTCACGCCGTAATCGGGTGCGAAGAGCGTTGGCACGTCGGTGTAGCGATATTCCTCGCACTTTTTCGTGGGAAATCCCAGCCGCTGAAACGCGCTGAACGCCTCGTCGCGCCGCACGTTCATCGGAGCGGCCGAGTGCTCGTCTATCAGTTGGCGCTGCGCCCGAAAGAGGTCGATGTATTGTTGTTCTGATTGCATTTTTTCTGATGAATTGGGAAGTTTTGGAGTCAGAGGCTTTGAGCAAGAAACGATTTGCGAGTCAGACGTTTACGGCTCGTCATTTCTTCAGCCAATCATATCCGCGCTCTTGTATCTCTTGCGCCAGTTCGGGGCCGGCGGTCTTTACGATGCGCCCCTGGTAAAGCACGTGGACAACGTCGGGGCGAATCATCTCCAGCAGTCGGTCGTAGTGGGTGATGACGATGCAACTCGTCTCCGGCGTCCGCAGTTTGTTCACGCCCTCGGCCACGATGCGCATGGCATCCACGTCGAGTCCCGAGTCGGTCTCGTCGAGTATCGATAGTTTCGGCTCCAGCATCGCCATCTGGAAGATTTCGTTTCGTTTCTTCTCTCCGCCGCTGAATCCCTCGTTGACGCTGCGGTTGGCCAGTTTGGAGTCCAGCTCCACCACCTTGCGTTTTTCGCGCATCATTTTGAGAAAATCAGCCGCATTCATCGGCTCTTTTCCCTCATATTTGCGCTTCGCGTTGATGGCCGCGCGCATGAAATTGGTCATCGACACCCCCGGTATCTCCACCGGATACTGAAACGAGAGAAACAGCCCCTCGTGCGCCCGCTCCTCCGGTTTCATGCTGAGCAGGTCTTTTCCGTTAAAAACGGCGGTTCCATCGGTCACTTCGTACTGCGGATTTCCCACGAGCACTGCCGAAAGAGTAGATTTTCCCGACCCGTTAGGCCCCATGATGGCGTGCGTCTCCCCGTCGCGGATAGTGAGGTCGATCCCTCTAAGTATCTCCTTGTCGCCGATGCAGGCGTGCAGGTTTTTCACTTCTAACATATCTCTTATTCGTTCTTTTTCTAAGGAATTTTTCAACAAAAAAAAATAAAAAACACAGGAACTTTCCCTCACCCCACCGTGCCTTCCAGCGAGACGCTGAGCAGTTTTTGCGCCTCTACGGCGAACTCCATGGGGAGCTTCTGAAGCACTTCCTTGGCGTAGCCGTTTACTATCAGGCCTACCGCCTCCTCGGTGGGGATGCCGCGCTGGTTGCAGTAGAAGAGCTGGTCCTCGGAGATTTTGCTCGTCGTGGCCTCGTGCTCCACCACGGCGGTCGGGTTGTGAATGTCCATGTAAGGGAAGGTGTGGGCACCGCACTCGCTGCCTAGCAGAAGCGAGTCGCACGAGGAGTAGTTGCGCGCGTTGTCGGCCGTGGCGGCGGCACGCACCAGTCCGCGGTAGGAGTTCTGAGAGTGGCCGGCCGAGATGCCCTTCGAGATGATGGTCGAGTGGGTGTTGCGGCCTATGTGGATCATCTTTGTGCCGGTGTCGGCCTCCTGGTAGTTGTTGGTCACGGCCACACTGTAGAATTCGGCCTGCGAGTGGTCGCCGCGCAGAATGCAAGAGGGGTATTTCCAGGTGATGGCCGAACCCGTCTCCACCTGCGTCCAAGAGAGTTTCGCCCCTTCGCCGCGCAGGTCGCCGCGCTTGGTAACGAGGTTCAGCACGCCGCCGCGCCCATGCTCGTCGCCAGGATACCAGTTTTGCACCGTGGAGTATTTCACTTCGGCGTGATTGTTTACGACAATCTCCACAATGGCCGCGTGCAACTGGTTTTCGTCGCGCATCGGGGCGGTGCAGCCCTCGAGATAGGAGACGTATGCGTCGTCGTCGGCAATGATGAGTGTGCGCTCAAACTGCCCTGTGTTTCTGGCGTTTATGCGGAAATAGCTGCTCAGTTCCATCGGACAGCGCACGCCTTTTGGAATATAGACAAACGAGCCGTCGCTGAACACGGCCGAGTTGAGGGCTGCGAAGAAGTTGTCGCGATAGGGTACCACGGTGCCGAGATACTGTCGGACGAGGTCGGGATGCTCCTTGATGGCCTCTCCGATGGAGCAGAAGATGACCCCCTTTTCGGCCAGTTGCGCCTTGAAAGTGGTCTTCACGGAAACGGAGTCCATGATGGCATCCACGGCCGTTCCGCTCAGTGCGAGGCGCTCCTCCAACGGTATGCCCAGTTTGTCGAACGTTTTTTCCAGTTCGGGGTCTATCTCCCTGTTTTTCGGTTTCTTAGCCAAGGGGTCGGCATAGTAGGAAATCTCCTGGTAGTCTATTTCCGGCGCATGCACATGTCCCCACGTCGGCTGCTCCATGGTGAGCCAATGTCGGTAGGCCTTCAGTCGGAACTCCAGCATCCAGTCGGGTTCCCCTTTTTTATTGGAAATCAGTCGCACCACCTCCTCATTGAGTCCTTTCTCAATGACATCGGTGTGCACATTGGTAGTGAAGCCGAACTCATATTTCTGCTCCGCCACCTGTTTTACAAACTCATTTTTTTCGCTCATTGCGCCTGCAAAGTTACTGCAAATCGAAGACAATACAAAATGAAAAAGCCACTTTTTCATTTTTATTTTAAGGGGAAACCATACACCGCCATTTGTACCGCTTCAGTACCACCGTGGTGAAACTCCAGTGTCATCGTGGTGGCACTCCAGTGTCATCGTGGTGGGACTCCAGTGCCACCGTGGTGGCACAAAATGGCATCGCACGACTAGAGAAAGAAAAAGGAGAATTGTGAACTTTCTGTTTGATATATTTTATCAAAAAAACGTCGGATTTTTCCCGATGAAATCGGCATTTTTATAAAATCCTAAAGCCACCTATAACGACCTATTCCGCCCTAAGAAAATTCTGAAAAATAGGTCTAGGAAAGCATCAGTCGCTCGGCAAATTTATAGATGACGATGCCGGCCGCGACGGAGACGTTCATCGAATGTTTCGTGCCAGACTGGGGTATTTCCAGACAGCCGTCGCATACATCAACAACCTCCTGATGAACGCCCTTCACCTCGTTACCCAGCACAATCGCAAAATTGGCGGTTTCATCGGGAAAAAACCGCTGCAATTTGGTGCTGTGCTCCACCTGCTCGACCGCAAAAACGCGGCATCCTTCGCGCTTCAGCGTCTCCACCGCCTCCAGTGCCGTGGCGAAATATCGCCAGGCCACGCTCTCCTCCGCGCCGAGCGCCGTCTTGTGGATTTCCACCGAAGGGGGCTTGCAGGTGATGCCGCAAAGGCATAGCTCCCTGACGCGGAAGGCATCGGCCGTGCGGAAGAGACTGCCGACGTTGTACATCGAGCGCACGTCGTCTAGCACCACCGTCAGCGGCAGCTTCTCCGCCTGACGAAACTCCTCTACCGTCAGGCGGCTCATCTCTATCGTTTTTACCTTTCGCATGGGGGTTGCGTCAGCTCATTTCGAGCATCCGGCGGATAGGCTTCACGGCCTGCTCGGCTATTTCCGGGTCAACGCTCACCTGCGGTTTCATGTCGCGCAGGCAGGCATGGATTTTTTCTAATGTGTTGAGTTTCATGTAGTCGCACTCATTGCACGAACAGCCGAGCGAGCCTTCGCTGACCTCCGGTGGAACGGGGAAAAAGCGTTTGTCGGGACAGGTGCGCTGCATCTCGTGGAGTATGCCGGCCTCGGTGGCAACGATGAACTCCCGGGCATCGCTCTCCTGCGCATATTTCAGCATCACGGCGGTGGACCCTTTCACGTCGGCCACGGCCAAAACGGGACCCTTGCACTCCAGGTGGGCCATAACGACGGCCTCGGGGTGCTCGCGTTTCAAACGCACGATTTCATCGACAGAAAATCGCTCATGCACATGGCATCCTCCCTGCCAGAGGAGCATTTCGCGGCCCGTCTCGGAGTTGATGTAGTTGCCGAGGTTGTAGTCGGGGCCGAAGATGAGCTTGGCGTCCGGCGGCAACTGGTCAACGATGCGTTTGGCGTTGCCCGACGTCACCACGATGTCCGTCAGAGCCTTCACGGCGGCGGTAGTGTTGACGTAGCTAATGACTTGGTAGCCTGGGTGTTGCTCCTTGAAACGCCGCAAGTCTTCGGCGCGACACGAGTCGGCTAGCGAACAGCCGGCCTCGAGGTCTGGCACCAGCACCGTCTTCTCCGGCGAGAGCAGTTTGCAGGTCTCGGCCATAAAGTGGACACCGCACATCACCATCACGTCGGCGTCGGTGGTGGCGGCTTTCTGCGCCAAGGCGAGAGAATCGCCGATGAAATCGGCAATTTCTTGCACTTCGGGGCGCGTGTAGTAGTGTGCCAGTATGATGGCGTTTCTCTCTTTGCAGAGAGCTCTTATTTGCTGTTTCAGTGGTTGCTGGTTCATCGTTTTCGCGGTTTTATGTTTTGTTTTCTTAAAGAGACTGCATATCGTGTAGGCGTTTGTAGTATCCGTTGGCGGCGAGAAGCTGCTCGTGGGTGCCTCGTTCCACTATTTCCCCCTCGTGCAGCACGCATATCTCGTCGGCGTTTCTGATGGTGGACAGTCGGTGGGCAATGGCCACGGTGGTGCGCGTTTTCATCAGCCGCTCCAGCGCGTCCTGCACCAGCCGCTCGCTTTCGGTGTCGAGTGCCGACGTGGCCTCGTCGAGGATGAGTATGGGCGGGTTTTTCAGTATCGCACGGGCTATGCTGACCCTCTGCCGCTGTCCGCCGGAGAGTCGCGAGCCGCGGTCGCCTATGTTGGTGTCGAATCCCTGTTCGGTCTGCATGATGAAGTCGTAGGCGTTGGCTATGCGTGCCGCCTCTGCCACCTGCTCGTCGGTGGCCTCGTCAACGCCGAATGCGATGTTTCCGCGGAAGGAGTCGTTGAAGAGAATAGCCTCCTGATTGACGTTGCCGATGAGCAGCCGCAGGTCGTGGATAGAGAGTTGGCGCACATTGATACCGTCGATGAGCACCTCGCCCTCCACCGTGTCGTAGTATCGCGGTATCAGGTCAACGAGCGTTGATTTGCCGCTGCCGCTCTGGCCCACAATGGCGATGGTTTTTCCTTTGGGAATGATGAGGTTGATGTGGCGTAGCACCCACTTTTCGCCGTAGCGGAAGGAGACGTCGCGCAGCTCTATCTGATGCTCGAACGAACTGATATGCCGTGGGTTGTCCACCTCTTTTATATTATTTTCCGCCAGCAATATCTTGTCAACGCGCTCCATCGAGGCCAAGCCCTTCGGTATGTTGTAGCCGGCCTTCGAAAACTCTTTCAGTGGGTTGATGATGCTGTAAAGTATGACGAGATAGAAGATGAACGTGGGGCCGTCGAGTATCTTGTAGTTCAGCACGAGTATGCTGCCGAACCACAGCACCACCACGATCATCACCGTGCCGAGGAATTCGCTCATCGGATGGGCGAGCTGCTGGCGTATGTTCACCCGCATGATGTCGTTGCGGTAGGCGCTGTTCACCTGGTCGAAGCGCGAGTTCATCTTCTTCTCGGCGCAAAAGGCCTTGATGATGCGCAGTCCGCCGAGCGTCTCCTCCACCTGGCTCATCGTGTCGCTCCAGAGGCCCTGCGCCTTGACGCTCTGCGCCTTCAGCCGTCGGCCCACATAGCCCATGAACCATCCGAACAGCGGCACGAAGAGAATGGTGAAGAGCGTCAGTGGCCAACTCACATAAATCAGCGCGGCAAAGTAGGCCACGATGAGTATCGGGTTCTTGAAAAGCATGTCGAGCGAGGCCATGATAGAGTTCTCTATCTCCTGCACGTCGCCGCTCATTCTGGCAATGATGTCGCCCTTGCGCTCCTCGGTGAAGAAGCCCAGCGGCAGCGAGTTGATTTTCCGGTAGAGCTGGTTGCGAATGTCGCGCACCACACCCGTCCGTATCGGTATCACCGTGGCCGACGAGAGGAAGTAGGCAGCCGTCTTCAGCAGCGTGGCGAAGGCCAGAAACAGACCTATCAGCAGCAGCGTCGTAGCCTCGCCGTAGTTGGCAATGAGCTGGCGGACAAAGTAGTCCATGTTGTTGGACATCACCTCTTTCGTGTTCGCCCAGTCCCACGCCATCAGCCGCGTGGCCGCCTCGCCGCTGTCAGTCTGGAACAGGATACGCAGCATCGGGATGATGGTCACGAACGAAAATATATTGAGCACGGCGGAGAGTATGTTGAACACCACCGCCAGCACCAGATATTTCTTGTAAGGCGGCACAAACCGCCTAAGCACTTGCAGGAACTCTTTCATTTGGCTGCAAAATTACGAAGAAAATGCGAATAACAGAAGAAATCCGCCAGGAAATAAGCATAAAAACCAAAAAACAAACCAACTGAAAGCAGCAAAAAACACCAAACACCGAACTAAAAAACCTAAAAACTCAAGAACTTAAAAACTTATTTCGTACCTTTGCACCCATGAAAAAGCTAATGATTGAGACCTACGGATGCCAAATGAACGTGGCTGACTCCGAAGTAGTGGCCGCAGTGATGAAGATGGCCGGATACGAACTGACCGACAACATCGACGAGGCCGACGCCGTTTTTCTGAACACCTGTTCCGTCAGGGAAAACGCGGAAAACAAGATTGTCAACCGGCTCGACACGCTCGACGCAGAGCGCAGGAAAGGGCACAAAATGATACTCGGAGTGCTGGGATGCATGGCCGAGAGAGTGAAAGGCACCCTCGTCGAGCGGCACCACGCCGACCTCGTCTGCGGCCCCGACGCCTACCTCACCCTACCCGACCTGACCGCACAGGCTGAAATGGGCAACAAAGCCGTGAACACCGAGCTGTCAACCGTAGAGACCTACCGCGACATCGTGCCGCAGCGCATGCACGGCCAGCGTATCGGGGGCTTCGTCAGCATAATGAGAGGCTGCAACAACTTCTGCCACTACTGCATCGTCCCCTACACGCGGGGCAGAGAGCGAAGCCGCGACGTGGAGAGCATATTAAGAGAGGTGCAGGACCTGCGCGACCGCGGATACAAGGAACTCACCCTGCTCGGCCAAAATGTCAACTCCTACCAAGCCGCCGACACCGACTTCCCCCGACTGCTCAGACTCGTGGCACAGGCCGCACCCGAAATGCGCATACGCTTCACCACCAGCCACCCGAAGGACATGAGCGACGAGACGTTGCGCGTAATCGCCGAAGAGCCAAACGTCTGCCGCCACATACACCTGCCCGTGCAGAGCGGCAGCGACCACATACTGAAACTGATGAACAGAAAATACACGCGCCAGTGGTATCTCGAGCGAGTAGCGGCCATACGACGAATAGTGCCTGACTGCGGACTATCCACCGACATCTTCGTGGGCTACCACTCGGAGACCGAACAAGACCACGAGCAGTCGCTCTCGCTGATGCGCGAGGTGGGCTACGACTCCGCCTTTATGTTCAGATATTCCGAACGCCCAGGCACTTACGCCGCAAAGCATCTGCCCGACGACGTGCCGGAAGAGGTAAAACTGCGCCGGCTAGACGAGATGATACGCCTGCAGACGGAGCTGTCGGCCGAGGCCAACAGCCGCGAGGTGGGCCAAGAGCGCGAAGTGCTGGTGGAAGGCTTCAGCAAACGCAGTCGCGAACAGCTTTGCGGACGCACGGAGCAGAACAAGATGGTGGTGTTCGACAAGCAAAGCCACCACATCGGCCAGACCGTCCGCGTGCGCATCACCGGCTCCACGAGCGCCACACTCTTCGGAGAACCGCTCTCGTGAGTGATTTGAGTTTATCAAGTTCGTCAAGTTTTTAAAGTTTATCAAGTTATAAAGTTTGTCAAGTTAGTCAAGTTTTTGGAGTTTAGCAAGTTATAAAGTTTGTCAAGTTCGTCAAGTTTTTGGAGTTTAGCAAGTTATAAAGTTTGTCAAGTTCGTCAAGTTTTTAAAGTTTATCAAGTTATAAAGTTTGTCAAGTTCGTCAAGTTTTTAAAGTTTATCAAGTTATAAAGTTTGTCAAGTTCGTCAAGTTTTTAAAGTATTCTGAGGCTTCAAACTTATAACGCTTTACTGGTTTTCCCAACTCTTTTTTCGGGGTCGCAATCGCTGGCGATGGGCTTCGGAAGGCGCTTCGTCGGTGGTGCGCGCCAGTAAATCAATTTGAATTGCGCGGTAAATCAATTTGAATTGCACAGTAAATCAAATTGAATTGCACAGTAAATCAAATTGATTTACCGCTACGCCCCCACCGAGGCCGCTGCCGACAGCCGCGACCGTCGCCCCATTTTTCACTTGAAAAGCCTCATAATCCCTAGCCGCTTGAAATACTTGAAAAACTTTATAACTTAATAAACTCCAAATACTTTAAATGCTTGACGAACTTGATAAACTTTATAACTTGATAAACTTTAAATGCTTGACGAACTTGATAAACTTTATAACTTGATAAACTTTAAATGCTTGACGAACTTGATAAACCTGAAAAACTTGACGAACTCATCTCCCCGGGCCACCGCCGCCACCGGGACGCTGACCGCTGCCTGGCTGGAAGCCGTCGCCTCCGAAGCCGCCGGTGGAGTTCAGATTGCTCGTGGTCAACATAGAACTGAGGGTCAGCGAGGCCAGCGTGGTGCCGCCACTCACGGTGCCGCCCGTAACGTAGCCCATCCAGTCGGTGCCGCCACTCACGGAGACACCCGTGCTGACGGTGTAGGCGTTGCCCGTGGAAAGGCTCGGGCAGGAGAGCAACAACGTGTATTGGCTGTACTGACGAGGCACTTGGAAGGCCAGCAGCGACGTGCCGCTGGAGTTGGCTAGCGATAGGTAGGTGCCGCTGGAGAGGGAGCTGCCGCCGAGGGCTATGGAGGGCTGAGTGGAGACGCTCGTGGTGGGGCTCGACGTGTCGCCGCCAAGACCAATCAGCGTGCCGCCCGTAACGGTGAACGTGTTCTGGTCGCAGTCGAAGCCAGCCTCTGGGACGGTGGTTCCTATGGCTATCACCACGCCGCCCGTCACGGTAAGAGTGCCGTTGGAGTCGATGCCGTCGTTGTTGGCACCGTAGCCATATACGTAGCCGCCGTTAATGGTGATGTTGTCCGAGGCATTCATCGCGTCGTCGTAGGAGTACGCTTCTACCACGCCGCCGTTGATAGTGATGGTAGATTTGCTCTCTATGGCCTCGGCCCCCTCCTCGGTGCTTTCGGTGCGCACGAGCAGTTGGCCGGCGTTGATGGTGATGTCGTTGTCTATCTTGATGGCCTTGGCTTTGGAGTCGAGACTAGAGGAGTAGGTGTAGGTGTCGCCGGCGGTGATGGCATAGATTTCGCCGCCGTTCACCACGAGGTCTATGTCGGCGGAGATGGCTTTGCCGCCCTTGCCGGTGGCCTTGGCGTAGAGCTGTCCGCCGGAGACGGTAATGGTGGAGTCGCACTTCACGGCCGCTGCGCCCGTAATGTCCTTGTCGTCAGCGTCATATACGGCTGCTCCGCTCGTGATGGCCGTGGTGCGGCCGCCCGATATGACGATGTTGCCGTCGGTCTTCAAGCCTTTCGAACCGTCGGCCGATGTCTCCGCATTGATCACGCCGCCGCGCACGAAGATGCCGTCGTTGGCCTTGATGCAGTTGGAGGCCGTTGCCTTCACATAGACGTTGACACCAGGCCTGAAGAGGAGGTAGTCGTCGGAGCAGATGCCGTTTTTGGCGTTGGCGTAGATGCGTAGTGCGCCCGACCCGCTGAAGAGCATCTTGCCTTCGCTGAAGAGCGTTGCCTTCATGTCCTCGTCGTCGGTAGCGTCGGAGTAGGACGAGCCATCTACGAGCGTGTTCGTGGTGCCGCTGACCAGCTGAATGTATCCTCGCTTTTTGTTCTGGATGTTGATAGCCGCGCCGTTCGGGTTCTTTATGTAAACGCCGTTGAGCGTCAGCGCGCATTTCTTGTCGCCGTATATCTTCAGGAAGCCGTCGGACGTGGAGCCGCTGACCACGTAGTTCACTTTCTTACCCACGGCAGTAAGCGTAACGTCGGCACCGCTAACCACGGCCGTCACGCTGTCGGACGTGCCGCTGACCGAGGCCGACGTGCCGTTGAAGGCCACATACACCGTCTCGCCGAACGAGTTGTTCTCCAGGCAGTCCTCGTCGTCGGCATCTATCGTCTCGCTCTCGCTCAGCGCGGTGCTGTCGATGCTGATGTCAAACGATGTCAGTTCGCCCAGCGAGGCTGCCGTGCCGCCGGTGGAGCCGCCCTGGTTGTCGGAGGGCGTAACGATTTGCTGCTCGAAGGTCTCCGTATCGTCGGAGTTGCACCCCGCCAGCATTGCTAGCGCAGCGAGCGCCAGCGTTGCAGAAATCAGTCGTTTCATAATCTATATCTCATTTTAATTGATAACTTCAAACCTATAATTACGCCGCAAAATTACGAAACATTCGCTTAACCGACAAACCTTATCAGTCAAGAAAGGCGATTAATAAGCAAACTACATCTTAAACGCCACGGAAGTCGAAAAATTTCGGCCGTGTCGTGAATAAATCGAAAATTTAATGTAATTTTGCATCCGAAAGCATTTTATAAAACAAAAAAACGATGTCAAAGCACATTTTCATACTACTTCTGGCACTGATCCTGCCGCTCGGCGCGGCCAATGCCATCGACAAAAAGAAAAAGATGTCGGTATCTACCATGATGTTCATGCGCAAGCAACAGGCACAACGCGCAAAGGCACACGCCGACTCCACCACGGAGCAGCAGACCGTCAGGGCGTTCGTGCATATACGCGACAAAAGCGTGAAAGGACAGTTGGAGGCATTGGGCGTCATCATTGACTGCGACTTCGACGAGTTCCTGACGGCACGCATTCCCGTCGGCCGCCTATCCGACGTGCTGGAACTGGAAGGCGTAACCTACGTCAACGTGGAGCAGAAGGTGCGGCCCGCCTGCGACTCCGCACGCGTGCAGACCAAGGCGCTCGACGTGGCGGCCAACACCGCACTGGCCAAAGCCGCCGGACTCACCCAGGCATACACGGGGAAGGGCGTGATTGCCGGCGTGATAGACGAAGGCATAGACTTCCAGCACATCGCTTTCTACGACAAGAATGGAAACTGCCGCATCAAGCGCGCCTACTACAACGGCAGCTTCACCGACAGGCCCGACACACTGGTAAACCCTGACCCTCGCGGCGATGGCCACGGCACCCACACCTCATCTACGCTCGGAGGCTCGCCCGTAAAGCTCAACTTCATGACGTATGACGTAGCCCATGCCGAAGACATCCTAAGTTCCAACTGCTCGGGCATGGCGCCCGATGTCGAGTTCTTCTTGTGCGAAAGTGACCATTCTGATGTTGAAAATGTTAGCCTTTTAAAGGAAATATCCGATTACGCCGACAAGGAGGGCAAGCCGTGCATCATAAATTGTAGCTGGGGGAGAATATTGGACGCGCATGATGCCTCTGATGAGACTTCGCTTGCAATAAAGAAAATAACAGAGAAGAAAGGACATATCGTCGTAATGTCGGCAGGAAACGAAGCCGAAGAAAATTGTTACGCCTACAAGCAAATAGGAGAGGGAGACTCGCTGAACTTGATTCTCAGAGAGTTCCCGTGGGCAGAAAAGGATATCTTCACAACACACAGTTTAGTTTTTGCGCGCGAAGCGGACACACCGTTAACCGTCCAGTCGCATATATTCAGAGTCGATACGATTGGCGAAGGGCGCGACACGCTTGTCTTCGTATATGACAGTCCCGTATTTGACTATAATGACGACATAGTAGATAGGATTAAAGATATATCTCAATATACAAAATATCTGAACGGCTACCTTTATATAGTCGTTAACTATGATACTCGCAACAACAAATATTACGTCGGAACAGCACTTGGACCATTTGGCGACGAGGAATACGATTTTGGGGGCAATGGCAAATACGGCGTGATGATAACCGTCAAACCACAAAACGAGGGCGACAGGCTCTACGTTGACGCATGGAGTGAAGCTGGTTACGGCTATTTCGCCACAGACGATGACTTCGCCTCGGGATGCAGCCAATACGGCGTTACCTTGCCCACGCCCGAGTGTACCGTATCAACACAAAGTGTAAACGACAGCGTCATCTGCGTAGGGGCATACAACTCGAAAAACATTATTTTATTTCATGGGCGGGCATACGACCTATCTAGTGATTATCCGCTCGGAGACATTACTTGGTTTTCCAGTTATAAGTTAAAGGATGTAGGCCCCCCAAGCAGAGCATTGCCCGACGTAACAGCACCTGGCGCATGTGTTTTGGCGGCCGCACACCGGAATTATGTTGCACGATATCCGAAAGCTTGCGACATTCCAAACGAAAAATACCCATACATCTCAAAGGTTGGCACCTCGTTGGCTTGCCCCGTAACGGCCGGCATCATCGCGCAGTGGCTGCAAGCGGCGGCGGCAAACGGACTCACGCTCGGCGTGCAAGACATACGCGACATCATAGAGCGCAGCGCGGACAAAGACCAATTCACCACCGACGAGAGCGGCGAACCCGTGCCGGCCTTCGGGCCAAACGGCAAGATAAACGCCCTGAAAGGCATGGTAGAGGTGCTAAAGCTAGCAGCCGAGAGGTCGGCAGTGCGCGCGGTCAACACCGACAAGCCCATCGACCACATACGCTACGTCAGTCTGAAAGGCCTCGTCAGCAACAAGCCCTTCGAAAACGAGGTAAACCTAAAGGTAACGCGATACACCGACGGCACCGAGTCCGTGGTGAAAATCGTGCAATAATCGCCCATTTCATCGGGAAAATCCGCCGTTACCCCCATGGTCGTCCGCGGTAAATCAAATTGAATTACCGAGCAAATCAAATTGAATTGCAAAGTAAATCAATTTGAATTACCGCGCAAATCAAATTGATTTACCGGCGACGACGACCGACTCTCCGGCGCAACGCGGTTGACGGACAACAAAAAAAGCCCCATTTCATCGGGGCTTTTTTCTGTTTTTGGATGGATTAATCCGCCGGACTGAACTCGTCTTTTCCTACTCCGCAGAGCGGACAAACGAAATCGTCGGGGAGGTCTTCGAAGGCGGTTCCTGGCTCTATGCCGTTCTCTGGGTCGCCCACCTCGGGGTCATATTCCCAGCCGCATACGTCGCAAACATACTTTTTCATATATTCTCTTGGTTTTTGGGGTTAATGATTTCTTCCACTTTTCTTACGATTGCCAGCGGGTCGATGTTGTTCATGCAGGCCATGTCGCCGCGCAGGCAGGGTTTGTTTCCAAACACGGAGCAGGGCCTGCAGGGGAGGTCGATGCTGATGCAGCGGTCGGGACTCTGGCGCCACCCGAGGAAGCCGGCGTAGGGATGGGTGGCTCCCCATACGCTGACTACCGGCACGGCGCAGATGGAGGCGAGATGCTGGTTGGCGCTGTCCATAGAGACCATGACGTTGAGGTGGCTCATGAGTATGAGTTCCTGGTGCAGGCTCTCCATGCGGTCGCTGGCGTTGAGGCATTGTGGGTACTTCTGGCACCACTGGTCGAAGTACTTCGACTCGTTTTCGCCGCGCCCGAAGAGGAATATGCGTGCCGTGGGCATGTCGGTGGTCAGTTTGTCGATGACCTGCTCCATGAGGCGCGGCGGATATACTTTGCCGGGATGGGCGGCGAAGGGTGCTATGCCAATCCATCGTTCGCCCTCCTTCTTGGGTCCGACGGCTTTTGGCAGCAGGTTGATGTTGCCGCCTTCGGGTGGGAATATGGAGGTGAACTGCAGTCGCACGGGGAAGCCCAGTCGTCGCAGCACGTCGGCATAGTTTTCGAATACGGTGGGCTGCTGGACGAGCTGTTTGTTG
>Ga0065709_1029594_pt1 | contig 15910 bp, 11 predicted proteins | sample Hoacrofraction14_2_FD_59096 | JGI IMG/M metagenome (GOLD analysis project Ga0065709, IMG submission 59096) | Hoatzin crop microbial communities from Cojedes, Venezuela, sample from fiber fraction 14 v1 | ecosystem: Host-associated > Birds > Digestive system > Esophagus > Crop | place: Venezuela...
CATCTGGAAAGGGAGGAGTCGGAAAAACTACTACAACAGCCAATGTTGGCACCGGCTTGTCCATGCTTAACAAGAAAGTAGTTCTCGTTGATACTGATATAGGTCTTAGAAACCTTGATGTTGTTCTTGGACTTGAGAATCGTATCGTTTACAATCTTGTTGATGTAGTTGAAGGAAATTGTAAACTTGAGCAGGCTCTTATCAGAAATAAGAATAATGAAAACTTATGTCTTATTGCTGCAGCTCAGCAAAGAGATAAGAACAGTGTAAATGAAGAGCAGATGATCAAACTCACAAATGAGCTCAAAGAAAAATTTGATTATGTTATTGTTGACTGTCCTGCAGGTATCGAGCAAGGATTTAAGAATGCTATCGCAGGTGCAAGCAGAGCAATTGTTGTTACAAACCCTGAAGTATCATCGGTCAGAGATGCTGATAGAATCATAGGTCTTTTGGAAGCCAGCGAGACAAAGAAGGATGTTCAGCTTATAGTTAACAGACTTCGTCCTGACATGGTTAAAAGAGGCGATATGATGAGCGCAGACGACGTTGTTGAAGTACTCGCAGTTAATCTTCTTGGTATCGTTCCTGATGATGAAGAAGTTGTAGTTGCTACAAATAAGGGTGAGCCTGTTGCCGGCAACACAAAGACTTTGGCAGGTCAAGCATATATGAATATCTGCAGACGTATTACAGGTGAGCAGGTTCCATATCTTGACTTAGATTCTAAGAAAGGTTTTCTTAGCAAAATTTTTGGTAAATAATAAAACCAACATATGTTTGAAGGAATGGGGTGAGTGATATGAAATTTTCAGATATTTTTAAAAAGAAAAGTTCCGGAGACGTTGCTAAGGACAGATTGAAAATGGTGCTTGTTTCCGATCGAGCTTCATGTTCACCGGAAGTTATGGAGAAAATCAAGAGTGATATTCTTGAAGTTTTATCCAAATATGCTGAGGTTGACAAGGAATCACTTGATATCAAGATTACTCAGATGGAAACAGATGAAAAGGGAACAGAGAGTGTTCCTGCATTGTATGCAAATATTCCAATCAGAAATATTCATCATACATCAAACTAAATGAAACATTAAATAAAAATTTATATTTAAAGCAGGCAGAATATGCCTGCTTTAATACTACGAGGATAAAATGAACGGATTAACGACAAGCCAAGCAGAGGATAAATTACTTAGAGGTTATGGAAATACTCAAGTAGATAATACTCAGAAAACAACAAAAGATATTTTAAAAGAAAATATTTTTACTTACTTTAACTTCATTTTCTTTATACTTGCAATACTTCTAATTATTGCGGGATCTTTTAATTCGCTTACTTTTTTGCCTGTAATCATAGCAAATACACTTATAGGTATAGTTCAGGAGCTAAAAGCAAAGAAGATTCTTGATAATCTTTCTGTCTTAAACGAGCAAAATGCTCAGGTTATAAGAGATGGAGAAGAGCAGACTATTCCGGTTGGAAGACTCGTAATGGACGATATAATTGTACTTCGAAGCGGTAACCAGATTCCTGCAGATGCCGTAGTTGTATCGGGAGAAGTAAATGTCAATGAGGCACTTCTAACAGGTGAATCGGATGAGATTGTCAAAAAAGAAAATGACGAACTCATGAGTGGTAGCTTTGTTGTGAGCGGCATTTGCTACGCAAAACTTATTAGAGTTGGTGAGAAGTCTTATATTTCTCAGCTTACTCTGAAAGCTAAAAAGATGCCAAAAGGCGAGCAATCCGAGATGATAAAGTCTATCAATAGAATCGTTCTTGCTTTTGGTATTGCAATCATTCCTATCGGAGGTATTTTGATATATCAAGGATTTGCATCAGGTAGTGACTTTAGCGATAATATTACAACATCTGTTGCTGCTGTTATCGGTATGATACCGGAGGGAATGTATCTTCTTGTAAGCATAGCTCTTGCTATGAGTGCTGCAAGGCTTGCCATGAACAATGTCATGCTGCATGACATGAAGAGTACGGAGACTCTTGCAAGAGTTGATGTTTTGTGCGTGGACAAGACAGGCACTATAACTGACAATTCCATGCTTGTTTGCGATGTTATATCTGCATCAACATATGATGAAGATTTTTCAAATGATGAAGATAGCGAATATACTAACGAAATATCCGCAAGTGATGCAAATCTTATAAGAAATTATATTGCATCACTTCCCGACAATAATCTTACTATGAAAGCTATAGAGGATTATTTTGGAAAAGAAAATACTAAAAGCGCACTTGAAAATATGCCATTTACATCAAAGCTGAAATTTTCAGCTGTTAGATTTGATGATGCAACATATGTACTTGGTGCGCCGGAGATATTATTCGGACAAGACTATGAGACTTATAAAGACTTCGTAAATAGATATGCATCAAAGGGATTACGAGTCCTTGTTTTTGCAAAATATATAAATGGTGTAAGAGGAGAGCATATTGAGGTTCTAAAAGAAGGTATCGGAGATGGTCATATAGAGCCTATTATGTATATCCTTTTGCAAAATCCAATAAGAGAAAATGCAAAAGAAACATTTGCATATTTTGATAAACAAGGTGTAAATGTCAAAGTTATATCCGGAGATAATCCCATAACGGTGTCGGAAGTAGCAAAGAGAGCAGGAATAAAATCTGCTGACAAATATATTGATGCATCGGCTCTTTCAAATGACGAACTATCCAAAGCTGCACTTAAATATACAGTATTTGGAAGAGTACAGCCCGAGCAGAAAAGAATAATCGTTAAAGCAATAAAAAAATCAGGTAAGAAAGTAGCAATGACGGGAGATGGCGTAAATGATATTCTTGCCATGAAGGATGCAGACTGTTCGATAGCAATGGCTGCGGGAAGCGATGCGGCGGTTCAGGCAGCACAGGTAGTGCTTCTTGATTCGGATTTTTCTCATATGAAGGAGATTGTTGCTGAAGGAAGAAAGGATATTAATAATATTACAAGATCTGCTACGCTTTTTCTTGTAAAAAATATCTTTTCACTGCTACTGTCTGTTTTTTCAATAATAAATGTAATGACATATCCGCTTATGGCGTCGCAAGTTACATTTATCAGTATGTTTAATATCGGTATACCGGCGTTTTTCTTTGCACTTGAGGGCAATACCAAAAAGAGCAAAGGAAGATTTTTGGTGAATGTAATACTGAAGGCTATGCCTGCGGCACTTACTGATTTCTTTGCAATTGCTGCGCTTGTAGTATTCGGAGAAACATTTGGCGTATCATCGGAAGATATTTCGGTTGCATCTACTTTTGTTCTTGTAATTGTAGGCTTCATGATTCTTGTTAGAATCAGTAGCCCTATGAATAAGTTCAGATTCCGCGTAGTTGTAGGATGTATAATTGGTATGATTTTTACAGCAATAGTATTTAGCGATTTGTTTTCTATTAGCTATATTTCAAAAGAATGTGTTATGCTTTTTGTACTTTTCGTAATAGCAACCGAGCCTTGTATGAGATATTTGACATTTGCCTTTGAAAAATTAGACTTTTTTATACACAATAAAATATTAAAAAATAAATAATTATAAGTGATATTTCCCAATCTTGTTTTCGATATTGATTATTATGTGTTATAATCAAAGTCGGTGTAAGATTTTTGAAAGGTTTGGCCGCTATGGGGAGCGGCGGGTGAATAATGAAATTTAAAAGAGTAGATGAAACAAATGTAGAGTGCATTGTTACGGAGGAGGACTTCGAAGAATACGGAGTCAGCTTGGATGATCTTGTTACAAATCAGCGTACAGCAGCAAAAATGGTAAATGATATATTAAAAGGTGCTATAGATGAGGTTGGTTATGAGCCAAATGATGGTTTCTTGCCTATTAGAATGGATGTAGTAGGCAAAAACATCGTCGTGGTCAGACTTAGCGAAGATCCACAAGATGCACTTGACGATATGCTTGATATGATAGACAATGCCGGAGTTGAGATTCCGGAAAATCTTTTGGAACAAATAAATGACAATGAAGATGCTTCGGACAGCGTGAAAATTATTGCGGATTTTATCGGCGAACATTACGATGAAGTCAATGATGGATATTTGCGCTCTGATAAGAAAGACCGTGATATAAGTGATTCGCCTGATTACATGGATGAGATTTCAAAAGAAATTGAAAAAGCTTTTGAAGATACCGAAAAAGCGCTTGGCTGCAAGCTTACAGATGAAGACAAAAAAGAGATTAGAAATCTCTTTAATCTTAGTCCAAATTCGGATGAGTTCTTTGATAAAATGAGAACTTTCATTCGCAGAAAAGTTCTTTCTATTAAAATTGACGGCATTGAAAAAGACTTATCCAAGAAGATGACTAAAATTACAAATGATAATGATGGTGTAAAAAATTCTAACAAAACAGATAATTCTCGTAAGTTAAAGAAAGATAAATCTAAAGAGAAGAAGTTTAAAGAAATAAGATTTGATAATAATGGCGATGATAGCTTCGACATTGAGAATGGCAGATTCATACATAAAGGAAAACTAAGTCGCGATGAGTTTAACGAAATGATTCATAAAAAGCTTATGAATAGTTTAGAAAAACTCGAGAAGAGCCTTGATCAAAAAGATGAAAACGACATTGTTTCAAAATTGTTTGAATCTTTTGAAAAAGACGGATTTGTATTTTGCTTTGACAGTATGGAAAATGTTATCAGATATGCAAGGAGCTTCAAAAATCATAAGACAAAGATGAGAACATCTTTGTATAAAGATAATAATGGCAAATATCTGATGCATTTTACAATTGATAAAAAAGATCCGGATTATTTTGTCGGTATATTTTCAAGGACTTTCGAGTTTGCAAAGTTTAGAACCGTACAATCAGCCGATATTGCTTTTATCAATGAAAATATGGAACTCATAATTGAAGACAAAGCAATAGATGTTTTGAGTAAGTTTGAATAAAAAGTTTTTTCTCAAATGAGAATCTAAAGATACATTTATAAAATAAAAACACCCTATGCAATATGTATCAAATAAGTATATATTGCGTAGGGCGTTTTGATAAAATGGAGAATATATGGATAATTCCGAAATCAGATTAAATAAATATATAGCAATGTGCGGTGTATGCTCCAGAAGGGATGCGGACAAGTACATTGAAAAAGGACTTGTGAAAGTAAATGGCAAAGTGGCGCTTCAAGGAACTAAGGTAAAAAACGGCGACAAAGTTGAAGTGGATGGCAAAAAAATAAATATGATAACAGAGAAAAAGGTGTATGCGTATTATAAGCCTGTTGGCGTAGCATGTACCAAAAGAGATCCTCATGCTCAAAAAACCGTTGCAACAGAGGTAAAGACAAAAGTTCCCGTAACATATGCCGGAAGACTTGATGTGGCATCTGAGGGACTTCTCATACTGACTAATGACGGAGATCTCATAAATGCTATGATGAAGAGTTCCAATGAGCATGAAAAAGAATATGTTGTAAAGGTTGATAAAGATATAAACGGAAGTTTCCTAAATATAATATCTCATGGCGTATATCTGGAAGACCTTGGCATAACAACAAAAGCTTGCAAGGTGACCAAAACAGGAAAAAATCAGTTTAGAATAATACTTACGCAAGGTTTGAACAGACAAATCAGAAGAATGTGTAAGAGCCAAGGCTACAATGTGGTATCTCTAAAGAGAACAAGAGTTGTAAATATCAAACTTGGAGATATGAAAAAGGGACAAGTAAGAGAAATTACAGGAAGCGAGCTATATAAACTTTATAATTTATGTGGCCTCAAATACTAAAAATACAATGTTAAACTCTAGGGGGATTTATAGATGGAAGACAGTATCTATGATGAATATCTAAAATTATGTGAAGAAATAAAATATCATATGAATAAGTACTATAACGATGATGAACCGGAGATTAGTGACTATGAGTATGATATGCTCATGCAAAAATTAAAGAAAATAGAAAATGAGCATCCTGATTTTGTAACCGATAAATCACCGACAAGAATAATCGGTGGTACTACAAAAAGACAAGCCGGAGTAAATGTAACTCACAACGTTCCTATGCTTTCGATTCAAGATGTTTTTACAAAGGAAGAAGTCATAAACTTTGTAAAAGATGTAAGAAGCATTCATCCTGATGCGAGGTTTTGCGTTGAGCAAAAAATAGACGGACTATCAATGTCAATAAGGTATAGAGATGGAAAACTATCTCTTGCTGAGACAAGAGGAGATGGACTTGTAGGTGAGGACGTTACAGAAAATGCCCTTGTAATACCTGATGTTGTAAAGAAAATAGGAGATGAATTTAACTATCTGGAAGTTAGAGGCGAAGTCTATATGAGTCATGAAGACTTTGATAAAACAAACAGACTTCAAGAAGAGCTTGGAAAAAAAATATTTGCAAATCCAAGAAACTGTGCAGCAGGAACGCTTCGCCAGCTTGACAGCAGTATGGTAAAGCAAAGAGGACTTTCGATGTTTATTTTTAATATACAAGAAAGTAACCCTGCTATAGATAGTCATAGCGAAGGCCTTAGTAAATTAAAAGAACTTGGAATGAAAACTGTGCCTTCTATTTTGTGTGATACCGAAGAAGAGATTCTATCTGCGATTGATATGATAGGTGAAAAAAGAGGCGAGCTTGGCTATGATATAGACGGAGCCGTCATCAAAATAGACCAGATAGCATACAGAGATGATTTTCAAAAAGGTTCAAAATATTCAAGTGGACATATAGCTTATAAGTATCCGCCGGAAGAAAAGGAAACAGTTATAACAGATATTGAATTATCTGTCGGAATGACAGGAAGAGTCAATCCAACAGCTGTATTTAATCCTATCAGACTTTGCGGAACAACTGTATCGAGAGCAACTCTCCACAATCAAGATTTTATAGATAAACTTGGTATTGGTATTGGCAGAAGCGTAATAGTCTACAAATCAGGAGAAATCATACCCAAAATAAAAGCAGTAGTAGCATCTAAAAATCCTGAAGATTCAACTGTTTATAAGCTTCCCGATACATGCCCTATATGCGGAGCAAAACTTTCCAAAAAATCAGATATGTCCGATATAGTATGTGTTAACGAAGAGTGCCCTGCAAAACAGGAAAAAAAGATAATAAACTTCGTCACGCGTGATGCCATGGATATCAAAGGATTTGGAGAAGAGAATATCAGAACTCTTATATCAAACGGATATATAAAAGATATTAGTGATATATATATACTAAAAAACTATAGGGATGAGCTTATTGATAAAGGCCTTATCGGAAAAGAAAAAGGAACTGACAATGTATTGAATGCAATAGAAAGTTCAAAAAACAATCCTCCCGAAAGACTTCTTACAGGTCTTTCCATATCGAACGTAGGAAAGCAGAGCGCAAAATCGCTTGTAAGACATTTTAAGAGTATCGACAGCATCATGCATGCAAGTGTCGCAGAGCTTACAGATGTTGAAGATGTAGGCGAAACTATTGCGCTTGGTATACATGATTTTTTCCATAAAGAAAAAAATATTGAAATCATGGAAAAGTTAAAAAGCTATGGCCTTAAGATGGAGAGCGAAGACACAAATGTCGGAGATGCTCTTCTTGGAAAAACATATGTTATAACAGGAAGCCTTAATAGTTTTGCAAACAGAGATGCCTTCATAGAATATGTTGAAAAAAACGGCGGAAAGGTATCGGGAAGCGTATCAAAAAAGACAAGCGCACTTATAAATAATGACAAAACTTCAACTTCGGGCAAGAATAAAAAAGCAATGGAGCTTGGAATTCCGATAATGTCTGAAGAAGATTTCATAAAGATGATAGAAAATTTGACTTAAAAATACTTGGAGGTATCCGGCATGCCGATAAAAATACAAAACGAACTTCCGGCAAGAGAACAGCTTGAAAAAGAAAATATATTTGTAGTTGATGAAAACAGAGCTATGCATCAGGATATAAGACCGTTGTCCATATGTATACTCAATCTTATGCCGCTTAAAGAGGATACAGAATTGCAGCTCCTTAGAGCTTTGTCGAATACGCCGCTTCAAATTGATGTATCTTTTATGAGAGTATCAAGTCATGAGGCAGGTCATACATCACCGACGCATCTAAATAACTTCTATCGAACGTTTGATGAGATGAAAAACAATCACTACGACGGAATGATTATTACAGGAGCGCCTGTTGAAAAACTTGAGTTTGAAGAAGTTGATTATTACAGAGAACTTTGTGAGATATTTGAATGGACAAAATCCAATGTAACATCAACATTTCATATATGCTGGGGCGCGCAGGCTGCTTGCTATTATCATTTTGGCCTTAGAAAAGTTATGCTTCCGCAAAAATTATTCGGAATATATAAGCATAAAGTTTTGAACAGAAAAGTTCCGCTCATAAGAGGATTTGACGATATGTTTTATATTCCGCACAGTAGATACACTACTGTTCCGATTGAAGATATTCATAAGTGCGAGGATTTGATTGTGCTTGCGCAGTCTTATGAGGCAGGAGCTATGCTGTGCATGACCAAAGACGGCAAACAGATATTTAGCTTTGGGCATGCGGAATATGATAGAATGACACTTGATAATGAGTATAGAAGAGATATGGCAAAGGGACTTTCAACGCCTCTTCCAAGAAACTATTATCCGGATGATGATCCAAGTAACAGGCCAAAACTAACATGGCGAGCACATTGCAATCTTCTTTATTCCAACTGGCTCAACTATTATGTTTATCAAAATACTCCATATAACTGGGGACAAGTTTTGGATGCTTCAAATATGCAAAAAGCAAGCGATGCGTTAACGGATTTCACAGGTAAAAACAACTGAATAATATAATGAATATTATCGAAAAACAGTTTGATATAAATTGCCAAAAGTTTTAAAATAGAAGTATAGTAGCGTTTGCAAATAATAAGTACTCATGAAAAGGAGACAATGGATATGGCTCTAAATTATGAAGAAGAAAAGGAAGAAAAAGAAGTAAAGGCCAAAAGAAAAACAAAGAAAACAAGAGAACTTCTTGAGGAAGCAAATAATCATTTGCAGGATTTGGAAAATCAACTTAAAGAATATGAAGGTGAGCTCAAGGAAATAGAGAAAAAGATGGATGAGCTTGGTGATTTTGATGCAAAGAATTTGAAGGTCTCCCATGGAAAATACGGCAAGGGCAAAGTAAGTAAACAAGACGGAAAATATATCGATGTAAAATTCGGAAGTGTCGTAAAGAAGTTTGTTCTTCCCGGAGCTATAGCTGATGAGTATCTTGAAGTTGATGATGAAAAAACTCTTGAGTACTTTAAGAAGAGTAATGATATTCATAAGCAGATGCTTGGAGTACAGCTTCATATGAGATCGACAGAATTTGCGATAGAACGTCAAAAAGATAACATCGAAAAAATCAACCAGAAAGCTTGATAAAACATGTGTTTGGGCAATTTTCACATATAAATTTCTATTTTGACGAAAAAAATTATATACATTCAAAAAATATATATTTTTTTTCAAAAAAATACTTGAAATCAATCGCCAATAGCGATATGATATGTAAAGTTTTGTTGAAATAGAAAGGAAGATGTAGTTATATGGTTCAAGACATGGACGAAACAATTAAAAACCTGGCTATGTTGTCAGAAGAAAATTACATAAAGGCAGTAGGTGTTATAAATGGCCTTTTGGGGATGCAGGAAGACGAAGAGCTTGATGAGATGGCAGATGAACTTGTCGATCGTTGTTCAGAAGCTTTGAAGATTTTTGCATGATAAATTCTAATTTTTTACTCCTTATCAGTGATGATAGGGAGTTTTTTATTGTAGTTTTATTTTCCTTGTGCTAGGATTAAATGAGTGGGTTAATTGATGAATAAAAAGTTTTTGGAGGAGCTTTTTTTGAATAAAAATGAATTCGAAGATTATCTTTCAGATAATATAATTTTTCTGGATGGCGCAACAGGTACAAATCTTATGAAGATGGGCATGCCTGCCGGAGTTTGCCCCGAAAAGTGGATTTTGGAGCATGAAGATGTTATTGTAAGTCTCCAATCAGAGTATGTAAAAGCCGGAAGTAATATAATCTATGCGCCAACATTTACAGCAAATAGAATTAAACTCGCAGAATACGAGCTTGAAGATGATATTGAATATATAAACAAAAGACTTGTCGCATTGTCCAAGAAGGCAGCAGGTGAAAAAGTACTTGTCGCAGGTGATATCACCATGACAGGCAGACAGCTCGAACCTATGGGAACGATGACTTTTGATGAGCTTGTTGATGTATATAAGGAGCAGATATCTTATATTTATGATGCAGGCGCGGATTTAATCGTTCTTGAGACGATGATGAGCCTTCAAGAGTGCAGAGCGGCTGTAATAGCATGTAAAGAAGTGTGCGATTTGCCAATCATTGTATCGCTCACATTTGAAGGCGATGGCAGAACCTTGTACGGAACTACGGCACCGTGCGCAGCCATAGTCTTGGAGTCTATGGGAGTATCGGCTATTGGCGCGAATTGTTCTACAGGACCCAAAGATATGGAAGATATAATCAAGTCCATGGCATCTGTTACAAATATTTCGATTATCGCAAAACCAAATGCGGGTTTTCCGAAAGTTATAAATGGCGAAACAATTTATGATATGAAGCCTTCTGCATTTGCTGATGAAATAGATATTTTGGTAAATGCGGGAGCAACTCTTATTGGAGGATGCTGCGGCTCTACTCCTGATTTTATAAGAGAGCTTGCAAAAAGATATCAGGGCAAAAAGAGTGCGAATATAAAAAGAAAAGATAAAGATAAATTCTTTTTGACAAGCGAGAGAGAATATCTGTCTTTTGGCCTTTCTGATAATCTTATGATTGTCGGAGAGAGGATAAATCCTACAGGAAAAAAGAAACTTCAAGAAGAGCTTCGAGAAGGTAATCTTGATATGGTTGTAAAATTTGCAAAGGAGCAGGAAGAAGAGGGAGCTAAAATCCTTGACATAAATGTAGGTATGAGCGGTATAGATGAGATGGATATGATGAAGAGGGTTCTGACTGAAGTTATGATGAACACATCTCTTCCTCTATGTATTGATTCAAGTAACGTCGATGTTATAGAAATGGCTCTAAAGTTTTACCCCGGAAGAGCACTTGTAAATTCCGTATCACTTGAAGAGGGCAAAGCGCAAAGGCTCCTTCCTTTGATAAAAAAATACGGGGCAATGTTTATCCTTCTTCCTGTTGGAAGAGAGGGGATTCCGAAGGATAATGAAGAAAAAAAGAAAAATATTCTGGAACTTACCGATATTGCAAAAAAATATGGTCTTGGCAAAAAAGATATTGTTGTAGACGGACTTGTTGCTACGGTTGGAGCGCAAAAGGATGCGGCAGTAAATACGCTTCATACATTTTCTTTTCTTAGGGAAAATAATTATGCGTCTATATGCGGATTATCCAATATATCATTTGGACTTCCGCAAAGAAGTTTTGTTAATACAGCATTTTTGACTATGGCGATAGATAGGGGGCTAACAATGGCTATAGCCAATCCATCGCAAGAACTTCTTGTAAATGCGGCATTTGCGTCAGACCTTCTGAAAAATAAAGAAGACTCTGATATAAGATATATAGATAGAATGAGAAGATATGAGCTTCCGGATGGAGGAAGTCTAAAGTTTGGCATGGTGCATGCAGATGCAAAGAGCATATCTAAGGATGTTAATGTAAGTTCTTTTAAGGAAAGTAAAGAAAAGTCACCACTTGATATCATCTATGATGCTGTATATAACGGTAACAAAAGAGCTATAAAAAAGGATACAAAAAAAGCTCTTGATGAAAATATAAGTGCGCAGGATATATTGAATAAGAGCCTTATGCCGGCAATTGATAAGGTTGGAGAAATGTTTGACATAGGCAAATTCTTTTTACCTCAACTAATAGCAAGCGCAGATGCGATGAAGATGGCAATTGAAGTTATAGAACCCTATCTAAAGGAAAATGATGAAGGAACATCCAAAGCTACCGTAATAATTGCCACAGTGCATGGAGATGTGCATGATATAGGCAAAAACCTCGTTGCGCTCATGCTAAAAAACTGCGGATATAATGTCATTGATTTGGGAAAAGACGTAGAATCAGAGCTTATAGTTGATACGGCCATAAGAGAAGATGCCAAAATAATCGCACTAAGCGCTCTTATGACTACCACGATGACGGAGATGAAAAATGTCATAAAGATAAAAAACGAAAAGAATTGCAGCGCAAAGGTGGTAATAGGTGGCGCATGTGTAACGCAGGATTATGCTACGGAAATAGGTGCCGACGGATTTTCAAAAGATGCGGCAGGGTGCGTGAAACTTGTAGATAAATTACTTTTATGACATCACATGGGAGGATATATGTTAGGAGCAGATGTAATAGTTAAATGTCTTGAAAAAGAAAACGTTGAAGTTTTGTTCGGATATCCGGGAGTAGCTATTGCTCCTTTTTTCGAGAGTTTGAGCAGGTCCAATATAGATTCGATACTAATTAGAACAGAGCAAAATGCGGCGCATTGCGCAAGCGGATATGCCAGAATAAGCGGCAAGGTCGGCGTATGCGTTGTAACATCGGGCCCCGGGGCGACAAATCTTATAACAGGAATAGCTACAGCTTTTGCAGACAGCATACCGCTTGTTGCAATTACAGGCCAGGTAAACAGTTCAATGATTGGCTCTGATGTATTCCAAGAGGCAGATATAACAGGCGCTGTAGAGTCGTTTGTCAAATATAGCTATCTTGTCAGAAACGTAAATGATATACCAAGAATATTTAAAGAGGCCTTTTATATAGCAAATACGGGAAGAAAAGGACCGGTTCTTATTGATATACCTATTGATATACAAAATAGCAGTGTAAGTAAATTTGTTTATCCTGATGAAATCAATATGAGAACATATAAACCCACAGTCGAAGGCAATATGGCTCAGATAAAAAAGCTTGTAAAAGAAGTTGAAAAATCAAAGAAGCCTGTTATGTGCGTCGGAGGCGGCGTTCACTTGTCAAATGCTGCGGGCAAAATAAGAGAATTTGCAAACAAATGTAAAATTCCGGTCGTCTCTACGATGATGGGACTTGGAACTATCACAAATGACAATCCGCTTTATTTTGGCATGGTCGGAAATAATGGAAGAGCATATGCAAACAAGGCATTAAAAGATTCGGACCTTGTTCTTATGGTTGGCGCAAGAGTTGCAGACAGAGCTGTGAATAGACCCGAACTTATAACAAAAGATACCGTGCTTATACATATAGATGTAGATCCTGCGGAAATAGGCAAAAATGTAGGACCTACAATTCCTCTTGTAGGTGATATCGGGCATATCTTTGATAAGCTCAACAGCGAAGAGATAAATACCGAAGGCCATAAGGATTGGCTTGATTTTTTGACGGAATATAAAAAGAGCCATAAAGATAAGCGTTATGAAAAGCGAAAAGAGTTTGCGGATCCCGCACTATTTTTAAATACGCTTTCTCGTAAAATGGATGATGACGGAGTATTTGTGTGTGATGTCGGACAAAACCAAATTTGGGCCACGTCTTTTTTTACCATAAAAAAGAATCAAAGATTCATGACGAGCGGCGGAATGGGAACTATGGGATATGCAATTCCGGCGGCACTTGGAGCAAAAAGAGCAGACAAGGAAAGACAGGTTGTGGCATCTGTTGGCGATGGCGGATTTCAAATGTCTATGATGGAATTCGCAACAATGTGCGAAGAAAAGCTCGATATCAAGGTGGTAGTTTTCAGAAATAATTATCTTGGAATGGTCAGAGAATATCAGCACTATACTTATAATGATAATTATACTATGGTTGATATAGGTTCATTCCCAAATTTGTCTTACATAGCAAAGGCTTATGACATGGACTATATGCAAATAGACGGAGAAGCTGATATTGATAAATCTATAGAAGATTTTTTGAACTCTAAAAAGCCTGTCATCATGGAAGTTCTTGTTGACCCGCTTGATATTGTAAAGGTATAAACGGAGGATTTATGAAAAAAATATATTCTGTGCTTGTCGAAAACAGAACAGGTGTTTTGTCAAAAGTAGCCGGACTTTTTGCAAGAAGGTCATTTAATATCGATTCGCTTGCAGTGGGAGAGACGGAAGATAATGCCGTATCAAGAATGACTATAGTTTCCAGCGGTGACAAAGCGATTCTCGAACAAGTAGAAAAACAGCTCAACAAAAAAATAGACGTAATAAAAGTAAAAACTTTTGATGAACAAGATTCTATCAGTAGAGAACTTATGCTTATTAAGGTAAAATATAATAAGAATAACAGAAGAGACATTATGGAAAATTGCGATATCATGAATGCGCAAATCGTTGATATGAGCAAAAATTCCATGATGATTCTGATTTGCGATACTCCGGATAGGGTGAAACTTTTCTTATCACTCCTAAAGGGAATATCAATATTGGAAGTTGCAAGAACAGGTACACTTGCACTTCCCAAGTGCAAAGATAACGAAAAATAATTTGATTATGGAGGGATGAGATGTTTTGTACTAATTGCGGAAAGCAAAATGATGATTCTGTAAAGTTTTGTATCTATTGCGGCACAAAGATGGTCGCAAAATCCGAAAGTGAAAATTTAAGTAATGCATATTCGGGCGGGCAAAGCGCAGCCGGTAACGCAGGTTATCAATATGAAAGTAAAAAAGCCTTAAATGAAGGCAATGATAAAGAAGTAAAAAAATGCGGCCCTTTAAGAGCTTTGGCAATCTTTTTGGTTGCGGCAGTTCTTGCGGGAGTAACTTTTTGCGTTACGTATGCTTTTTTAAACAAGGCCAATTTTTCCCTAGGTGATAAGAATGATGACAGCAGTAATGAAGTAAGTGCATCGGCCGAGGGCTCAAGTGATGCGTCAACTGCTGAAAGCTCTGCAAAACTTACTCCTGATGAAATATTGTCTGCTGCATGCAAAAAAATTGCATCATCAAAGGGCAATGAGATGACATTTAGTTTTAAAAATACTATAAATGTCAAAGAAGAGCAGAATTCTCTTGATTATGATTTTGTAACAGAGGGTGAGTTTACTATAGACGATGATCTTTCTATAGAAGATCTTACGGAAGTAAATGTTCTCGAAAAAGCTAAAGGTGATGTGAGCTATATTTTTTCTGACGGATCGAAAAAGACGTTTGAAGATATTTATGTTTACAGGCAAGATCTTGGCGGCAATTTATCATCTTATATAGTTTATGAAGATACAGGATATTTGGCATCAGAGAATATGACAACAGATCAGGTCATTGGATTTTCCGATTACGAAGTATATGAACCGGAAATGCTCGATGAAACAGAAAATGTAGACGGCATAGAGTGCTACGTTTTTGAAGCAAAGGACACGTATGATCAGGGCGGAATATCGGGCATATTCGTACCTCTGACAGGCCTATATATGGATGATAGCGAGAAGTGTGATGTTACTATTTATATAGGAAAAGAATCAGGAGATATAGTAAAAGTAGTAACAAGCTATTCTACTGATATAGATATGAGCGCAATCGATGATGTTCTTGATACAAGTCTAAACGGCCTTTCGTTTGAGACATCAATGAAAGAGCTGACATATGAGATTACATTTGATGATATAGATACTGACAGCATAGATGAAAAAGAAATATATGATGAAATTAATGCTATTGAAGATAGCGGATATTCATCACCGTTTTCCACACTTGTTATGATGGCAAATGATGTTGTGACAAATACAGGCGGATTTAGCGCAGAGTCTCAAACAAGTGATGGAACATACGTATCGGATACTATTGGGAATTTAACATATAATGTTTCGAATAAATTTTTGGCTGATGATATAGGAACAACATACGATAACGAAGATGGAACAAATATTTACGAAAAGATATATATTCCTCAAGATGTCGATACAGAACTTCTCACGGT
>Ga0065709_1006150_pt1 | contig 15904 bp, 11 predicted proteins | sample Hoacrofraction14_2_FD_59096 | JGI IMG/M metagenome (GOLD analysis project Ga0065709, IMG submission 59096) | Hoatzin crop microbial communities from Cojedes, Venezuela, sample from fiber fraction 14 v1 | ecosystem: Host-associated > Birds > Digestive system > Esophagus > Crop | place: Venezuela...
ACAAGGCTCCACATCCTTGTTTTTGTACCATTCAATCCGTAAAGAAAATCAAAGCACAGCAAAACAAACGCTATGCTTTATGCTTGAGTCCTGTTTTCCGCACTTTTTGAGTCCGAAATCTGAGAATGCCTTTAAATAAAGGGTTTTTGATTTGAAAAAAGCTCAATATGGGTGCCTCNCAGGGTCTCGGATACCCCCAAANATGAGGGATTTTGGCTACTTTTTTACCCTATATTGATGCTCCAAAGGGATTTTTTGCTACCTTTGCGGCATGTTTGCGAGGGAAAAGAAGAATAAATCGGGCACCACCTCTGTTGTGGTTGTTGAAAAAATCGGTCAGAATCAGTACAAGCACGTCAAAACCATAGGTTGTAGTTCTGACCCTGATGAGCTTGTCATTCTCAGGAAGAAAGCGGACAGGTGGATTGATCAATACAAGAACGGTCTGTCCATTTTTGATTACGATGAGGATGCAATGCGATATGACAGGATATTCTCGCAGTTGAAGCAGGAACAGATAGTATTGAAAGGACCGGAACTTATATACGGCACTCTTTTTGACAACATCGGTTATAACAAAATTGAGACATCTGACATGCTGCTTTTCCGCGCCCTTATCATAACAAGGCTGTATCACCCCGGAAGCAAGCTCCGCACGGCGGACTACCTCCGCCGGTTCATGCACAAGGAGTATTCTGTGGACAAAATATACCGTTTCCTCGACAAGCTTTGTATAAGGAAAAAGAAACGTTTGGAAGGCCATTCTGACGACGTAAAATGGCAGGTGGAGCAAATCTCATTTAATCACACTAAAGAGGTTCTTGGCGGCAATATTTCTGTGGTCTTTTACGACACNACGACATTGTATTTTGAATCACGTGAGGACGACATTCGTGTGCCGGGCTATTCCAAGGACGGGAAGAACGCAAACCCTCAAATCGTGCTGGGTCTTCTGGTCGGNGCTGGCGGCAACCCCATCGGATATGAAATCCATAAAGGAAACCAGTATGAGGGCACTACATTAATACCAATTATCAAGAAACTTGAGAAGAGGTTCAACCTCTCCAAACCCACAGTGATTGCTGATGCCGGACTGCTTAACAAGAAAAATATCGAGGAGTTGGAACAAGAGGATTATGAGTATATTATAGGGGCGAGGATNAAGTCTCTCAAGAAAGCTTACAAAAAGCAGATTTTAGACCTCAACCTCAACAATGGCGATGCGGTCTCCATAGAGCTGGATGGCAAGCGTTACGTCATTTCAATGAGCGACAAAAGGGCTGTAAAAAATGCCAAAGACAGGAAGAAGGGCGTCGAGAGATTAAGGAAGAGATTCGCCTCTGGCGTGATTACAAAAGGCTCCGTCAACAACCGCGGATACAACCGCTTCCTTACGCTTGAGGGTGAGACATCCGTCATCATCGATCAGAAAAAAATAGAAGAGGATGAGCAGTTCGACGGGTTGAAAGGTTACATCACAAACAGCACGTTACCTGACGCTGATGTCATTGACAATTATCATTATCTTTTTATGATAGAGAGAGCCTTCCGCTTCAACAAAAGCGACCTTGACATCCGTCCGATGTATCACAGGTTGATTAACCGCATAGAGGCGCATATCTGTATCTGTTTCACTGCTTATACGATAATGCTGGAGCTGGAAAGAAAACTGAAAGGCGCAGGGAGTCAAATCACATTGCATCGAGCAATGTTTCTGGCGGAGGGCATCTATGAGCTGCATTACATAAATCCATACAACAATAAAGAGATGGCAGTACTCTTAAAGACNGAGAACGATGAAGAGGTATCTGAGTTACTTGAAATAATTGGTGGAAGCCAATATCAAGTTTAAGNGGTAGTTAAATATCNTCANAANCAGTTAAATATTACAAATTNAGCCCCAGGACGCCAATTCAGGTGTCCCAATGCTGAAAACAGGAAAAGACGGAGTGCTGGTAGTGCCAGTGGGATGCTTAAAACCATAATATAGTAATCACAAGGATGTGGGGCCACAAGGCTCCACATCCTTGTTTGCACTTTAAATGTCGGGGCTACCTTATTTAAGGTCGATTAAGTCGAAATACATATATCGAGTATTAAGTGGCTGGCTTAAACCTATTGTCTTTGCTTCTTGTTCTTCTGTAGAAAACAAAAACTTAAATCCATTTCTTTCGTAAAAATTTAAGGTTCTCTGATTGTTGTAAGAATCAACAGCAAGGTATCTACAAGCTGTAAGGTTATCTCCGTCGATGAGTAGTTGCTTAAGCATTCTCAAAAGTGAAGAACCAATACCTTTATCTGCATATTTTGTATTTACCCCTAATCTGCCTATCAAAGCAGCAGGATATCTACGCATTTGCTTTTCTCTTGGAATGTTCTCATTTATCTTCTTTTTCCTTCCATTTGGTAGAATGTCTGTGCGAAGACTTTCATTAGATAATGTGAAAGCACAAACAATATCTTTTGGATTTTTTGTAAGAACGATGCAATATGTCTTGCCAAGCAGATGTTCTGCATATTTAATAGCATCTTCTCGAAAGAAACCATCAAGGTCTTCGTCACCACAAGTAAAGGTTTCGAATCCTGGCAGAATCTCTTCCGATAACGTATGAATCTCACAAAACTCCTCTATAAAATTCATTTACCCCTTAAAAATTTTGTTCCAAATCCTTCTGGCCTCCTCACGAGTCATTCCCACATCTATGGTGTGGGGATTCCTCTCTGCGGCTTCTGCGGCTTCAACGAACTTTTTAGCGTCTTCACCATAAAGAGTTGGTATTGGTCTGATAGGTGTTGCCATATTATATCCTTTTGTGTGCAAAGTTAGACATTATTTTTGAAACCTCCAAGAAAAATCCGATTTTTTTGCTAATTTTTTCAATATTATCGATATTTGCAAAAAAATATAACCGCAGACGTGAATGGCGGCAGCAGAGATGTGTAAATATTTTTGATAAATAGCGGAATTTTAAGCATCCGTCAGCTAAATTACGAAACAAAAGGCTCAATTCGTAACTATCTGATATTCAGTATAATAATATCCCCCCCGAAATTTGGAATGCCATTTTTGTCAGTTTCCCCGAAATTTAAAATCCCGAATCTGTCATTTTCCCCGAAATTTAAAACATCGATTTTGTCAGTTTCCCCAGAATTTAAGACGCTAAAATAGATGATTTTTCTAAAAAACCGAAGCGTTTACGTTAAATTTGTAAAGATATTTGCCTAAAACGATGTTTTTCGCAGTTCCCCCGAAATTTTGACGTTAAAAAGTACAAAACAGAGGATGCTTCGTTATTGTCCTCGCAAAACATAAAAATTCGCATAGCCCGAAGCGCATAGCTTGGCAAAAGAACATCCGGGGATGTTCGGAAGAAGAAGCCCTCCGCAAGGAGCAGTCCCGGCTGGGCTGGGGTTGTCCGGAAGTGAGCCTCTGCAAGGAGCGTTCCTCACTGGGTTGATACTGTGGCAAACGGGGTGTTTTCAACAGTAAAAATGTAAAAAAGTGGGGGGAAAAGAAAAAAATCGCATTTTTTTTTAAATAATGTGGCGTAATTCATTTTTTTTGTCTAACTTTGCATCTAAATGAAAGTAACTACGTTTTTAAAGAAGATTTTCAGCCCGTATCTGTGGCTGAATTTCATAGCGATGGCGGCACTCATAGTGCTGCTCGCATGGGGTGTGAAAAACGGGCTCGACCTCTACACACACCACGGAGAAAGCATACAGGTGCCAAATGTAGTGGGCAAAAAATTCGAAGACGCAAGGAAACTGCTCGACGCAAAAGACCTCGTCATCGAAGTCGTGGACTCAGGATACAACAAGAAAAAACCGGCCGACTGCGTGCTGGCACAATACCCCGACCCGTCAAACGTGGTGAAACCGGGGCACGTCATCTACGTCACCATCAACTCCGCAAGCTCACCTACCATAGTGCTGCCCGACGTGGTCGATAACAGCTCATTCAGAGAGGCAGAGGCAAGACTCTCATCAATGGGATTCAAACTCCTTCAGCCACAGCTCGTGCACGGCGAAAAAGACTGGGTGTACGGCATCGTGTGCAGAGGAAAGAAAGTGCACGCCGGAGACAGAATACCCGTGGATCAGGGACTTACACTGCAAATCGGAGACGGCACCTTCGACGGAGCTACCATGGACGTGGACTATACCGACCCGCTGCCGGGCATCGAAAGAGACGAATACTATACGCCAAGCGACAGCACAAGCGGTGGAAGCGGCGAGAGCTCTACCGATGACAACACCGACGAGGTGAAAGAAACCGATGAGGTGGAGGAGCCGGCAGAAACAACACCACCCCCAGCGACAGTTACTCCCGTGAATCCGGCACCGGCAAAACAAACTTCAACAGCCAAACCGGCGACTTCCAAACCGACAGCAACAACAAAACCGGCAACACAGGCAGCTAAACCAGCAAAACAAACAGCGGGCGCACCGGCAGAACACTAAATTATTATGGAAACAGAAGAAATCCATAACACGGAAAAACTCAACGAGGCCGGCACTACCAGCGACTGTGTCGGACAAGAGGAAGTTGACGACGACGAGCAGGAGGGGCTTTACGAGCATTTCAGAATCGTGGCCGACAAGGGGCAGGAGAAAGAGAGGATAGACAAATTCCTCTTCATGCACTTGCAGCACTCCTCGCGCAACAGAATACAAAAGGCGGCACAGGCAGGATTCATCCACGTGAACGACAAACCGGTGAAAAGCAACTACAAAGTGAAACCCGGCGACGTCGTAACACTGATGATGGACCGCCCGCACTACGACACCACCATCGAACCGGAAAACATCCCACTCGACATCGTGTATGAGGACGACGACCTCATGGTGGTAAACAAACCCGCCGGAATGGTGGTGCACCCGGGAGTGGGCAACTTCAACGGCACTCTCGTCAACGCCATAGCATGGCACCTCAAAGACATCGACAGCTACGACCCCAACAGCACTGAGGTGGGGCTAGTGCACAGAATAGACAAAGACACCTCCGGACTGCTCGTAATCGCCAAAACACCAGAGGCGAAAACGTCGCTCGGAGTGCAGTTCTTCAATAAGACGACACACAGAAAATACAACGCACTCGTATGGGGACACCTCGCCGAAGACACAGGGACGATAGTCGGCAACATCGGAAGAGACCCCAAAGACCGACAGCGGATGAAGGTGTTCAGCCCCGACAGCGGAATAGGCAAAGACGCCGTTACACACTATAAAGTGCTAGAGAAATACGGATACACCACGCTCGTGGAATGTCAGCTCGAGACAGGGCGCACACACCAAATCCGAGCGCACTTCAAACATATCGGCCATCCCCTCTTCAACGACGAGAAATACGGGGGAAACGAAATTCTCAGAGGGGAGAGAACAGCAAAATATAAGCAGTTTATCAAAAACTGCTTCGACATCTGCCCGCGCCAGGCCCTCCACGCCAAAACCCTCGGCTTCAAACACCCGAGAACCGGCAAAGAAATGCACTTCGACTCAGAGCTGCCAGAGGATATGACGCAGCTGATTGAGAAATGGAGGAAGAGAATTGAGAATTGAGAATTGAGAATTGAGAATTATATCGCCTGTGGCGATGACGGCGAAGCCGTAATTTTTCATTTTTCATTTTTCATTTGCCTACGCAGCAGGCACAGGTCCTCTGCTAAGAGCTTCCCCAACTGGGTTGGGGTTGTCTTGAAGAAAAAACTCTCTGTAAGAGCGGTCCCGGCTGGGCCGGGTTATTCATAAAAAAACTCTATAAGGAGTTTGGCCTGAAGAAAAAACTCTCCGTTAGGAGCGGTCCCGGCTGGGCCGGGTTAGTCCTGATGCCCATAATGGGGGGTTAGTTAGAATATTTGATGACTTAATTATATATTTATATGAGAAACTACAAAAAGACAATTGCGATTGTGTGCGGGGGCGACTCCTCCGAGCACGACGTGTCGATACGCTCCGGACAGGGGCTCTACTCGTTCTTCGACAAAGAAAAATACGACGTTTATATCGTCGATGTGAAGAAAATGAACTGGAAAGTGGTGCTTGAAGACGGCACCTCAATACCATTGGACACAAGAGACTTCTCGTTTCAGAAAGACGGAAAACTCGTGGTCTTCGACTATGCCTACATCACCATTCACGGCACACCGGGAGAAAACGGCATTATGCAAGGCATCTTCGAACTCATGGACCTCCCCTACTCCACAAGCGACGTCCTCGTGGAGGCGCTCACGTTCAATAAGTTCGTGCTGAACCAATACCTCCGCGGCTTCGGCATCAACGTGGCAGAGTCGATGCTCATCAGAAAAGGATACGAGAAACTCGTCAGCGACGATGAAATCGAGGAAAAAATTGGCATGCCCTGTTTCATCAAACCCTCCTCCGACGGCAGCAGCTTCGGAGTGTCGAAAGTGAAGTCGAAAGACCAAATAGCACCCGCCGTAAGAAAGGCAATGATGGAAAGCGACGAGGTGATGGTAGAGAAATACCTCAAAGGAACGGAAATAAGCATCGGATGCTACAAAACAAAGAAAAAGTCTGTAGTGCTGCCCGCCACAGAGGTGGTAACATCCAACGAATTCTTCGACTACAACGCGAAATACAACGGACAGGTGAAGGAGATAACTCCGGCAAGACTCAGCGATGAAACCGCGAAAAAAGTGGCCGAGATAACAAGCCGCATCTACGACATCCTCCACTGCAACGGCATAATACGTATCGACTACATCATCACTAAAGACGACGATGGAAACGATAAAATCTATATGCTCGAAGTGAATACCACTCCAGGAATGACTGCCACCAGTTTCATACCGCAACAGGTGAAAGCAGCAGGGCTTAGCATGACCGACGTGCTCACGGAGATAGTCGAGAACCAGATTGGCTAAAGCCAATCTGGTTCTCGAATTGACAATTGACAATTGACAATTAAAGCGCCGTTCCGGCGCAGGCGGCGAAGCCGCTTCCATTATCCATTATCCATTATCCATTAAAATGTATGAGTGATTTTGATGACATAAGAGCCTTTGACGCGGAAGACCTGCCGGAGGCATACGAGCGGCTCATCAGCGACGATGAGTTCAGGAAAGTGGTGGCCTACGCCATACCGGGCGTGCCCTTCGAGGCAGTGGCGGCAAAACTCAAACAGTGCCGCACAGGCCTGGAATTCCAAAAAACCTTCTGCTACCAGCTCCTCGAAAGGGTGATGGCACAGACAGGGAAATGCCTAACGGGCGACTTCTCGGAGGTGGACAACAAACGGCGATACACGTTCATCAGCAACCACCGCGACATCGTGCTCGACTCGGCTTTCCTCGACAAACTCCTCATCGACGCCGGCTTCTCCACAACCTGCGAAATAGCCATCGGCGACAACCTCTTCGCAAGGCCGTGGATCAAAGACCTCGTGAGGGTAAACAAGGCTTTCATCGTGCAACGCTCGCTACCACCAAGACAAATGCTCCTCGCAAGCAAAAAACTCTCGGAGTATATGCACCACGTCATCAACGATAAAAACGACAATATCTGGATAGCACAGCGAGAAGGAAGGGCGAAAGACGGCAACGACCGCACGCAAGAGGCAGTGCTCAAAATGATGGCAATGGGAGGTACAGGCTCCATAGTGGAAAAACTCAAACAACTGCATATCGCTCCGCTCGCGATAAGCTACGAATACGACGCCTGCGACTTCCTGAAAGCAAAGGAGTTCCAACAAAAACGCGACAACCCGGAGTGGAAAAAGTCAAAACAAGACGACGTTACAAGCATGGTAACAGGATTCACAGGATACAAGGGCGACATATATTATAAGGTGGCACCCTGCATCGACACCTTCCTCGACCAACTGCCAGCAGACACGCCAAAAACGAAAATCTTCGACATTATCGCCCATTTCATCGATAAACAAATACACGCAAGATACCACCTCTTCGCAAATAATTACATCGCTCTCGACATCAAAAACGGAGACGACAAACAATTCCAAGCAGGGAAATATACACAAGAACAAAAACAACAGTTCCTCGAGTATCTCCAAAAACGAATCGATAAAATCGACCTGCAAAACAAAGATGAGGAATTCTTGAAAGAAAGAATGATAACAATGTACGCGAACCCGGCGAGAAATCAGCTCGCTGATTTCTCGATTTGAGATTTGAGATTTGAGATTTGAGATTTGAGATTTGAGATTTGAGATTTGAGATTTGAGAATTGAGAATTAGAGTGCCGTTCCGGCACAAGCGACGTAGTCGCTTTCCATTATCCATTATCCATTATCCATTATCCATTATCCATTATCCATTGGCAAGGGTCTATGACTTTAAAGAAATAAGTATATGAAAGCAAAAATAAGCTTTGTTTTTCTGGCTACTGCAGTTTTACTGTCGGCTTGCGAGACGGAGAATTACACGTCGGGCGACGGAAAGTATTCTTATTTGAGGGCCGACTTCGGCGAGGCATACACAAACAACGACAGTTTAATCAGCAAGGTGATTACTGACGACGGCGACAACGTGGTGCTGGCAAGTCCATACAAGGCATCGTCATACAAACTCAAAAGCGACACAACATACAGATGTATGTTCTATTATAAAGCCTTCGACGACGGGACAATAGAGCCATACGCCTTCGCCACAGTGCCGGTGATGAGACTGCATCAGAAAATCTCTCCCGACTCCACGAAATACGACCCCATGAACCTCGAAAGCGCATGGATGGCGAAAAGCGGAAAATACCTCAACGTGTCGCTGCTGCTGAAAACAGGTACCGAAGACGGCAATAAAAACGTACAGGCAATAGCACTGATGACCGACACAATAATCCCCAATTCATCGGGGAAAAATACCCTCCACCTCGTATTCCTCCACTGGCAAAACAACGTGCCGGAATACTACACCGCACGGCAATACGTCAGCATCTCCTGCGACACACTTCGCAAATACATCTCAACTGGCGATAGCATAAACCTAAAGGTATATACCGGAAAAACAACTTTTTCGGAGAAAAAGTTCGTTTTTCAGTAACTATCCATTTTCCATTATCCATTATCCATTGGAATTGGTTTGGCGATACTCCGTCGGCGACATTCCCATTTTCTCTTTGAAATGTCTTCTGAAGCTTCTCATGGTGTAGAAGCCGGCTTTCGTTGCCACATCCTCCATGTCGAGGTCGGGGTCGTCATGCATCAGTTGCAAGGCATATTCAATGCGTTTCTTAGCGATGAAATCGCTTAAATTGCCCTCCTCGCCTATCACTTCCTTGAGTATCAGCGAGAAGGTGTTCTTGTTTACGCCAAGCATCTGCTCCAGCATAGGTCGGGAGAGGTCGGAATTCAGATATACTTTGTCCTCATCGATGAGTCTGTTAAACTCTATCACCTTGTCCTTAATCTTTTCCGACTGTGCAGCCTCTTTCAGCTGTTTCTGCTCCTCTTGCAACTTTTGCTCCTCAATATGTTTGTTAAGGTCGCTTGCCAAGGCGTCATGCTCTTTTTTCAGCGAACGACGATTAATATATATGAGAATAGCGACAATGAAGAAAGCCAAAGCAATAAAAAGAGCCAAGAGGGCAGCTTTCACAAACTGTCTCGTCCTTCCCTTCTCCACGTCCAATTTATCATTGGCAGCCTTTGCAAGCATTATGTCGAGTTCATCCTCCTCCGCCCGTTGCCGCTTCTGCAACAATGCTGTAACACGCCTGCTTTTCTTTCCATACCGCAATGCCTCCTTATAGTCGCCCTGCCTTTCGTATGCGCCCGAAATCATCGCAAGCTGCGTGATAAAACGGTTGCAAAGGGTGTCCTTATGGTTCCAATAGTTTTTACTTTCGTTATACCGCTTTATCAGGTTCTCGTCATCGCCGATAGTTTGGTAATAGTTGAGTATCGCTTGTTTGCCCCTCAAGGTATTCGCAAATCGTGTGGCATAATACTTGCGGCAATATTCGGCGGCAGTGGCAGTGTCTTTAAACTTGGCATACATATCAGCCAGCTTGGAATAGAGGAATCCCCGTTCGCGGTCAACATAAAACGGGTCGATATTATAACTTTCGATAAGATTGATGACGGAATCCCTCTTCAGTCCCACGCGAATCGCCACATCGGTGTGGGTAGTCCATGCCGAATTCATCTGCTGGCCGTAGGCGAACGAAAGCAGGCCGAGCGACTTCTTGTCATCGCAATGCTGCTCCAAGTATTTCACTCCACTCTCTAATGTCGGCCAAGCCTTGTTATAGCTTCCCAACATGTGCTGCGAGGCTCCGTTAATCACTTTAAACACAGCCTCCATCTTCAAGTCTCCATATTCAGCGGCATACCTCTGCCCTCTTATGGCATGTATCATCGCACGGGGATAATCGCCTAAGGTTACACGACAGTGGGCAGCGTCTAAAAACATCTGCAAACGAACGTCCTGACTCACTTTCAATGAGCTGTCTGCCAAGTCCTTTTCCACCAAGGCCGTGGCCTCGTTGATGTAAAAGAGTGAGTCGTTAAGATAAATGTTGAAACGGAGTCTGTCTGCCCGCCATTGAGGTAAAAGTTTCTTGTTTTCGATGGAATCGAGGATATTCAGCGCTCCTATCGGGTCTTGGTTGGAATGCACCATAATACTCTGCGCTAATGAGTTCACTTCTTCATTAGCGGCATCAGCCTCCTCAATTCTATCCTCTTTGCACGAAGGCAAAAGCACTGTAATAATTGTTAGGAAAGCAAATAAATATCGTAAATGTAGTCTCATCAACCGACGCTATGTTGGGTCCATTTCGTTGCAAAATTAACAAAAAATTCATTAGTTCCAATGATTTTTCCGATAAAAAATCAATTTGTTTTAGCTTTTTTAACGTTTTTGGGGGGGGTAAAATCTAAAATTGTAAACATAAATTCACATTTTAAGGACAAAAAATCTCATAATTAGACAATTTGTCCGAAAGCCGGGGAAAGTGAAAAATTGTCCGATTGCAAGATTTTCCTGAATACCAGCTAAATTTGGCGATTTCATCCGTTTTTTTATTTTCATTAACCCCATTCCACCGATTTCCACACTAATTTTGCCGATTTCACCGCTGATTCTTCCATTTCACCGTTAAATGAGAATTTATCCCCGCTATCATTTGAATTTTATAGGCATGGCGACAATAAATTCGGTGTAATCAGCCCGGTTGGTATGTGCCTTCACATTAATGCCCACAGTAAGTCCGGCGAGCGGGCGGATATGATAATGAATACCGATTTTCTCGAAGACTTTTGAGTCAACGATGGAAGCGTTGTTGCCGATATGACGATAGAAGTAAGTGCCTATTTGCATCGCCAAGGAGAGATTGCCATAAAACACCTCGTGGCGTGCGGAGAAACCTACCGACACCGGTTTGGCATCGTAGTCAGGGGCCGTCTGTGTCTCAAGCTGGTTCACCCTCCACGCATAGTCGCCATAGTCGAGGTCTATCGAAATACCGCTTGCCCACCGCCGTTGATACCTGTACATCAGAGCCGCCGAGAACGAGTAATTGGGGTAATGGCGCATGTCACTGCGATTGTAAAGCCATTCCTCATTCAGAGTACGACGGGTATAGCCGGCGGTAAATTGCAAATAAAAGTACCGATGAAAGGGTTGACGCTTATGATAATATCCGTTGAAATCGGCGGTTTTATCAGAGTCATAACTGTCTGGGCTCGATTTTTCCAGGCTAAAATTTTCGGAACCTGATTTTTTAGATTCCGATTGTTCCAGGCTAAATTTTTCGGAACACAATTTTTCAGAGCTGGATTTTTCAGAGTTGGATTTTTCGGAGCCGCATTTATCAGAGCCCGATTTTTCGGAGGAAGCGTTTGCAAGCGCTTTCGCCTCCTTCTTTTGCCGATTATATTCCTCAATTTGATTTTGCCTCTCCTCCATTGCGGGGTAATAGATAAGGCCGATGGAGGGGGTGATGGCATTCGAGCCCATATTCGGGCGCGCGAAACAGCCGTTGCTGTGGTGCATAAAGTCAAGACCAGCCCTCACTGCCATTGACTTCCCGATGCGGTAGCGGGCATGGAGACCTAATCCGAAATAAATGCTCCAACGGCTGCCTATAAGTTCATTGTCCTGGTTGTCGTCGGCATTATACGGATGGGTGCAGTAGCCCGCGCCGGCGGAAAGGGTGTAGTCAAACTCCCACCTGTTGCGCCGCAGCCACGGTCTTGAGAAACCGGCATAAACAGTAAACATGCTCCCCATTTTCGAGGTATAGTCCACGCATACCTCCTCCCTCCACAGCTCCCCCGGCTCCTTATGCATCGTTACATTATTATAATTTCCGAAGCGCAGTCCGCCGTAAAACTCGGGGAAGTTATAGTCTTCGGCGAAAGCATCGTCGTCGGATGGCATCGTGAAATAGCGTGCCTCGGCCGCCACCGTCCACATCCCCTGACTTCTCAACCAAGACTTCACGTATTTCGAGTGTTTCAGCACAACGCCGCCGTTAAGGTCAATGGAAGCACCGAAGTGCGGCAGAGCCGCAAGTTGAGATTTGAGATTTGAACTTCGTTCGACCTTTCTCACGCTCGGCAAAGAAAGCGAGCTTTCTCTGCCCTCGCTTAACCGAAAGGGTGAGATTTGAGAGGTGTGAGCCTCCGGCTCATTACGCTCGCTGACGCTCGCTTCTTTGGATATCAATGCCAGTGTAATTTCGTCGGGTTGTATTGCCAGTGAATCATTTGTTTCTGCCGAAGCCGGTGCTGATGTTTCTTCTAAAATCACCGATGATGTATTTGCTGAAATAGCCGATGAAATCAGGAGGAGGGTGGCGATGAGGATTATTTTTGCGATGAAAAGGGAGTTTATTAATGATTGCATTGCCTCTTTCGAGAGTTCTGTGATTCCCTGCTTCTTTTCTGTGGTTTCATCGTTGGTTTGCAGAATAATGTCGGCGTATCTTTCGGCCAGCTGCAAATCGTGCGTGGTCATAATGATTGTTTTTCCCTGTTCGTGGGCAAGAGAGGAGAGGAGTTGCATAAGTGCCACTTTGCTTTTTGGGTCGAGGAAGGCCGTGGGCTCATCGAGCAGCACGATATCCGTCTGTTGCGCCAATGTTTTTGCTATCATCACCTTTTGCATCTCTCCGTCGCTCAGCGTCTCCACTTTTCTGTCTTTCAGACTATCGATGCCAGTGGTTAGCATAGACTCTTCCACTATTTTTTTGTCGGTTTCATCGCCTTTATCCCAAAATCCTGTGTATGGCATCCTTCCTGTCCTCACTACCTCTCCGGCCGTGATATTCGGGGCTTGTATCCTTGTCGCCGCCACGATGCCAATGGTTTTTGAGAGTTCTTTGAGGCTGTAATCGCTCACTGCCCGCCTTTGAATTTCCACGGTTCCACCGAGTGCTGGCAGTTCTCCGGCAATAGTTTTCAGCAGTGTCGATTTCCCGCTGCCGTTATTGCCTGTGATACACGTCAGCGATGCCGAGGGTATCATAAAGTCGATTCCCTCGGCCACCACTCTCCGCCTCTTCCCTTTAGCGTATCCTATGCTCAGTCCCTTTGCCTCAATCATTTTCTATCACCTTAAAATATTGCGACCCTTTTCTGTAAGACAATATTTCTGTTTTGGATGATTAGGATTATCCTCGTATAAAGGAACAACAAAGCCTTCATCTATAGCTGGTCTTATAAAAGTTTTCCTAAAATAGCGTCTGTCTTTGATACCTGTCTCGTTCAATATTTCCGTCAATGATTTCGGATGCTCAAGCATACACAACAATTTATATATCTTAGGAGATATACTTTTATCATTTGAGTCAGCTTGGGGGGTAGCTTGGGGGGTAACTTGGGGGGTATTTCCACCAGCTTGGGGGGTAACTTGGGGGGTATTTCCACCAGCTTGGGGGGTAACTTGGGGGGTATTTTCGCCAGCTTGGGGGGTAACTTGGGGGGTATTTTCGCCAGCTTGGGGGGTAAAGTCTCCATTATCATCCGACAAATGCTCTATATCCAGTTCTCTCACCATAGCTTTATGGCAAGGAATATGAATAACGAAATAAGATCTTTCCTCGTCTGTCTCAATAGTAGCCCTATCGCTGCCATTACGCATCAGCTCATCCTGAATAGTCGGGATACCTGTGCAACGTCCTTCAGTGAGATTTAATTCTTTCAAATAATCCCCCAACCTTCTGTTTCTATATTTATACGAGCGCAAGCTCACACCCCTGTTAATATCCTCCATAGGAATAGAGCGGTCGGGGCCAGGTATGCTAAAAATACTGATTTCATTAGGTTCAACAATTATCTGAACAGGTTCGTATGACATATAATCCCTGTGATACATAGCATTCACAATAGCTTCTTCTATGACTTGAATCGGGTAATTAAAATACCTGATACTTTCCGCTACGTATTTCTGCTTTACAACTGTTTCCTGTATTATATTATTATTTAAGTAACTTAAAGCACCATTTATTATACTTGGCACACTTCCTTTTATTATTTTTTCAGAAAACTCATTAGGATTCTTTATCCTTCCATTCTTAAAAATTACTATTTCTATTTGTGTATAGGGGAAAATTCTATCAAGATGCTCGCAAAACATCATTGCTGCGACATTTTTCAACATTCTGTTTTCAGTTGGTCCCCCCATAAGATCCATTTGCTCCAAGGTTTCTTCTATAGGTTGTTGCAATACAACCTTTGCCAAGCGACTTTTGACACTCACTAAATAGTCACGGAGTAATGCCATAGAAATATCCTCGATTTTTATACGCGGGTTCAGGCGTTCATCAAAAGGCTCACGATTTGCCATTCCCCATAATTCCTCCATCACACTACCCTTGGCCTCTATACTGCTAGACCCATTCCTTACATAAAATTTCGAGTGTTTTACCTTAGCAAATAAATCAACAGGAACAGAATACGGGCGGTTTACACCGGAAGGAGCCCAGATTACAAGTATGTTTTGACCATCAATCTCTTCCAATGAGGTACGTGGCATATAATAAGGAGCTATCTGGTTGTTAAAACCAACCATTTGTTTTAATATTCTGTCAACGCTTTCCACAGGAATACCCTTGACAGGGCGTTTTGCCACACCATTCTCCTCTTCAACTCCTATTAAGACATAGCCGCCACCCAAATTGTCGATATCGTTGGCAAAGGCCACAATACTATGGTACACGTCTGAGGGATTCCAACCGGTCTTAAACTCAATACGGTTGGATTCCACTTTGCGCTTGCGCAATAAATCTTCAATACTTACTGGAAGAGCCATATTTATATAAATTTTTTATTTTGCTGCAAAGGTACAAAAAATTCTGATATTATCACTCTATCACCCACTCGCTGATGCTCCTTGTCTCCGAGGAGAAGTTCACGCCGATTTTAAAGAGCTTGCGGCTGTCTTTTTTGAAGGGGTCGGCGTAGCCTTTGTCGTTGATTTGCTTGAGAGCCTCGGCGGCGCTGCCGTCATATTTGAACTCGACGATGTAAACGTATTTGGGATTTTGCAGCACATAGTCGAGCCGCCCGTTGCTTGTGGCCTCCTCCGCCTTGCCGGCGAGGGAGAGCATACGGCAGACGGTGTGAAACACGTTCTGGAAATAAAGCTCCTTTTCGCCCGCTATGCGGTAGTCGCCGCCGTCGAAGAAAGCTTTCATACGCTCCATAAACGATTGGGCATCGCCCCGCTTGAGGTCGGTGGCGAATTGCTCCACATAAATAGAAGCCTCCTTGGAGGTTATGCCCATGTAAAGCGAAACGAGGTCTTCCGTGAACCTTCTTTGCACTTCCATATTGGGATAACCCAATTTTACAAGTCTTATCGACAAAACCTCTTTGATTGTGAGGTAACCGCTCTGATACAAGAGAGAGATAATATCATCCTTATACACCTCTATTTTCCCCAAAGACGAAAACGTCGCCAGCACCTCGTTAAGGTCG
>Ga0065709_1029595_pt1 | contig 15901 bp, 8 predicted proteins | sample Hoacrofraction14_2_FD_59096 | JGI IMG/M metagenome (GOLD analysis project Ga0065709, IMG submission 59096) | Hoatzin crop microbial communities from Cojedes, Venezuela, sample from fiber fraction 14 v1 | ecosystem: Host-associated > Birds > Digestive system > Esophagus > Crop | place: Venezuela...
GGCGATTGGCTGACTTTTCGTATACCTGTGATATACGGCTTGTCCGAGTCCGCAGGACGAAGGAGAAGCCATATATCCAGTGTTTACTGCGCGCCCCCGCGGTGCGGCGCGTTCACGCGTTCCGGGACTCGATATAGGCTTTCAGCGATTCATACATCTGGTTCTCTGTCGGCGGGCAGCCCGGCACGGTATAAGCAAAGTGCCGGGTGCAGGCACCGGCGCCGAGGGCACCGGTCTTGCCTTTAAAGCCCTGGCCGATGCAGATCTTCTCGTCAAGCCTCTCCAGCAGCCCTTCCTCCCGCAGGCGGTCGAGCGCCGGGATCAGGCTTCCGTAGCAGGCGCTGCAGGATTCGACCTCATCGACCGTATCCTCCACCGCCACGATGCGCCGCTCCGCCGGCAGCGCCTCCCCGGCCTCCTCGTCTGCCCCGCCGAGCACCGTGATCTCAGCGCGCGACAGGTCCGTGCTCCCGCAGCCGAGCTGCTCCGCCAGCACGATGTACGGCACCTCCGACACTTCATAGTGCATCAGATGGCAGACATACGCATCCATCAGGACCGGATCGATACCGGTCATGATGCAGTTGCGCACGACCGGATGCCCGCCGTCCTCGAAGTCCAGGTCGCCGCAGATATGGTCGACCACGATGAAATCCGGGTGCAGCACCGTGGCCAGATGCGCGATCGGCTTGTGCAGCCCGAGGCTGTGAAAGCGGCGCTTCTCCGTGTTCGGGATCAGCCCCTTCATATTCTTCAGGGCGCAGGTGATCTTCGTCTGGCAGTGCCCCTTCATGACCGGCACATTGATCAGAAAACCGAACTCCTCCGTGCTCCGGCACACATGAAGCTCCAGGCCCGCCGCGTCCTTCGTGACGGCCGCGTCCTTCTGCATGTCGAGGAACGGCACGCCGCAGCGCGCGAGCAGTGCATCGTACCCGGCCGCCTCGATCACATCCCTCGTCCGGCTGCCCACCCAGGAGCTCTCCGCGATCACAAGGTTCTCAAAGCCTCTCTCCCGCAGGTATTCGATGATCCCCTCGACGATCTCCGGGTGCGTCACCGCCCCCATCGACGGGTCGCTCTCCGACACGAGATTCGGCTTGATGGCGATCCGCGTCTCCCGCCCCGGGATCCGGCCCGCCAGGTCCGACGCCTCGAGGATCTTCTTCGTATTCTCCTTAAAGTCTGTCCCGTAGATCTTGAAGATCTGATTATCTTTCATGCCGGTTTTCCTTCTGCCTTCCATACTGTCTGACTTATGTGCTGTATGCACTTTTTGTCTCTGTTACAGCACCGTTGCTTATACCGTTGCTTATACCGTTGCTTATCACAGTTCTTCTGTCGGCCGATTCTCCGGACATCGCGCGTTCGCGCATCTGCGGCAAAATTGCGGACATCGCCGGCGCTGTTCCGGGTCCGGGCGCCGCACAACGGCACGTCAAGCCTCCGCTTCCTCCCGTCCGGCCGCCCGCCTGAGTGCGCGCGGCACGGCGCGGCGCAGCCGGTCGGTCAGCGCGTTCAGGTACCGGAGCAGCGGCTCCGACACGATGACCAGCAGCGACAGCAGCATCAGGCAGCGCCGCGTCGGCATCGTCACGGAGAAGAGACCGTGCAGATAGACCATGCACAGCGCCAGCCCCGCTGCCATGCCGATGAAGATCGCCCAATGGAACCGGTTCATCGGCCGCATCACCTGCCAGAGCACCTGCATCCCGACCGCCGCGAGCAGCACCGTACAGGCCGTCGCGAGTTCCTCGCTTCCCAGCCCGAATTCTCCGCCCAGCAGCACCATGGCCAGCACCACGAAGAAGTCCGTCAGCCCGGCCGGCAGCGCCCGGCTGAGCACATTGCCGGCAAAGGTCCCGGTGATGCGCCGGCGGCACGGCTCAAACGAGAGCAGAAACCCGGGCACCCCGATCGTAAAGGCCGAGATCAGCGACAGCTGCGCCGGGCGCAGCGGATAATTCATCGCCAGCGCCACCGAGCAGAGGCTCAGCAGCAGAGAAAAAATATTTTTTACCAGAAATAAAGCCGCGCTGCGCTCGATGTTGTTCACCACGCGCCGCCCCTCGGCCACCACCAGGCTCATCCGGCTGAAGTCCGAGTCCAGCAGCACCATCTGCGCCGCGTGCGACGCCGCATCCGCGCCGGACGCCATCGCGATGCTGCAGTCCGCGTCGCGCAGCGCCAGCACATCGTTCACCCCGTCGCCGGTCATGGCCACCGTGTGCCCCTTCTGCTGCAGCGCCCGCACCAGCAGCCGCTTCTGATCCGGCGTCACCCGGCCGAAGACCGTATAGCGGTCCGCGCTCTCCAGGATCTCCTCGTCCGTGAGGAGCTGCGACGCATCCACATACGCCTCCGCCCCCTCCACGCCGGCCTCCTGCGCGACCTTGGACACGGTCACCGGATTGTCCCCGGAGATCACCTTCACCTTAACGCCCTGCTCCGCGAAGTAGCGGAACGTATCGGGCGCGGAACTCCGGACCGGGTTCTCCGCGAGGATCAGGCACAGCGGCCGGACCGGTTTCGCCAGCGGCCCGCTCTGCACGCGCCGCCCGTCCTCCGTCCCGAACACCATCACGCGGTACCCGAGCGACGTGTAGCTCTCGATCATGCTCCGGTACGGCTCATAGGCGCTGCCCGGCAGCAGGAATTCCGGTGCCCCGAGCAGATAGGTCTGCGGCCCGAAGACCGCCGCGCTGTACTTGTATTCCGACGAAAACGGGATCACCCGGTCCGCCCGGCGCTCCGACGTGCGCTTGAAGTGCGCCCGCATGGCCCGCATGGTCTCATTGTCCACGCCCATGGCCGCGACAAAGTCCCCGAGCGCCGTCTCCAGATCTGTCCCGGGGTCCGTCTCCTGCGCCGGAGAGGCGTCCCCGCTCTGCGCCGGAAAGGCACCCTCGCTCTGCGCAGAAAAAACACCCCCGCCCTGCGCCGGCGAGGCGCCCCCGCCCTGCGCTGCAGCACCCATGCCGGTGAGCGGGACCATTTTCGCGATGGAAATGGCATTTTCGGTGATGGTGCCGGTCTTGTCCACGCACAGGACGTCGCACCGCGCGAGCGTCTCGATCGACTTCATGCTGTGTACGAGCACGCGGTCCAGCGCCAGGCGCGCCGCGCTGACGGCCATCGTGACACTCGAGAGCAGGTACAGGCCCTCCGGGATCATGCCGATCACGGCGGCCACCGTGCCGGTCACACTCTCCTTCAGGTTCAGGCCGTTGCGCACATACTGCTGCCAGAACAGCAGCACGCCGACCGGGATGAGCACGATGCCGACCAGGCGGACCATGACATTGAGGGCCCGGATCATGCCGGACTCCTCTCCGGTGCCGCGCGTCTTCGCCTCCCGCGTCAGGCGGGCGGCATAGGAATCCCCGCCGACCGCGTACAGACGGGCCCGGCAGGAGCCGCCGGCCAGGAAGCTGCCCGAGAGCAGATCCTCCCCCGCCCGGCGCGTCACCGGCACCGCTTCGCCGGTCAGCAGCGATTCATTGACGGAAGCCTCGCCCTCCAGGATCTTCGCATCCGCCGGCACCTGATCGCCGGGGCCGAGGATCACGACGTCATCGAGCACCAGGTCCGCGCTCGGCACGCTCGTCTCGGCGCCGTCCCGCAGCACGCGGGTGTGCGGGGCGCTGAGCAGCGTGATCTTGTCCAGCGTCCGCTTCGAGAGCCACTCCTGCAGGATCCCGATGCCGGTGTTGGACAGGATGAGCGGCAGGAAGGTCAGGTCCCGCCAGGCGCCCACCAGCGCGAGCAGGACGGCGATCACCAGGAAGATCAGGTTGAAATAGGTGAAGACATTCTGCCGGATGATCTGACGCAGGGTCAGGCTCTCGCCGCCGGGCAGCGCATTCGACTGTCCGGCCTCGAGCCGCTCCTGCGCCTCGTCCGATGAGAGCCCGTTCTGAAATTCAAAGAGATCCTCGCTGAAATCCACTGCATTGCCTCCTGCTGCCCCTGTGCCGGAACAGCCTGCCCCGCTGCCCGCCGCGCAGGCCGCTCAGGCGCACCTTCGCGTGCCGCACCGGCGTCTGGCCGGTCGCCCTCACCGCCGCCCACGTCCTTCGGCAGCGCGCCTTCGCGTGCTGCACCGGTGCACGGGGCTCTCACACCTCACACACGATCATCCGGAGCTTCCCGTTCGCATCCGGCGGGATCACGTCCATCCACTCGAATTCAAACCGAAACGGCTTCTTGAAGATCTTATTCAGCCCCTCCGACACATATGTCTCCAGTTCCTCGCGGCTGCGGCCCGCCGCCGGGTCGCGCACGGCCTGCACGTGGATGAGCTCATAGGACTTCTGGATAAACCGGATCTGCTCGAGATCCTGGCAGTGCGCGATCACCGGCGTCACCTCGAAGAAGCTGGTCACGCGCCCGTCCTCATAGCGGAAATAATCGTTCATCCGCCCCTGGACATCCGTGATGAAATGCACGCCCTGGTTCGTCCGCATCCGCGCGCGGTCGCCCACCTCGTAGTTGATGAGCGGCAGGTCCGTCTTGTAGAGCGGCGTGATCACGATCCGCCCCTCGCGCGCCAGGCGCCCGTCATCGTTCACGACATTGACGACAAAGGAGTCGTTGTGCACGGCATAGTAATTCATGCCCGGCAGCCGCAGCATGCAGGCGCCGGTCTCCGCGCTCCCGTAGGAGTCGATGAGGTTCGGGCCCAGGACCTCCGTGAAGAGGCGGCGGTCATTGTCCGAGATCTTCTCGCTGATCGGGTCGTAGAACGGCGGGTTCCAGATCTTCACACCGTGGCTGCGCGCGTAGACCACCAGCCGCATGAGCTCGGTCTTGTTCATGTAGAGCCAGTCGGGCTGCCACGCGTTGATGGCATCGATGACCTCCTGCTCCGGGGCATACTGGTCCACGAAGCGGTGGCGCAGGATGCCGAAGTCCTGCAGGAAGGTGTCCTTCCCGCCGGCGTGCTCGTCGTGCGCGTTGATGCGGCTCATCGTCTTGCCCCGGACCGGATCGTAGCCGGCGCAGAGCATCACCCGGTACCAGTTGGCCTTCATGCAGGCCTTCTCGCGCGGGCTGAACAGGATCGAGACCGGCTTGCCGGTCGAGCCGCTGGTCGTGTCGACGATCCAGTCGCGGTATTTGTCCTTCTTCACTTCCTCCGCCATCCAGGCGCGCAGCTCGTCCTTCGTCAGGACCGGGAGCTTCGTCAGGTCGTCCCCGCACCGGATGTCGTCCGGCGTCAGGCCCGCTTTCCCGAAGCGCTCCCGGTAGAACGGGATCTTCCAGGCCACGCGCATGAGCCTGCGCACGCGCTCTTCCTGCATCGTCATCGCGCGGGAGAAATTCCGCGGGATCTTGTGCAGCATCTGCGTCAGATCGCGGGCGATGTAGACGTTCTGCAGTTTCTTCTGAGCATTTTCAAGCATAGATCATACCTCTGTATCTGACTGCCTGTATCCGGCGTCCCTGTGTCCGGCGTCCTCACGCGCACCGCGCCGCTTATGGCGGGAGGCCCCTGATCCGCCTTTTTCTCCGGCGCTCCCTGCGCATTCACCATCCTCCTCTGCGCCGGGCCGGTGCCGGGTTCTTCCGGCACCTGTTCGCAGCGCCGGCGCCCGGGCCGTTATGCCATCCTCACGCCTCCGCCCTCACGCGGATCGAGATGCGCGCCATCGCTCTGTCCAGCGCCTCTTCCGCTTCCTCCGGCGTCGCGCCCTTCGTGACCACATGCCCGATGCGATCCGGGCCGACATGAAAGCGCCGCACCCGATCGCCGGGCCTGACATCCGTCCGGATCTCGACCACGTCCGGATCCTCCGCCGCGCCGCCAAGGTCCACCGTCTCCACGATCCCGTCGGTATCGCTCATCAGCAGGCGGCTCGCATTCGGCTGCGCGCCGGTCAGCGGCAGGTCCGGGCTTCCCCCGAGCGCCGTCTCGATCATCTTCTCATAATAGTCGAACCCATAGTAAATGGAGACGAGCTCCGACAGACAGGTCGCCCCGCTCCGTCCGCCCAGCTCCAGCACGTACGTCTTCCCGCCGCGCTCGATAAAGTCACAGTTGACCGCGCAGTTGTCGAGCTTCATGGCGCGGATCGCGCGCTCCGCCGTCTCCAGGCAGTCACGGAGCTCCGCCTCCCCCATGCTGAGCGGCGCGAAATGCCCCGCCGGCACGCCCGTCGCGCCGTGGAACACGTAGTCCCCGTGCGGCAGGATGAACTTCACCTGTCCGTCGAGCACGAACGCCTGCGCGCCGAACTCCCGGCCCTCGATGAATTCCTCGATCAGGTAGTAATCCTTATGCGTGCAGCGCCGCGCTTCCTCCACGGCCGCCGTGAGCTCCTCCGGCCGGTCCACGCGCGTGATCCCGCGGCTGCCCGAGGAATCCACGATCTTCACGATCAGCGGATAGGTCAGCTCCGCCGTCTCCTTCACCGGGTCCTGTGTAAAGGTCACCCGGCGGTAGCGCGCCGTGCGCACGCCATTTGCCTCAAAGCACTCCTTCATGCGCAGCTTGTCGGTGGCCAGCACCGCGGCCTCCTCGCTGATGCCCTTCAGGCCCAGGGCGTCATTGACATGTCCGAGTGTCCGGACCGCCACGTCCGTGCCCGCCGTGCAGATCCCGTCGATCTTCAGGCGCCGCGCGCTCTCGAGCACCGCCTCGCTGTCCGTGGTGTCGAGCAGCAGCGCTTCGTCCGCCAGGTCCAGCCCCGGATACGGCCCCGGGATCGAGACCGCCACCGTGCGGATGCCCATCGCTCTCGCCCGCTCGATCAGCGGCACCTGGTAAATGCCGCCGCCTAATATCATCAGTGTTTTCATCGTCACTCCTCCTGTGTATCGCCGCCCGCGGCCGCCGTGTCGGTGGCGGGGGCGGGGGCTGTGCGCTCGAAGCGGAGGCCGTCGGCATTTTCAAGGTAGGGCGCGCGGCCGTGTTCGTCGATCTGGCGCACCACGAACTGGGGATTGTTGCACAGGCCCAGAAAGATCCGCCCGATGTATTCCCCGATCAGGCCCAGGAAGACCAGGTTCAGGCCGGAGAAAAACAGGATCGCCACCATCGTGCTCGGCCAGCCGATCGCCGTGACCGGCCGGACGATCTTCCGGACGATGACCACCACGATGCCGATCAGACCGAGGAACGCGAAGAAGTTGCCGAGGATCGTGGCCAGACGCAGCGGGACGATGGAGAAACCGATGATGTTGGCCCAGAGCTGCACGAGCTTTTTGAACGTATAGCCGGAATGGCCGCTCTGCCGCTTAAAATGTTCGATCGGCACGCAGCTGATGTTCCGCGTGATCCGGAGAAAGACACCCTGCAGATGCGTGTAGGCGCTCCGATACTGCACGGCGTAGTCGCGCACGAAGCGACGGATCACCCAGAACGAGGAGGTACGCATCCCCTTCGGCTTGCCGAGCAGGACCCGCGTCGACCACTGGTTGAAGCGGCTGCCGAGATTCCGGTAGGCGGAGTGCTGCTTGTCCGGGTAGTACCCGTACACGATGTCGTAACCCTTCTCGAGTTCCTCCAGCAGCACCGGCAGCTGGGTGGGGCTCGTCTGCCCGTCGTCGTCCATCGCGATGATGCGCTCGCCGCGCGCGTAGTTCAGGCCTGCCATCACGGCGTTGTGCTGCCCGGCGTTCTTCGCCAGCTCCACGACGCGCACGCAGGCATAGCGGCGCACCAGCTCCCGGAGCGCGCGCAGCGTCGCCCCGTCATCCGGCGAGCTGTCGTCCACCAGGACGAATTCATAGTCGGCGATCTGCATGAGCGCAAACTGCCGCATCGTATCCTCCACCACCGTGCGGATCGTGTCCGCGGAGCGGTAGCAGGGGATGATCACTGTATACAACATGGCTGCTCTCTCTGTATCCTGTCAGTTTCTGTTTTCCTGATCCCGCGCCGGCCGCGCTCAGACGGCTCTGCCGGCAGGCATCGGTGCCATCATATCACATTCGCCGGGCCGCTTCCACCCTGCCGCCGGGCTGTCCGGCCGGGCGTTTTCCCGTGCGCTTTCGCACCGCGGCACACAGCACGGCCAGCGCCAGCGCGCTCAGGAGCGTCACCATCCGCCCGGCCGCCGCACCCGGGGTCCGGTAGACGAAGGTGATCTCATAGCTCCCCGCGCTCTCCAGCAGCACGCCGCAGTAGCACAGGCCGGTCCTGAGCACCTCGGCTTCCTCCCCGTTCACCGCCGCACGCCAGCCGCTGCTCCACAGCACCGGAAATGTCACGACTTCCGCGCTTCCCGCTTCCGCCTGCGCTGTGAAGCTGTCTTTTCCCACCGTCAGATTCCCCGGCGCACTCACCGCCAGCGCCGGCAATGTCTCCTCGTAGAAGGCGGTATCCACGGCGCACAGGGCCGCGCGCTCAAATGTGTAACGGCCTTTCTTCGTGAAGGTCAGCGTGATGGTCACGCGGCCGGCCCTGCCGTCGGTTTCCATTTTGCTTTCGGAAAGCAGTGCCTCAGTTTCGCCGGCGGCTGCGGTATCAGCGGCCGCGCCCTCGCCGACGGCAGTTGCTGCGGCGAGTATGGCGGTGCCTTCCCCGAGCCGCACGCAGTACTCATCCCGGCGCGTCGTGTAGGTCTGGCCGTCCGCCAGGAGCCGGAGCTCCTTCGAGATCCCGTCGGTCTCGATCCGCAGCCGGCCGGCGCCGGAGAGCTTCTTCAGGCCCGTCAGCTCCAGATAATATTCCTGCCCGTCCGCCAGGTCCACGGTCCAGGTCAGGCTGCTGCCGGCCTTAAGCACCCTGAGCGTGCCGTCCGTCCATGTGATCGTTCCGTCTTCATTTTCCGCCGGGATCTCCAGCACGGAGCGCGTCACAAACGATTCCGCGTACGCCGGATCCGCCGCACTCAGGCCTGTCACCGCTCCGGCCGTCTCATCGTCCAGCACCGCTGCCGTGAGCAGGCTGAGGCTGCGCTCGGTGAGGCCCATCTCCGCGAGTGAGCTCTCCGTGAGGACCGCGCTGACGGCGAAGCCCTTCGTGAGCGCATACGGATTCTCATAAAATGTCAGCGTCTCATCCGCCCCGCCGCTCCCGCTTTCAGCGCAGCCATACGGCGCCGCGGCGCGGTTTTCCTCATCCGTCATATACCACCGCACGCCGGCCAGCGCCTCCTGGGCGGTGTTGCCGTCGAGCGCGTGGACATGCAGGAGCGTGGTGAGCCCCGCATTTCCCGATACCCGCAGCGCATTCACCTGCTGCGCGTTGATGATGCTGTTGTAGATCTGCACCCCCGGATACCCGAGATACAGCGCCGCGTTGTCCTCCTTATTCCCCGCAAACTCCCCGTCCGCACGCGCGAAGTCTGAGGTCTCCCGCAGCAGCGTTGCGGTGCCTGCGGCATCACCGCTTTCGCCGGCTGCGGTGACATCGGCCTCTCCGGCTGACGATGCCTCCGCGGCTCCGTCGATCATCTCGAGATACGCGGCATTGTCCGATTCCTCATACTGCGCCAGCGACGTCCCGGCATCCGCGTAATACTGCACCAGATTGCCGAAGGGACGGCCGAAGGTCAGCACGCCGCCGATGCCCGCGGAAATGACCGTGGCCGCAAAAAGCAGCCGCTCCGCACGCGCGGATACATCGGCACCGTTCTTCGACCGCGAAAGCCGGAGAAACAGCAGCACGGTGACCGTCAGCTCCGCCGCGGCCACATTGTTATAGAGGTTCGGCGCGTCCAGCAGGCACTGCGCGGCGGCGGCCGCGTCAAAGAGCAGCGTCACCGCCGCCAGGGCGCGCCGCTGCAGCGCGGTCATGGCGCCGAAGTCCTCCGCCGTGCAGACGACCGTGAGCGCCGCTGTCCAGGCGATCAGGTAGACCCACCGGTTATTTTCCGTATTCATCACCGCCAGCACATACCCGAGCGCCGGCACCAGCAGGCACGCCAGGCACAGCATCCATCCGGCGCGCAGCGCGCCCGTCTGCGCCCGCTTGCCGCGCCGGCGCGTCAGCAGCAGAACGGCCGCGGGCAGGACCGTCACGGCGAAGTTGAGGTGCGTGCCATTTCCGGAGGCGCGGAGCGGGCTGATGAGGTTCAGGAACCAGGCCACATAGCGGCGTCGGTCTTCGTAGACGAGGAGCGACAGCAGCGCCGTGCCCTCCCGCCCCGAGCGGCTGCTCGACAGGTAGCGCGCGAGCGACGGCAGCAGCACGCAGGCCGACAGGCCGAGGCCCAGAAGATACCCTCCCATCAGCTTCACAAACAGCCGCGCGAAATGCCGCGGGCGCTGCGTCCGGAAGACCTGCGGGAAGCGGATCAGCACATAGGCCAGCAGGCCGAACGACGAGATATACATGAAATAATAGTTGCTGATGAACCCGAGCGCGATCGAGCCGGCAAAGAGCAGGATGTCCCGCGCGCGCGTCTCCTTCATCAGGCGCTCGGCCCCGAGCAGCTGCAGCGGCAGCAGGATCATCGGCGCGAGGTAGATCGGGTGCACGATCCCTAGCTCGAAGGTGAACCCGCAGAACAGATACACCACCGCGCCGGTCAGCACCCGCAGACCGGACCGGCCCTGCAGGCAGGCGAAGGCGAACGCCGAGAACGACAGCCCCGCCAGATACAGCCTTATAAAGAACAGCGCGTCGTACAGCAGCTCCGTATGCTGCGCCGGCACGAAGACCGACAGAAAGTCGAGCGGGTGAAAGCGCACGATCGCGTTGATGTCGTCGCCCATGCCGATCGTAAAGTCGTACGCGCGCGGGTGGAAGTCGCCGTGCAGAAAGCCGCGCAGCGTCTCGCGCAGCCACAGCCCCATGTACCGCAGCTGCAGGATATACTGCGACACGCCGTCGCCGTTGCCGACCAGGCTCCTGCCCGCCAGCGCAAACGGACCAAAGCACACCGCGCACAGCAGCACGAAGACGACCGTATACGCCGCCAGATACCGCCGCACACTCCCGGATTTCTTATGTCCGCACTCCGTCATGTTCCGTTCTCCCTCGTTCGTTTGCGCCGGTGGGCGGCGGCTCCCGCCCTGCTTCAGCGCCTGTCTGTTTGGCTGTCACTCTGTTTCAGATTTACTGCTCTGCGATCGGTGCCGATCTGCCGGGGCCATCAGCCTTTCCGCCGCGCGCAGAAGCGCCGTCACGCAGACCGCCCGGCCGCACGTCTGGGCATGTGCCGGATCAGCACCAGCGCGAACACGGCCAGCGAGACGGCGGACAGGAGCGCCCCGGTCCGGAGGCCCGGCGTCTCGTAGCTCAGCACGATGCGGTGCTCGCCGGCGCTCAGGACGGCGCCCATGTACAGGACATTGGCCCGCACCGGCTCCGTCTCAACCCCGTCCACCGTCAGGCGCCAGCCCTCCGCGTACGGAATCTGAAATGTCATAAAGGTCTCGCTCTCCGGCGCCGCGCTCCCGCTCACCGTATTCTTTCCGATCACGGCATCCGTCAGGCCGCCCTCCGCCATCACCGCCGCGCGCTCCCTGAGCTCGTCCATCGGCACCCACACCAGGGAAATGCCCTCCAGCTCGTACGCCCCGCGGCTTCGGAAGATCACCCGCACCTCGTGCGTCCCGCTCCCGGCCGCGCCGAGGCAGACATCATACTGCGTGCGGCCCAGCGTGTAGACCTGCGCGGCGCTGCGCAGCACCACATCCTTTTCGATCCCGTCGCTCTTCACAGTCAGCTTCGCGCTCTCCGCCTGCGGGACCAGACCGCTCAGACGCAGATAACAGACCATGTCCTCCCGCCCCTCGTATGTCAGCGTGAGCTTCGCATTCTTCTTCTCCGCGCGGTAGCCGTCCGCCGTCCGCGTCAGGTTCTTCCCTTCCTCCGGCAGCGCGACCGCCTCCGTCACAAGCGCCGTGTGCAGCGCGTCCCCCGTCAGGCGCGTGAGGCTCCCGTCCTCCGGCGCCTCCTCGAGGACCACGCCGCGCAGCATCGCCATCTCCTTCTCGAGCGGGTCGAGCGCGTCGTAGTCCTCGCGCAGGATCCAGGCATCGCTGCAGTAGCCGGCGGGCAGGGAGATTTCATTTTCAAAGAGGGAAACCGTCTGCGCGCTCTCGCCCTCCCCGACGGTCACGACCGCGGCCGGCTCGCCGGAGAAGCCGTACGGCACACTGCCCTCCCGGCCTTCCGGCGCCACGTACCAGCGCACGCCGGCCAGCAGCTCGCTCACGGGCCGGCCGTCCAGGTCCTGCACGTGGGTGAGGGAATCGAGGCCGATATTGTTCTGCGCGCCCAAAAGGTCCAGGATCCCGGTGTTCAGGATGCTGTTGTACATCGACACGCCGTAATAGTTCAGCACCAGCGCGGCATTCTCGGTTCCCGAGTCCACCCCCGCCGCGTCCGTGCGCGCGAGGGCGCTGCCGGCGAGGTCCGCCGCCGCGCTCTGCGGCAGCTCCGCATAGGAGGTCAGCGCCGTCCCCGCGTCCGCAAACTCGCTGACGAGATTCCCGCACGACGGGGCGTACGTCAGCCACGCCCACAGCACCGCGCAGACCGCCGTCGATCCCAGCACAAAGGCCGCCGAGCGCGTCTCCCGGCGCTCTTCCGGATCGCACGCCGGGCGGCTTTCCGCGCAGGCCGCAGCAGGGCGGTCGTCTGTCTGTGCCGGTGCCGCTCCGCCCCTCGTTGCTGCGCGGTCTTCTCCCGGCTGTCCGAACGTTTCGCCGCGCCGCGCCAGAGCGAGCACCGCCCCGGCATACACCGTCAGCGCGGCCGCCCCCGCCGCGTTATACAGATTGAAGCCGGCCAGCACATGCTGCGCCAGCACCGCCGCGTCAAACAGCAGCACAGCCGCCGGAAGCAGCCGCCGCTCCCTGCGCTCTGCGCGCAGCACCCGCCCGGCCGTCCGCGTCACCGTAAGTCCCAGGGAAAATGCCAGCAGATACACCCACCGGCTGTTCTCGTTGTTAAAGACCGCCAGCACCCACCCCGGCGCCGGGATGAGCAGGCAGGATGCCTCCAGCGCCAGGCTCAGCTTCAGGGCGAGGTTCTTCTTCGCCGTGAGCAGGAGCAGGATGGCCGGCAGGACCGTCACCGTGAAGTTCAGGTTGAGGCCATTGCCGGAGCTGCGAAGCGGGCTGATCAGGTTCAGGATCCAGGCGACGTAGCGCCGTTTGTCCTCCCAGACGAGCAGGCTCTTCGTCTCCGCGAGCTGCCGCGTGCGGGCGGAGTGCAGGTAGCGCTGCAGGGTCGGCAGGAGCGTCACCATCGCCATGCCCGTGCCCAGCAGATACAGCCCCGAAAGCCGCGCCGCGAGACCGGCAAAGCGAAGCCCCGTGCGCGTCGCGGTGTGCCGTCCCGTGTGCCCGGCCGCGCCGCCCGAAGCCCTGCGCCCCGCCGCCCCCGCACCGCGAAGATCCGCCGCGTCGAGCCGCAGCAGCACGAACGCGAGCAGCGCAAAGGAGCTGATATACACAAAGTAGTAATTGCTGATGAGCCCCACGCAGACCGCGACCGGCATCAGCCAGCACTCCCGCCCGCGCATCGCGTCCTCCGCGCCCAGCAGCAGCAGCGGCAGCACCTCGAAGGCCGACGCGTAGATCGGATGATTCGTCACCCGGATCAGCGTGAAGCCGCAGAAGACATACACGATGCACCCGGCCAGCACGCTGAGCGCAAAGGCCCGGCTGTGCCGGTCCCGCTCCTCCTCCGCCCCGCACCGGAAGGCATACACCGCAAAGGCGGCGCCCGACAGGAACAGCCGCAGCAGCAGGATCACCGCGTAGAGCGTCTCCGTGCCGGACGGCTGCACAAAGAACGAGAGAAAATCCAGCGGATGAAAGCGCACCACCGCATTGATGTCATCCCCCATCCCGATCCGGAAGTCGTACATCTGCAACGCCGCGTCCCCCGCGAGCAGATCCCGCCACGCCGCGCGCAGGTACTCGCCCATATAGCTCAGGTACACGACATACTGCGACTGCCCGTCCACCTTACACACCAGACTCGTGCCGGTCAGGGCAAATGGCGCAAACACCAGCGCGCCCAGCAACACAAAAAGCACCGTATATTCCGCCGCGAACCGGCCGCGTGACGTCTTCTTCATGCTGTCCCCTCCCATTTCCGAAACCTGCTCCGACCGGGCGCACCGGGCAGGCAGCTTTTCCGTGCGCCGATCGATCCCCCGCGCCGCCATCCGTTTCCACCATCATAGCACAGCGCAGGATTGCAGACAAATCCCCGCCGGCTGCCGATTCCTGCGGGATTTTTACGGCAGCCTGCCGCCGGTCACGGTCCCTCTCCCTATTTTAAGAAAGGTTTCCTTGACAGCCCCCTGCACCGTAAATAAAATAAGAACATAAAATTATTGAATTTGCAATCATTTTGTAACACTTCGGCAACTGTTCGGCGAAGCGTTCTGAACCGCTACCTGATTCACAGCGAAAGAGAGGCGACCAACCTATGAAGAAATGCGTGGGAAAATGCCGGCCTGCCGCCCTGGCGGCCGTGTTCTGTCTGCTGCTGTTCTTCAGCCTGCTGCTGCCCGGCCGCGCGCAGGCTGCCACGCCGGCCCGGGTCACCGGCCTGACGGCCACGGCCCTGGAGCGCGGTGCCCGGCTCACCTGGAATGCCGTCAGCGGAGCCGACAAATATAACATTTACATGGTGAGCGGCACGTCCCTGAAAAATGTCGGCACGGTCACGCGCCCGAGGGTCACGCTTCAGGGGCTGAGCCAGGATACGACCTACCGCTTCGCGGTGGCGGCGGTCAGCGGTTCGACCGTCGGACCGATCTCGTCACTGGTCTCCGTGCACCCCATCGTGGTCACACTGAGCAAGCCGACGCTGACGCTCAAGTCTGTGTCGAGCGGCAAGGTCACGCTGTCCTGGAACAAGGTCACGAATGCGACCCGCTACTACGTCTACCGCAAGGTGAAGGGCGGCAGCTACAAGAAGGTGAAGACCGTGACCGGCACCGGCGTGACGCTCTCCGGCCTGACCAACGGGACCACGTACTACTTCAAGGTGCGCCCGGTCCGCGTGGTGGACGGCAAGGCCTACAAGGGAACGGCCAGCGCCGCCGTCAAGGCGACGCCGAAGGCCTCGTCCGCATCGACCTCGACCTCCTCCACCGGTTCGAATGTCATCGCCGGCGTGGATTACGGCAGCACGGCGACCTGGTACAAGAGCGTGATCTATGACAACATCACGTCGGTCGACAAGATCCACTCGATCTACTTCAACGCCACGACCAACAAGGATCTGACGGCGCAGCTGACCACCGGCACCGGCACGGTCAGTGTCCCGTCCGGCACCAGTGTGCTCGTGACCGTCAAGGTCTACACGTACGCGAAGAACAACATCTGCCGGCTGCCGAGCGGCAAATACGTCTACATCAACGGCGCCGACCTTACCTACACCGGCACCGTCACGAGCAGCAAGGATCTCTCCTCGACGCTGAAGACGCAGTTCGTCAACAAGGGCGGCTACTCCAGCGACACGGAATACCTGGTCTGGGTGAGCCTGTACTTCCAGAAGATGTATATCTTCAAGGGAAGTCAGGGCAGCTGGAAGCTGCTCAAGACGTTCTCCTGCGCGACCGGGGCCTACAATTCCCCGACGCCGGCCAAGACCACCAAGCTCTGGAAGAAGGCCGAGCGCGTGGAGTTCAGCTCCTCGACCTACGGTGTCTGGGCCACCTGGTTTACCTCGAACATCATCCACTCGATCCCGTACCTGACGGAATCGGAGACGCCGAACGGCGACGGCAGCTGGTATCTCGGCCAGCTCGCGGTATCTGCCGGCTGCATCCGCCTCTCCACCGCAGACGCCAAATACATCTACGACGAGATCCCGCTGCAGACCACGATCGTGACCTACTGACCGGCCGCTCCCTGCTCCGGGGACATGGCTCAAACCCATCACAGCCAATCGTGCCGGACAAATCCCGCCCGACTGGCGCGGCATTCGCCGGATATACACGCAAGCGTGCTCACCCGGCTCATTGCTAACGCGCAA
>Ga0065709_1006113_pt1 | contig 15878 bp, 17 predicted proteins | sample Hoacrofraction14_2_FD_59096 | JGI IMG/M metagenome (GOLD analysis project Ga0065709, IMG submission 59096) | Hoatzin crop microbial communities from Cojedes, Venezuela, sample from fiber fraction 14 v1 | ecosystem: Host-associated > Birds > Digestive system > Esophagus > Crop | place: Venezuela...
GCCGTCCCCTCTTCGACGGTGGTCTCGGAGCCTTTCGTCTCCGCGCCCTCCGCCGTAAGGTACAGGGTGTAGCAACCGTCGTCGTCTGGATCCTCGGACTCAATGCCCTTGTGGTGCTCCGGCGCGTCCTCAGGCGAGACAGTCGGCGCGGAAGTCGCGGTCGGCGCGGAAGTCAAAGTAGTCTCGGGAGACGCAGTCGGCTCAGAAGTCGGCGCCGTCGTCGAAGCAGCGGTCGTCGTGGGAGTCACGGTAGGCGTAGAGGTTACATTTTCATCGACCTGGACTACCGGGGTCTCTTCTAAGAGGACAGTTTTCACAGTCCCATTTACCGTGAAGTTCATCACGGCCCGCCTGTCGGCAAAGAACCCCGCCTTGCCGGAGCTGGTGGTGTTGCTGCCGTAGTCGCTGTCCGAGGTTCCGGTGTGCGGATAGCCATTTGCCGCATAATATGCAGAAGCGGCTGCATTCGGCTTGACGGTGAACTCGTACTCTATGTCCGCGCCGTTCTTCATGCTGCCGTTTATCGCCAGCCCCATTCCCTTGTCCGAGGTGTTGTAGAATCCGGCCATGGAGGTATTGTAAAAGCTCGGGAACTCATAGACGTACTCTGCGTCGACAGTGGTATCCGTAAGGTCCGTGGTCGAGGTCGCGTTCGAGGTCGCGTCTTTCGCCGTCGCGCTCGAATCGGCATCCTTAGTCTTGGTGCCGCTGCCGAATTTAGAAAAATCGTAGGAAGAAACCGAAGTGCCGCTCTGCACCAGGTCCACGTATTCGCTCAGATAGTCGACTATCTCGACGCCGTCAAGCGTATACCCGCTGTAGTTGTACACGGAAAGATGGATCGTGTAGGTACCGTCGCCGTTATCCGTAATCTGGTTTTTAAGCTCGATGCCGTCCACAGAATCGTAAGAGGCTGCACCGGCCGCCTGCACCACGGGATGCTGCGCCATCGTGACCTTCGTCTGATCTCCGCTCTTATCGGCGGTGGTGTAATACATCGCGTAGACGGCCGTATCCGCATAGAAGCCCGGCTGCCTTGAGCTGGACGAATTCCCCTCGCTGTCGCTGCCTTCGCTTCCGACATTCGGGTAAGTGCCGTTCTCTTCATAATAAGCATTCGCGGCGTCGCTCGGCTTGACCTTGAGCTTGATGGTCATGGACGCTCCGTCTTCTATAGCGGATGCCGACGTCACGCCTATAGTCCTGTTGCTGTAGGTAGAATTGAACAGAACCGCCGCGGAATCGCTCTTCCTGATGGTCGCGCTCGAAGAAGCATCCACGGCTCCCGAAAGCTCGCCCGATGCCGACCCGCAGGTGTACGCGACTACCGAGCCGTCCACGAGCTCCACGTATTCGCTTAGCACGTCCGCGATCTCGGCGCCGTAGATCGGCGCGCCTGTACCGTTGGTCATGCTCAATGTCAGGGTGTAGGTCCCGTCGCCATTGTCCGCAATGGTATTGGAGGTGGTCACGCCGTCCGACGCCTCTGACGCAAGCGCGTTCGCTCCATCTCCGGTCTGGCCGTAGACCGCTCCTGTAAATGTATTGCTGAAGAATAGGCACAGCGCGAGGCAAAACGCCGCCATCCGCGCCCCTTTTCCTGGTGTTGTGGCTCTTTGATTGCTTCTGCCCACTATTCTTTCCTCCTTTGTTAGTAATTGCTAACCCGAGAGGGGAGTTTAGCACAGCTAACCTTTGTGGGCAACTATTTTTCAATAATTAGTACAATAAAAAGGGGTTATTCAATGGCAATAATCTGATACGCGCCCTCTGATTGAAAACTCTGGGCGATTCCTTCAGTAACGAAAATCCGGCCGTCCTCCGTCGCCAGCACCGCGTCGAAAGCGCCGCTGTGCGACCGCCAGTAGTCGGCGGCCTGCTCCTCGCCCATGACGAAGAGCGCGGTCGCGAGGGCGTCCGCGAGCGTCCCGTCATCGCTTACGATCGTCACAGAGGAAAGGCCGCTTTCCGCGGGATAGCCCGTAGCGGGATCTAAGATATGCTGATAGACGACGCCATCTTCCTCAAAGTACCTCTGATAGCCTCCCGAGGTGATGACGGTCTTGTCCGAGACGGAAAGGATTCCAAGGACGGCCGATTCATCTTCGGGATCACGGATTCCAACGCGCCAATCATTATTTTCAGTATTCTTACCTATTACCTGCACGTTGCCCCCGAGATTCACCATCCCGTCGGACACGCCGTGCGCGCGAAAAATATCGACGAGCCTTGAAGATGCATAACCCTTCGCGATTCCGCCGAAATCGATTTCAACGCCCTCTTTTTCAAAGCTGGCCTCTCCGCTGCCTTCATCGAAACTGATAAGCGAAAGGTCCAAGAGCGGAAGCAGGGCGGAGATTTCCTCGGCCGACGGCACCTTGTAATTCCCCGTAGTGAACCCCCACAGTTCCATCAGCGGATAGACGGCGGGGTTGAAGGCGCCGCCGGTGTCCTCAGAGATTTCAAGCGCCCGCGACAAGAGGTAGCAGGAATCCTCCGACAGCACCGCGCTCCCGGAAGAATTAAGCTTGTATATCTCGCTGTCCTCGTCGCCTGTGGAAAGCAGCGCGTCGAGCCTCTGAACCTCGGCGAGGGCCGCGTCGACCGCCTCCTGCGCGTTGTCCCCCAGGGCCTGGACGCTGATATAGGTGTCCATGGCAAAGATGCTCCCCACTGCGCTCTTCCTGCCGCTTCCCGAGGAGGCGTCCGAAGCGCCGGAGCATGCCGTAAGCATAAGCGCCATGAGGAAAATGCAGACGCAACGAATCTTTTTCAACCTGCCGTACCTCTTTCAAAAATCCAAGATAATCCGCCGTCCTGGGCCTATCCTCACTGCGCCTTCGTCACGGCTGCGTACTTGCCGCCGTTCGCCTTTAACAAATCGGCAGGCGCGAGCCTTATCTGGGCTCCGATCCTTCCCGCGCTTACATAGATTTTCTCCAGCCCCTCGGCGGAGGAGTCGAGCCACACGGGATAGTCCTTCTTCATGCCGAGCGAGGTGCACCCGCCGCGGACGTAGCCCGTCACCGCAAGAAGGTCCTTAACGTGCAGCATTTCCAATGATTTCACGCCGGCGGCGCGCGCGGCGGCCTTTAAATCGAGTTCTTTTAAAATGGGAATGACGAACACGAAGTAGCCGCCCTGCCCCTTTGTCACGAGCGTCTTGTAGACCTCTTCCGGCGGCAGGCCGAGCTTCTCCGCCGTCTCCTCTCCGCTCACGAACTCCCCCGCCTCATAGGAAAAGTGCTCATAGGGAACCGCCAAGCGGTCGAGAAGGCGCATCGCGTTGGTCTTGGCTTCTTTCTTGCCCATTCCGTCTCCTTTGGAAAATAACCTCAATAAGGCCCGTCAATGCCCGTGACGGCAGCCTTCGTGCACAGCGTCGGCATTGACGCTCAAGGTGCCCGCCGCAAGCGCAGCGGCCGCTTCGTCGGCATCGCCCGAAACCCCTGGATACGTCTTTATCCCGAAGGCGGCAAGGCGGTCTACCATCGGCGCGCCGACGCCTCCGCAGATCACGGCTTCAACGCCCTTGCCGGCGAGGAAATCCGCGAGTGCTCCGTGGGCGGCGCCGCCGGTGGAGACCACTTCCGAGGAAACGATCCTGCCGTCCTCTGCCTCATAGAGCTTAAAGCTCTCGGTCTTTCCAAAATGCTGCCATACCTTGCCGTTGTCGTAAGTCACTGCGATCTTCATTTTCAAAACCCTCCTTGGGTATTGGAAGCCGTGCTGTCAGTCGAGCTCCCAGACAAAAGTTACGTCGTCATTTACAGTTACGTCTTCGGGATTGATTTCGACCGCGCGGGCCTTCATCATGGGGGCGGCGCCGAAGCAGGCCTCCTCCACATCGTAATTTGTTTCAGAGTAGACGTTGACCGATATCACGCCATAATCGATGGATTTCAGGGCGCCGAGCTTCGCGCCGGATGCCCTGCACAGGATTTCGGCCTTCGCCTTCGCGTCCATCGCCGCAGCTGCGAGCACATCTTCCCTGAGCGCGGCGGCATCGCTTACCGCGAACCTGACCCCGACCTGGGGCTTTGAGCCGCTCTCGGCCACGGCCGCCAAAGCCTGCGAGAGCCTTTCCGGCTCGAAGGCGAACGTGATCTTAAGGCTCTGTCCGACGGCATAGCCGTTGAATTCGGAGATGTAGTTCCCGTCCTTGTCGCGCCTGCTCTGATAGTCGGTGCGCACGTTGAAATTCGTGGTTTTCACATCGTCCTTGTCAAAGCCGCGTTCTTCGAAGGCGCGAAGGATTCCTTCGACGCTTTCAGCGGACTTGTCCATGGCTTTTTCATAATTTTTGTCAATGGACTCAAGCCTGAGCGTAAGTTCGACGAGGTCTGCCAGCGCGCTCGCGCTGCCCTTGCCCCGTACCGTAATCGTCCTGCCCTGCATAGCTCCTCCTTCCTTCGTCCTTAAAAATGGCGAAACCGAAAGAAACCAAGCGGCAGGATTCCCTGCCGCCCGATCAGCCTGATTATTTCTGCCAGTGCTGCTTCTTTATGAACCCCAGATAAATGCACGGGATGAGCAGCACCGCGAATGCCGCGATCGCGGGCACGTTCGCGCTCCCCTCGGAAGCAAGCTTCACCTGGTTTATCAGCCCGATAGCCAAGAGCAGCGAAAGGATCACGAACAGATACTTGTGCACGAACTTGTCGAAGTTCATCGTCAAAGCCTTTCTTTAAAGCGTGTCGGGATCGACTTCCTTGCCGTCCTGCCAGGTCCTGTCGAGGTCGTAAAAAGCCCTCGCCTCCTCGTCGAAAATGTGCACGATGACGCCCTTATAGTCCATGAGCGTCCAGTTCGCGTTCCTGTGGCCCTCTATGTGGTCGGGGAGGAAGCCCTCCTTCTGCGCATTTTCCTCGACGGAATCACGCATCGCCTCCATCTGGTTGGCGTTGCGCCCGCTCGCAAGGACGAAATAATCGCCGAGCGGCGAAATCTCGTCGATCTCGAGGACGCGCACGTTCTCGGCCAGCTTGTCCTTCAAGGCCCTGACGGCGATTCCCGCAAGCTTCCTGCTCTCTTCCTTCTTCATACCTTCCTCCATCTGCATTTTTTGAAAATGCATGCCTCAGGCGTTTCTTCTGCTAAAGAAGCCGCTCCTTTTGCTCCTGCGCCGCCTCTAAAAATCAGAGAAGCCGCGCTTCGAAATAAAACAATCCTCACTCAGGATATTTGTCGAAGTGGATCTCCTCGTAATACTCGAACGCCGCCCTCGAGTGCTGGTCGACCCGCGCGCTCTTCCTCTTGAGGAACACGAGCGTGTCCTTCAGGACCATGTAGCAGCATTCGTCGAGGTCCTTAAAGGCCATGGCCCGTATCTGCGGCAGGTTCTCGGATTTGTTCCTGTGCGGCTCGATATAGTCGGCTATGAACACGATCTGGTCGAGGCGCGACATCGCGGGGCGGCCGGTCGTGTGCCAGGTTATGGCCGAAAGCACCGCCTCGTCCGCAACGCCGTAATCCTCACTTGCCAGATAGGCTCCGAGCTTGGCGTGCAGCAGGAAGGGGTTCTCCTTTTCGACTTCGGTTACGGGGATGTGCCTCTTCTCGCAGATCTTCAGCTTCGAGGCGTCCGGGATTTCCTTCGCGCAGTCGTGCAGGAGCCCCGCGAGTTCGGCCTTATAGGCGTCCTCGCCGTGGCACATGGCAAGCGCGGCCGCCGTATAGCGGACGCCCTGCGTGTGGTTGTAGCGGTAGCTGCCCATGCTCTTCTTGAGCTGCCGGCTGGCCTTGTCGATGTCGATGGTCTGCCCCATGCCTCCCCTTTCTCCGCGCCGCGCCAAAGGCGGCTCGGCCAGAATGGCCGCCGACCCGCGGCCCGCTTAGTTTCATCCGCTGCTTACGCGCGTGCCTTTATTTTTCAGAGCCGTCGGACTGTCCGCCCGGCGCCGAGCCCTTGTAAAGCCCCTTCTCTTCAATGTACAGCCTGACGCTTTCGGGTACATAATACCTGATCGACTTTCCCTGCGCGGCCGCCTCCCTAAGGCGGCTCGAGGAAATATCCATGTTCTCAGTGTCGAGCACCACGACGCTCGCCCCGAACTTCTCCTCTACGTGCCTCACTCGCCCGGCGAGCTCGTCCGAGGGCGTGTGGTTCCGCGTGGCGGCGACAAGGATGCAGGATGCCGCTATCCGCTCCGGCTTGTACCAGCCGTCGAAATCGAAGAGCGAGTCCGCCCCTATGATAAAGTAGAAAATGCAGTCCAGGTGCTTTTCCCTTAAGAGTTCGAGCGTCCTGTACGTATAGCTGTACCCTTCCTCGTTCATCTCAAGCTCTGAGACTTCAAAGTGCGGGTTGCCCGCTACCGCGGCCTTCACCATCGCCAGGCGGTCGGCGTCTCCCGCCCTGCCCTCGCGGTTCCTCTTGTGGGGCGGGTTGCCCGAGGGCATGAACACCACCTTTTCGAGCCCGAGCTGGTCGTAGGCCTGCTCGCCGAGTACGAGGTGGGCGGTGTGGATCGGGTCGAACGTTCCGCCCATTATGCCGATCTTTCTCATGCTTCCGTCCTTCTCACTTAGCCTTCGGGAGCTCGATCTTCTTCTTTTCGTCCTTGCCCGGGCGGTAGAGCACGATCTTCTTTCCGATTACCTGTACGATTTCTGAATGCGTCCTCTCCGCGAGGATCTCCGCCAGTTCCCTCGGGTCGTCGGCGCAGTTCTTCTGCACTCCGACCTTTATGAGCTCGCGCTTTGCGAGGGCCTCTTCGACGTTCTGCGTGACCTCGGGCGTCAGCGACGCCTTGCCGAGGTAGAGGATCGCTTCCTGCGTCATGGCGAGGCTTTTAAGGTAAGAGCGCTGCTTACTCGTCAGCATTTTCATCATCTCCTGTATCTATATCCGTCTCTTCGGGGTAATAGTCGAACGCATGCCCGTACATCCGCACCGTGTCGCCTTCCTTGATTCCGGCCTCTTCAAGCTCCTTGTTGATGCCCGAGTTCTCCATGAACTTCTGGAACTTCACGAAGCCCTTCTCGGAAGCCAGGTTGTAGAAGGACAGCATTTTCTCGATGCGCGGGCCTTCTACGCGGAATATCTTTTCGCCCGACCTGTCGTACTCCTCGACTATCGTGTACGGGAGTTCTTCGGCGGCCTCAAGCTCCGGGAAATATTCCTGCTCATAGTATACTGATTCGGGCGCAGTCGTTTCAAGGATATTCATGGTGTCGCGGAGCAGCGCGTCGACGCCCTCTCCGGTGACGGCGGATATCGCGTAAACCTTGTACCCTTCATTTTCAAATGCGGCTTTTATGCGTCCGACTGGATCGTCCTTGAGCCCAGAGAGCGCGTCTATCTTATTCGCCGCTATGATTATGGGCTTTTCCATGATGGCGGGGTTGTACGTCTCCAGCTCCTTGTGGATGGCGCGGATGTCCTCGACTGGGTCGCGCCCATCGAAAGAGGCAGCGTCGACTAGGTGGATTATGACGCGTGTGCGCTCGATGTGGCGCAGGAACTGATGCCCGAGGCCGACGCCTTCCGAGGCGCCCTCTATGAGGCCCGGCATGTCCGCGATCACGAAGCCCCTCCCGTCGCCGAAGTCGACGACGCCGAGGTTCGGCTGGATCGTGGTAAACGGGTAGTCCGCGATTTTCGGCTGCGCGTTGCTCACCCTTGAAAGGAAGGTGGACTTTCCCGCGTTCGGGAATCCGACCAGGCCGACGTCCGCGACGAGCTTTAGCTCAAGCGTCACGTCGAGCTCCAGGGCCGGCTTTCCCGGCTCCGCGTAGCGGGGCGCCTGGTTGACCGAGGTGGCGAAGTTCATGTTGCCCCTGCCGCCTCTTCCGCCCTTTAGGAGCACCTGCCGCTCGTTGCCGCCCGACATGTCGGCGATTACCTTCTGAGTCGAAGCCTCGCGGATAATCGTGCCCTCGGGGACTTTCAAAATGAGATCCTGGGCGTCGCTCCCGTGCCTCCTCCTCTTTTCGCCGTTTCCGCCGTCACCCGCTTTGAAGGCGTAGCGGTGCTTATAGAAAAAGAGGGTGTTCATGCCCTTGTCGACTACGGCTATGACGTCGCCGCCCCTTCCGCCGTCGCCTCCGTCCGGGCCGCCGGCGGGAACGAACTTCTCGCGGCGGAAGCTCACGTGCCCGTCGCCGCCCTTGCCCGCCCGGATGTGTATCCTGGCAAAATCAGTAAACATATTCTCGCTCCCGTAAAAGAAAGGGCTTTAAACCTCATGGTTTAAAGCCCTTGGTTCTCATTCAGCGACCGTCTCTTCGACGACTTCGACCGGCTCGATGTAGCACTGCTTGCGGTCCCTTCCGAGACGCGCGAAGCGCACGATGCCGTCGACCTTCGCGTAGAGCGTGTCATCGCCGCCGCGGCCGACGTTCACGCCCGGATGGATGTGAGTGCCGCGCTGGCGGTAGAGAATGTTGCCGGCTTTGACGAACTGTCCGTCCGCCCTCTTCGCTCCAAGGCGCTTTGACTCGGAATCGCGTCCGTTCTTCGTGGAACCGACGCCCTTCTTGTGAGCGAAGAGCTGAAGATTCATGTTCAGCATATTATTCCTCCTCGATAATGAGCCGCACGTACGGTTTTCCGCTCCCTTCGGCGATCTGCGAAAGCCCTAAGGCCATTGCGTCCATCAGGAGCTTCCCCTTATCGGAAAGCCCGTTCGGGAAAATGCACGACATCCTTCCGCTTTCCGCCTCGTCCTCGACGATGTCGTCCGTGAGAGCCTCGATGGCGTTCACGGTATTCGTCGCAAGGACCGATACGGCCGCGCAGAAGATGTCGCTTCCCTCGTCGGCGTAGCCCGAATGCCCGTAGCATTCGAAGCCTCTGTACCCGCCGTCCTGGAGCTTTATCCGTACTGTGACCATCTGCCTGCCTTAAGCGTTGATTTTCTCGATCTTGACTGCCGAGTAAGCCTGCCTGTGGCCGTTCTTCTTGTGATATCCGGTCTTCGGCTTGTAGTGATAGACGATGACTTTCTTGGCGCGGCCGTTGGAAATGACCTTGCCGCTGACCGTCGCGCCTGCAACGTCGCTTCCGACCTTCATCGAACCGTCGCTGACCGCGAGAACCTGGTCGAACGTGACGTTCTCGCCGACCTCGACGCCGAGCTTCTCGACGCGGATGACGTCGCCTTCGGAAACCTTGTACTGCTTTCCGCCGGTAGCTATGACTGCGTACATGGAGCACACCTCCTTCTTAAAATCTCGCCGGATTGCGGTGATGCCCGAACGGGCATACTTATAACCTCTCCGTGCGGCATACTTCAGCATGATACCATGCGTTTTAAGCCTTGTAAAGCTTAAAATTCAAAGAACAGCGAGGCGCGGAACCGGCCACGCAAGGCGCTTTTTCCGCTTTGCGCCGGCTCGGCAGGTCCATCCCCCGCCGCGCCCGCAGGGCGGCCCGTGCCCACGCTCTGACGCCAAGGCGCTTCGATCCGTCCGCGCCAAGCGGGCGGAGCCCAAGGTTCTCCGGTGCTTTTCGCTGACGCGCGGCAAGCGTCTTGCCAAAGCGCTTCGGCCGGCCTACTCTTCCCTTCCGAGCGCGGACTGAAGCACACCGTAGAGCGGGTCGATCGCCTCAGAAGGGGCCTCGTCCATGCGTCCCGCGTCGACGAGCTTGGCGAGATCGGGCATGACCGGGAGCTGCGCCGTGGCTTCTATGCCGTGCTCGGCCGCGTCCTTTTCGAGCCTGCTCTCGCCGAATATATTTATCTTCCTGCCGCAGTCGGGGCAGGCGACATAGGCCATGTTCTCGACCAGTCCGAGCACGGGGATGTTCATTTTCCCGGCCATGCGGACCGCCTTTTCGACGATCATGCCGACCAGCTCCTGGGGAGTGGACACTATGACGATGCCGTCGAGCGGGATCGACTGGAATACCGTAAGCGGCACGTCGCCGGTCCCGGGCGGCATGTCTATGAAGAGGACGTCCAAATCGCCCCAGGAGACGTCCTTCCAGAACTGCTTCACTACGCCGGTGATGACCGGTCCACGCCAGACCACGGGATCGCCCGGATCCTCGAGGAGCAGGTTGATCGACATGAGCTTCACGCCGCCCGCCGACTCCTTCGGAAGGATCCCGACGTCGGTAGCGTCGGGCTGGCCCTCGACGCCGAACATCTTCGGGATCGAAGGCCCCGTCAAGTCGGCGTCCATGATGCCAGCCGAAAGTCCCTGACGGGCCGCCAGAGCGGCCAAAAGCCCCGTGACGAGGGACTTGCCGACGCCGCCCTTGCCGCTGACGACGCCGATGACCCTCTTGACGTCCGACGCCGGATTGGCGGGTTCAAGCAGGCTCTCCGCCTTCCTTGAAGCGCAGTCCTGACCGCAGGTGCTGCAGCTTCCCGAGCAATTATTCTCTGCCATTGCAAATCTCCTTTCCGCGCGCCTTACCTTTCACGCGGTTTATAAAATGACGCTTAAAGCGTGCCCGCGGCATCCCTGTTTTCAAGGACGCCGCGAATAAAAACTATTTAAAAATGATTCCCTTCCGCCCTGCCGTCCTCCTTTATGTGGACGTCGAGCTGGTTGTAGACGATGGTGACGCCCGCCTCTTTTAGCGCCGCCTTTACGCTTTCATTTATGCGGTAGAGCGCAGGGAAATGCTCTGCCGCCCGGGTTTTGCACTGCAGCATCAAGTTGACGCTGCTATCCCCGAGGGATTCGACCTGTACCGATATCCCCTCGCCTTCGATGACCTCAGGGTCGGCGGCGGCGGCCTTTATCATCGCCTCGCGCGCCGCCTGAATGCTGTCGTCATAAGAGATCCCGAAAATCGGATCCATGACCCAAAAGCCGTCCTTTGCGTAATTGATGCAGCTGTCGCGCTCGGCTACGTGGTTCGGAATGATTATCCTCCTTCCGCCGCGGCCTTTGAGCGTCACCTGAAAGAGGGTGATCTTCTCGACCCTAGCCTTCAAGCGCAGCGCCGGTGAAGCGGACGTAGTCGCCGACAGCGAAGGGCTTATTCGACATGAGCGCCACTCCGGAAATGAAGTCCTTCAACGTGTCCTGCGCCGCCAGGACGATGCCGCCCGCCACTGCCGCTATCGCCGCGGCGACGGAGCTTCCGCCTATCCCGCAGGCCGCGACCAGNACGAGGACGAGGATGAGCTTCATGGTGAAGCGCAGGATCGACGTGAAGTAGATCAGCATCGAGTCGTCCGCGCCCTTTCCGAGGAGCCTGACGACCAGGAACTTCGTCAGCCGGTTTATGACGAACGCGCAGACCAGATAGATGCCCNCGCAAAGNACGAGCCGCGTGACTATCGAAAAGAGCTGCTTTTCGGTCAGCCCGAACATCGTGAGCCCNGCTGAATATAACGCCTGTCCCATTGTCACTTATCCGCCTTCGGAACGTACCTGAACACGCAGGCGGACCTGGCGGCTATCCTCACGCGGATGCTGTAGGGCCGCTCGTCCGCNGGAGCCTTCCGAGAGGAGCGGGCGCGNGCGTTGACGAAGCCCNCCCCGCCGAAGTCCTTGCTGTCAGTGTTGAAGATTTCCTTGTACTTTCCCTCGCCTTCGACGCCGATCGTGAACTCTTCGTAGGGCGTGTCGGAGAAGTTGAAGGCGCACACCAGCACCTCTTCCCCCGCGCTCCTGGTGTATACCAAGACGTCGTCCATGATGTTTACGAAGGAGAAGCCCTTCTCTCCCGAGTCGCCGCGGCTGAGCGCGGGCTCGGTCCTGTAGAGCGACAGGACGCTCATCAGGAAGACCTTGTCGAACTCTTCGCCGCGGACGAGGAGCTTCTTGCCCGGATGCGTGAAGAGATAGGCGTAGGCGCAGCGGACGAGCGCGGCTTTCGAGGCAGCGTCGGAGCCGTCGACATTTTCCATAAAGGAGGCCGCGTCGAAGGAGCCCACGGAGCGTGAAAGGCTGTTCACGAAGTTGTCCATGTACTGGTGGCGCATCCCCGAAAGGAGAAGGTCATGCTCGGCCGAGCGCCCTGCCGCGTCAAGCGTCAGGAAGCGGTTTATGTCGCGCGAGAAATGATAGTTCCAGCGGTAGTCGAAGCCGAGGCAGGTCTCGGAGGTCTCGCCCGTAACCTCGCCCCAGTCGACGTCCTCTTCAAGCACGAGCATGCCGTCCGGGAAATTGTTCCTGTAAATCGAGGTCAGGTGCTTTAAGAACTCGATTCCGTCGAGGTTCTCGCCCGAACCATAAATGTTCGGCACCCACTGCCCCGGCGCGCGCGCGTAGTCCTGCCTGAGGATGCACGAGCCGCCGTCGATCCTTAAGCCGTCGGCGTGGTACTCCTTCGTCCAGTAGAAGGCGTTCGCGAGCAGGAAGTTCTTTACCTGCGGCGAGCCGTAGTTGAAGAGCTTGGTTCCCCAGAGAGGATGGACGCCCTGCTTCGGGTCGAAGTGCTCGAAGAGGCAGGTTCCGTCGAAGCCCGCCAGGTACCTATCGTCCGCCGAGAACTGCCCCGCCGTCCAGGCGAGGATCACGCCGATTCCCTTCGCGTGGCAGGCGTCCATGAAGGCGGCAAAGTCAGCCGGAGTCCCATACCTCGCGGTCGGCGCGTAATATCCGACCGTCTGGAAGCCGCCCGTAGTGTCGTCAGGCGACTCCATTACCGGCTGGAGCTCGACGTGCGTATATCCCGTCGCGAGAGCGTAGTCGGAGATCGACTCCGCGAGAGCGGCGTAAGTCCTCTCCGTTCCCTCTGGAAGCTCCCAGGTCATCAGGTTCGCCTCCAGCACGGCGATAGGCGTGTCCGAAGGCTGCTTGGCCTTCGCCCTCGCCTTCATGTATTTCGAATCCTTGAAGGCGTGCTTTTCCGACGCCACGACGCTGAATACTCTCTCGTCGTTCTTTGAAAATGCATATCCGTAGGGGTCGGGGCGGACTATGACGCTCCCGTTCCTTGTACGCATCTCAAAGGCGTAGGAATCGCCTTCCTTAATGAGCGGGATAAAGAGCTCGAAGATGCGCGACTCTTCATGGCAGATCATCGGGCAGCACCTGCCGTCCCAATTGTTGAAGTCGCCGACGACGCTGGCGCGCTCGGCGTTCGGAGCCCAGAGCGCGAACCTGACGCCCGTCTGGCCTTCGATTTCCTCGGAGTGCGCCCCGAGGAAGGTGTAGACGTCGTAGGCGATTCCCGCCGAGAAGCGGCTTTCCATCTCCGCAGTGAGCGCGGCGGGATAGGCATAGGCGTCGCCCCTCTCCTTGCCGTCCACTATAAAGGCGTGCGGCAGCGGCTTTTTGCCCGGCACAAGGACCGCGAAGTAGCCCGCCTCGTCCTCAAGGGTCATCTTCTTGGCCTTGCCCGTGTCGGCCATGCGGAGCTTGACGTCCTTCGCGCCCGGGAAGAAGCCCTGATAGATCACGCCTTCTGGCACTACCATGGGCGCCATCACTTTCTCCGGATGCGGCTCATCGGCATAGATTATGCCCTCGATACCAGGCCAGTCCATGTATTCGTAGGCTGTCTTCTTCATGGCTCCTCCTTGCGCATGTAAATGTCAAGGCAAATGCGGACAGCGCGGCCCGCTTTGCTTCCTGCCCCTGGATCCGCGGCGGCCTCGCCGCTCCGCGCCAAAAGCAAAAATCCAAACCCCTGCTTAGTCAATGATACCAAAAATCATGGAAGCCTGCCGCAAAAATCAGCAGGCTTCCGCGATTATTAAGCGCCGCAGGCGGCGTTTATTTTATGAGTCTTAAAGCCCTGATGACGCCGGCCCTCAGCCGTGGATCACGCGCGCCTTCAGGACGGCGTCGAGGCCCTGGAGCTTCGCGAGCGTGGCGTCGTCGACGTCGCTGTCGACGTCGATCAGGCTGTAGGCATAGTCTCCGCGTCCCTTGTCGAGGAAGCTGGTGATGTTGATGCCCGCCTCTCCGAGGATCTTCGTGTACTGGGCTATCTGGTTCGGGATGTTCTTGTGGGCGACGGCGATACGTGCTGCCGTGCGCGGAGCACCCATGTCCACCGCCGGATAGTTGACGGAGTTCTTGATATTGCCGTTCTCGAGGTAGTCCATGACTTCCTTGACGGCCATGACCGCGCAGTTGTCCTCGGACTCTTCGGTGGAGGCGCCGAGGTGCGGGGTAACGAGGGTGTTCTTCGTAGAGGCAACCGCCGGGGTGACGAAGTCGGTGACGTACTTCTTCACCTTGCCCGCCTCAAGGGCTTCGATGAGGGCCGCCTCGTCGACCAGGGCGTCGCGGGCGAAGTTCAGGAGGACGACGCCGTCCTTCATAGCCGCGAAGGCTTCCTTGCCGATCATGCCCTTCGTCTCGTCCGTCATCGGGACATGGATCGTGATGTAGTCGCACTTGCCGTAGATCTCGGCGAGGTCGGTGACCGGCTTTATGCTGTGGGAAAGGTTCCAGGCCGCGTGAACGGAAATGTACGGGTCGTAGCCATAGACTTCCATGCCGAGGTGCACCGCCGCGTTCGCGACCATTACGCCGATAGCGCCGAGGCCGATGATTCCGAGCTTCTTGCCCGCGATCTCATTTCCCGCGAACTGTTTCTTCTGCTTCTCGACGCGCTTTGCGAGGTCTTCCGTCTTCTCCTGCTGCTCGATCCACTCGATTCCGCCTACGATGTCGCGGGAGGCGAGGAGCATGCCCGCGATGACGAGCTCCTTGACGCCGTTCGCGTTCGCGCCAGGCGTATTGAACACGACGATGCCCTTCGAAGCGCACTCGTCGAGCGGGATGTTGTTGACGCCCGCGCCGGCGCGCGCTATCGCGAGGAGGTTCTCAGGCATCTCCATTTCCTTCATGTTCGCGCTGCGGACGAGGATGGCGTCCGCGTCCGTCGTCTCCACCTGCTTGTAGTTGTCGGTGAAGAGCGAGGTGCCGTGTTCCGAGATGTTGTTGAGGCAGTGGTAAGTGTACATTTTTTGTCCTTTCGTTTGTATATAGCTGCGCGCGGGCCGAAAGCTTTTCATTTTGAAAATGAAAGGCAAAGGGCTTGCAACGCCCCAGTGCCCGAGCCTCCGCGTCGGCAAAAGCCCAGGGGGCCGCTCCCGGCCGCGCAATACTTAACAAAGTTAGCGGCGAGGCAGTTCAGCCGAGGTCGATGTCGTCCTGGTCGAAGACTTCCTCGTTGGAGTGCCCGCCCGGGACCATCGGGAAGACCATGTCGTCCTTGCCGATCTGGCAGTCGATCACGACCGGTCCTTCCGAGGCAAGGGCTTCGGAGAGGACCTTCTCGACGTCCTCCTTCTTGTCGAGGCGCAGCCCCTTCGCGCCGAGGGCCTCCGCGACCTTCACGAAGTCAACAGCGTCGTTGAGCACGGTGTTCGAGTAGCGCTCCCCGTAGAAGAGGTGCTGCCACTGGCGGACCATGCCGAGGACGTGGTTGTTCATGACTATCTCTATGAGCGGCAGGCCGCACCTTGCGGCGGTGGCGAGCTCGTTCATGTTCATGCGGAAGCAGCCGTCGCCCGCGATATTTACGACTGTCTTGTCGGGGCGGCCGATCTTCGCGCCTATCGACGCGCCGAGGCCGTAGCCCATGGTGCCGAGGCCGCCGGAGGTTATGAAGGTGCGCGGCTCCGTGTACTTGTAGTACTGGGCGGCCCACATCTGGTGCTGCCCGACGTCCGTCGTGATGATCGCCTTGCCTTCGGTCAGCTCGTAGAGCTTTTCGATGACGTAGGGGCCGGTGAGGACGGAGGAGTCGTACTTGAGCGGGTACTTCTTCATGTTCCCGCTGACCTGTTCGCGCCAGGCGTCGTGCTTCGCGGGCATGACCTCCGGGATGAGACGCTTTAAGATCTGGGTGAGGTCGCCTATGACCGAGGCGTCGACCGCGACGTTCTTGTTGATCTCCGCCCTGTCGATGTCGAGCTGGACGATCTTCGCCTGGCTGGCGAAAGTCTTGGCCTGGCCCGCGACTCGGTCCGAGAAGCGCACGCCCGCCGCGACTATGAGGTCGCAGG
>Ga0065709_1006485_pt1 | contig 15830 bp, 16 predicted proteins | sample Hoacrofraction14_2_FD_59096 | JGI IMG/M metagenome (GOLD analysis project Ga0065709, IMG submission 59096) | Hoatzin crop microbial communities from Cojedes, Venezuela, sample from fiber fraction 14 v1 | ecosystem: Host-associated > Birds > Digestive system > Esophagus > Crop | place: Venezuela...
TATCTTGCGATCATTATCTTCGTCATTATTATGGAGACAGCGGTCAGAAAGATCCCGATTCAGTACACAAACAGTTCTAACCTGAGAGGCGGAAACAATGTAACGTTCCTTCCTCTGAAGATAAACTCCGCGTCGGTGATTCCTGTCATCTTCGCGCAGTCTATCATGACAGCACCGCAGATTATCATCAGCTTCTTCAATACAGATCTGTATAACAAGCTGAGCAGCTTCCTGTCGCTTTCCAAGCCTCTGGGACTCTGCATCTATGCGGTACTGATTATCCTGTTCACATTCTTCTACACAGACCTGCAGGTTGATCCTGACAAGGTTGCGGAGAATCTGAGCAAGAGCGGTGCCTATATTCCGGGTATCCGTCCTGGTACAGAAACCAAGACATACCTGCATAAGGTTCTGAACCGCATCACAGTCCTCGGTGCGATTGCTCTGATGGTAATCGCAGTAATTCCTTACCTGATTCCGATGTTTACCTCACTTTCCTCATCGACAGCAGTCGGAGGAACTGGTATTATCATCGTGGTGGGTGTTGCCATCGAAACGATGAAGCAGCTGAAGGGTCAGTTGACCCAGAAGCAGTATCATGGTTTCCTGAAATAAGTAAGGAGGACGGGAACTATGAATATCCTGATCATGGGCCCTGCGGGAGCAGGAAAGGGCACGATGTCCGATCTGATTCTGCAGGAATACGACATCCCGCATATTTCCACCGGAGACATGCTCCGTGAGAATGTGCGGAACAACACAGACCTTGGCAAAGAGGCGAAGTCCTACATGGACGCCGGTAAGCTCGTACCGGATGACGTTATCAATGCCATGGTCGAAAAGAGGCTGCAGGAGCCTGACTGCCAGAAGGGCTATCTTCTGGACGGCTTCCCCCGCACGCTTGTGCAGGCGGAGGCATTCGCAGAGATTGCGGACAAGATCGGTAAGCCGGTTGAATCCGTCATCGCCCTGGAGGTCGACTTCGAAGTCCTCAAAGACCGTATCACAGGCAGACGTATCTGCCCGAAGTGCGGTGCGATCTATCATCTCACGAATCATCCGCCGAAGGTTGAAAACACATGTGACAACTGCGGCAGTGAGCTGAACCAGCGCAAAGACGATACCGTCGAGCAGCTGACAGTCCGCATGGATGAGTATGAGAAGAGCACAAAGCCGGTTATCGATTTCTATGAGAAGCGCGGTGTGGTGACACATATCGATGCGGCTGAGAAGCCGGATGCAGTGTTCTCAAAGATCAAAGAGGCTTTAGGAAAAATAGCTTAAAGAAAATCGGTACGAAGGAAGGAACATCCTGTGTTCCTTCCCTTCGCTGCCTGATGGAAAGTGAGAGTTAATGGGAAAACAGGATGTCATTGAAATTGATGGTATCGTGGAGGAAACACTTCCTAATGCCAATTTCAAGGTGAAACTTCAGAATGGTCATGAGATCCGTGCCCACGTTGCCGGTAAAATCCGTATGAACTACATTCGCATTTTACCGGGAGACCGGGTCACCGTTGAAATTTCGCCTTATGACTTAACACGTGGGCGTATTACGTACAGGCATAAGTAAGCCTGGAAAGACAAAGCTAAGACAGAATTTTATGCAGGAGGCAGGAAAATGAAAGTAAGACCGTCTGTAAAACCAATTTGTGACAAGTGCAGAGTCATCAAGCGCAAGGGCGTTGTCATGGTGATCTGCGAAAACCCTAAGCATAAGCAGAGACAGGGTTAATCAGGAGGAGAAAGTAGAATATGGCTCGTATTGCTGGTGTAGATATTCCCCGTAACAAGCAGGTGGGAACATCTCTGACCTATATCTATGGCATCGGCCCGACAACAGCGAAGAAGATTCTCGCTGCATGCGGTATCGATGAAACTATCCGTGTCAGGGATCTGACAGATGCGCAGGAGACTGCAATCCGTCAGGAAGTTGACAAAATTAAGACTGAGGGTGACCTCCGTCGTGAAAGAGCGCTGGACATCAAGCGTCTGATGGAAATCGGCTCCTACCGTGGCATGCGTCACAGAAGAAGCCTTCCGGTACGCGGACAGCGTACACGTACGAACGCTCGTACAAGAAAAGGACCGCGTCGTACAGTAGCGAACAAGAAGAAGTAAGGAGGGCATAAAAAATGGCAGTTAATAAGAAAAAGGGTGCTGCAGCTAAGGGTGCCCGCAAGAAGAAAGTCAGAAGAAACGTTGCGCGCGGTATTGCGCACATTCATTCCACTTTCAATAACACGATCGTAACTATTTCCGATGAAGCCGGAAACGTCATCTCCTGGAGCTCCGCCGGAGCACTGGGATACAGAGGTTCCCGTAAGTCCACACCTTATGTGGCTCAGCTGTGTGCAGAAGCAGCCGGCAAGGCAGCTGTACAGCAGGGCATGAAGACTGTGGAAGTAAACGTCAAGGGTCCGGGTGCAGGCCGTGAGGCTGCAGTTCGTTCCCTGCAGACTGCAGGTCTTGAGATCACTGCGATCAACGATGTGACGCCGATCCCTCATAACGGATGCCGTCCGCCTAAGAGACCTCGTGGATAAAAAAAGAGTAGGAGGATCATTGAATGCAGAAATTTGAACGCGCCGATTTTGAAGTACAGGAATACGTAGAATCCGAGAATTACGGTAAGTTTGTACTCTCCCCGCTGGAGAGAGGATTTGGTACCACAATCGGGAATGCGCTTCGCAGAGTCCTGCTGTCCTCCCTGCCGGGAGCTGCGGTATTCTCTATCAAGGTGGATGGTGTGTATCATGAATTCACATCCATTCCCGGTGTTCGTGAAGACGTTTCCATGATCATTCTGCAGCTGAAGCAGCTGATCATGAAAATCGAAGACGATGAGGTATATAACCTGCAGATCTCCGCAAAAGGTCCCTGCACTGTGCTGGCCGGTGATATCATCTGCCCCGCACAGGTAGAGATTCTGAATAAGGATCTTGAGATCGCACACCTGGAAGACGGTGTTACTCTTGAAATGGAACTCAAGGCCAAGAACGGCCGCGGTTATGTCAGTTCCGACATCAATAAGCAGCAGAATCAGGGCAGTTCCCAGGGAATCGGTACAGTATATACCGACTCCATCTACACTCCCATTGAGAAGGTTGCTTACAGCGTGGAACCCACACGTGTGGGCGAAGACGTGAAGTATGACGCACTGACGATGGAAATCTGGACAGACGGATCCATCAACCCGCAGAAGGCTGTTGCCATGGCTGCCAAGATCCTGATCGACCATCTTGATATCGTTGCAGGCATCAACGATGATGTCCTGAGCATGGATGATATCATGAAGGAAGGCAGCACGGAAGTGCCGAACAGAGGACAGCAGATGATGATTGAAGACCTCGATCTCTCTGTACGTTCCTACAACTGCTTAAAGCGTGCAGGCATCCAGACTGTGGATGAGCTGACACAGAAGACCGAGGATGAAATGATGAGAGTTCGTAACCTCGGAAAGAAATCACTGAAAGAGGTTAAGGACAAGCTCATTGAACTCGGACTGGGCTTCAAGTCCTTTGACTGACGGAGGAATAGAAAATGTGGAATCGTAAATTCGGCAGAAATGCCGACCATCGTAAGGCGATGCTTCGCAACCTGGCAACATCCGTAATTCTCTACGGCAAGGTTGAAACAACCGAGGCTAAGGCTAAGGACATGCGTTCTGTTGTGGATGAACTGATCACTCTCGGCAAGAGAGGCGATCTGGCTGCACGCAGACAGGCTGCCGCTTACCTGCGCAATGTTGTGGACGAGACAACGCAGAAGACAGTACTGCAGAAGCTCTTCGACGAAGTAGCTCCGAAGTACAAGGACCGCAACGGCGGCTATACACGTGTTGTCAAGACAGGCACACGCCGCGGCGACGCTGCTCCGATGGCATACATCGAGCTGGTATAAGCTGAATCGAAACATGAGACTCATGCAATCGCATGGGTCTTTTTGTTGTATAATAAAGCACATGAAAAAAAGAAGAACGATACTAACATGCCTGTCCGTTCTGCTGTTACTAAGCGGATGCAGTAAGACAGAAGAGAGTGAGTCTTCCTCTTCAGGCATGTTCTCCTATACAGAGACAACCACTCCCATATCGGGAGACGCCTATTCCCTATATTCATCCATGTATTCCACCGGAAGCAGTGTACCGGACAACGGCATATGCGCCGTGACTTCCAGGTATCTATTGCAGTTTGAAGATGAGACCTACGACTCCTATAACATGGATGCGGTGCTGGAAACAGACGGGGAGAAAGCGTATCTCACCACCCACATCAATTCCAACGGCCTGACCTCTGAAACGGAAGGCTGGTATGTCAACGGCAGGTTTTACAACGACTACAACGAAGTGACCTACTATGAGGAGATGGATCTTTCTGACCTCTGGGATGTGCTGCTGGTGCCATGTACCACATATGCCTTCCAGGAGAGTCAGATTGAGTCGATCAGCGCCGGAACGGATACGGAAGGGAATACGGTCTTTGAAATCATCTTAACGGATGAGGCAGCTTCTGCTTTATTCCAGGGAAGGTATGATTTCAACGGATTAAGCCAGTATGACGGCTTTACGCTGACGGACCACATCATCCGGGATACCTTTGACGAGAACGGACAGTTCATCGGAGAGACAGCTCACTTTGAGACTTCCATCAGCTACGAAGGATCTCCCATTTCCATCGAATATGATTCGGAGATGAATCTGAAGGACATCGGAAAGACGGAGGTTCTGATCAGCGATGATATCATGGAGGAACTGGAAACCTACGTACTCTATACGGATGTGGATACGGATGCCATTGCGGAAGGAAGCCTGGAGGATGATGAACCGGAGGCGACTGTGACGGAAACCTTTAAGAAGCGTCTGGTATCCCGCCTGAATTATGAACTTCAGGAAGACGGAACCTACGTATCGGAGTACAATGATACGGAGTCCTATACGGTGGACTTTGAAAATAAAACTTTTAAATACCAGAACCGTTCCATTGTCTACAGCTACAGCTGGAAGGGAGATGTGGGCTCCATGGGAGAATGCACCTATTCCTTTGAGACAGGAGAAGGAAACTCTTCCTGTGTGGATGATACGATGGAAAGAATCCAGGACGTGAAGTCCTATCTGGAAATGGAGTTATATTACTGCGGTCTTTCCCTGAAGGACCTGCAGGCGGAAGGATAAAGGAGGCTCGTATGAAAGCAGTGATTTCCGTAGTCGGCCAGGACAGGCCGGGCATTCTTGCCTATGTGGCAACTGAATGCGCCAAGCGCAGCATCAACATTGAGGACGTGACGCAGAAGGTTCTGCAGGATCTGTTTACCATGATCATGATCGTGGAGATTCCGGAGGATGTGGATAATTTCCACAAGGCTGCGGATGAACTGGAGTCTCTGGGTGAGGCTGAGAATCTGAAAATCCATGTCATGCATGAAGACATCTTCAATGCCATGCATACGATCTGAGGTGTTTTATGGCAATTCGTACAGAAAACATTCTTGAAACCATTCGCATGATCGATGAGGAGTGTCTGGATATCAGAACGGTAACCATGGGCATTTCCCTCATGGATTGCGCGGACAGCGATATTGACAAGTCCTGCGAGAAGATCTACCGGAAGATCACCGCAAAGGCGAAGGATCTGGTATCCACAGCGCAGGCTATTTCCCGGGAATACGGCATTCCCATTATCAACGCCCGTATTTCCGTCACGCCCATTTCTCTTTTGGTCAGCGCATCCGGAGGAGATCCGGTGAAATATGCCAGGACACTGGACCAGGCTGCCAAGGACAGCGGCGTCAACTTCATCGGAGGCTTTTCCGCTCTTGTACAGAAGGGCATGACGGAAGGTGACAGGCGTCTCATTGAGTCCATTCCGGAGGCTCTTGCCTGCACGGATATTGTCTGTTCCAGCGTGAACATCGGTTCCACCAAAGCCGGCATTAATATGGATGCGGTAAAGCTGATGGGACAGGTGGTCCGGAAATGTGCGGAGCTGACGAAGGATAACAACTGCTTCGGCGCTTCCAAGCTTGTGGTTTTCTGCAATGCGGTGGAGGATAATCCTTTCATGGCAGGTGCGTTCCATGGCATCAGTGAGCCGGAATGTGTCATCAACGTAGGCGTTTCCGGTCCCGGTGTGGTGAAAGAAGCCGTGAGAAAAGCAGGCAAAGACACCTCCATGAATGAGATCGCTGAAGTGATCAAGAAGACTGCCTTCAAGGTAACCCGCATGGGCCAGCTTGTCGGTATGGAAGCTTCGAGACGTCTGGACGTACCCTTCGGCATCGTAGACCTGTCTCTCGCACCGACGCCTGCAGTAGGCGACTCCGTTGCGAGAATTCTGGAGGAGATTGGTCTTGAGGAGTGCGGAGGCCCCGGAACCACGGCGTGTCTCGCCATGTTAAACGATGCGGTGAAGAAGGGCGGCATTATGGCATCTTCTTCCGTAGGAGGTCTCTCCGGTGCTTTCATCCCTGTCTCTGAGGATGAGGGAATGATTGCGGCTGCGGAAAGCGGAACGCTGACCATTGAAAAGCTGGAGGCTATGACAGCCGTATGTTCGGTGGGCCTGGATATGATTATCATTCCGGGAGATACCACGGCTGAGACGATTTCCGCCATTATCGCAGATGAGGCTGCCATCGGTATGGTGAACTCCAAGACGACCGCATGCCGTCTGATTCCTGCCATCGGAAAGTCGGAAGGCGACACACTGGAATTCGGCGGATTACTGGGATACGGCCCGGTGATGCCGGTAAAGCATACCAGTGCGAAGACGATGATTGACAGGGGAGGCAGAATTCCTTCTCCGATGCAGTCACTGAAGAACTAAGACCCCGGAAATTCCGAGGTCTCAGACTGTTGACAAAGTGGCTGTTTTTAATGAATAGCCACTTTTAATATTGGCTGAATTTCATGACAAGCTCAAAGATTGTGAATTATATGTAAGATTTCACGATGTTTTCCGTATATCCGACAATAAAAGCCTATATATCAGGCATTTGAGCTCACTTTTATTCCTCTTTGGCGCATTAAGCCCCTTATCTTTTTCAAATTATGGAACGCAAAAATGAGAGCACCTTGATGGGTGTTCTTTTTGAGGCCTCTCAGTCTGGTATATCTGAGAGTATGATTCTCTTTGTCCTCTGCGAAAACTCTCTCAATAGTCATTTTGCGCATCGGATAGATTATCTTGTGATCAGGTGTATGACGGAACTCTTCTGCCTGATCCACATACTCAGCCCAGATATGTCGTGTTATTACTTTCACCGCATTTTTTGACTTCGTACATTTATCTCTAAAAGGACATTCACGACATACTTTGGGATCTGACTTATACATCCGATATCCTCTTTTATCCACAGATCTATATGTGAGCTCATGCCCATTCGGACATGTATAAGTATCCTTCTCGGGATCGTATACATATTCTCCTTTTTTGAAATATCCCTTTTTAGTCATCGGACGTTTGTACGGAAGGACAGGTGTTCTATTATCCTGAATAATAGCTCTGCACACGGGTGGTGTCTTGTATCCTGCATCCAGACATATATGTTGGAATCGCTCATCAAACTTTTCCCTGAAGTTAGCGTATAAACTAAAGAATGTCACACTGTCATGAAGGTTGCCGGGATCGGTATGGTACGCAAGTACTATATTATTTGAATCACAGAATACTGATTGGCTGTATGCATACTGCCGTTCGTGCTCTCCTTTATGGTAATCTCCTGCTTCCGGATCCGTCGTGCTCTCTTTTTCTATTATGAAATCAGGAAGATCTATGCCTGATCCAAGTAATAGATTTGAGCGACAGTGCTATACAATAGATGGGTCAGGAAACATAGGTGTTCCTGGCCTTTCTTGCGTAGGCATACGTGAGAAGTGGTCTGGGTAAAGTGAGGGCGTGGTCTCTTTCAGACCCGGTGTTCGCCGCGTGTCAGCGAAATAAAACGCCCTGCTTCCCTCATGTGCTATAGCTTGTTTAATCAAAATGATAAGTTCAAGGTTTCAGAAGAACATTACGTATGTATCCCAGAAAAATAAGTTGGCATGTGGTGCGGGGGAGTCTTACCGAGAGCCATGTACAGAAAGGAGGTCCATTATGCAGGGACCAGTTGTAACGGTAGATGTCTCTAAAGGCAGCTGCCACTACCAGCCGTTTCTCGATAACGGCAAACCAATGCGTAAACCCAAGGTGCTGCACGACACCATTGAAGGTTTCACAGAACTAAACGAAGTCATTGAGAAGACAAAGCAGAAGAGCGGGTGTGATACCGTTCCTGTAATCTTCGAAGCTACGGGCGTGTATCATCGCTGCCTGCAGAAGTATCTTGACGATCATAAGATCACGTACTACGTCATCTCTCCCTTGATGTCAGCTGCGTATCGAAAAACAACGATCAACGGAAATAAAACCGATGATCTTGACTGCACTCACATTGCCAAAGCGTACTACTGTGAGACAAATCTTCTACCCTACAGCAGGCCGGAAGATCGTTACGAGCGTATGCGTGCTATGAACCGCTACTATGAGCAGGAGCTTGACCATCTGAGGAAGCGTAAAGTCACATTCAGAAGCGCGTTAGACGTTGTTTATCCATGCATAGATGCGTGTTTTAAGGGACACGCCAGCCTGTATGATCCTGTGCCATTAGAGGTGCTGAAGAAATATCCTCATCCGTCCCTTCTGCTTCAGCACAGGGAGGAAACGATTGTGAAGGTGATTGCCAGGAAGGCCAACCACAAACTGGACTTCGTCGCTACGNTTGTTCATAAAATGTATGAGTGTGCACAGCACTGTTATTCCGGAGTGNGTGTACATGATATGGAAGTCTTAGANCTGCCGGACATGATCGAAGAGATACAGCACACGATGGAACGTTGTGATCAGATGCTTAAGAACCTGATTGAGGAAGCAAGGAAAGAGCCTAACTTCACCAGTATTGTGAGTATCGTAGGAATTGGAGAAAATCTGGCCTCCAGAATCATTGCGGAACTGGGAGATATATCAAGGTTTGAAAATCGCAGGGCTATCACAGCGTATGCAGGACTCAATCCTAAGATACTACAGTCCGGTGACGTTTCCGGAACACACTTGAGGATATCCAAGAAGGGAAATCGTCATCTAAGATCTCTGCTTTATCTTGCGGCTTCGTGCAATTACCGCCTGAAAAAGCATGATCCAATCTATGAATTCAACCAAAAGAAAAGGCAGCAGTCTCAATCCCCATTGAAGAACAAAGCTGCCAACGTAGCTGCGGCGCATAAAGTGCTCGTAACAATTTATGCGTTATGCAAAAACGGTGAATTATACCGTTTCTAATCAGATTATAAATCATTGATCGAAAAATCGGGAGACTTTCTCCTCTTTTCGTCGTGCAATCGCCACGAATCAAAAATTTCTAGATTTTACACTTGACATAAGTTATCAAATTTCTTTCTCCTTTTTCCCTTTTCTTTTTTGTTTCGATGATGAAAAAAACAGTTGCACCTGTGATGTTTGTGCTATGATTGAACCATGAAAGAAAAGAACTTGTACAGAGCCGCTCTTCTGCAGGATTACCTCTTCGCAGCCTCCGTTTCCAGAAACGAAGACAGCGTTCTGGTGATCTCTTCAGAAGGGGAAAACACATATACAAAAGCAGAAGCGGAAGAGAACTATCTGAATGCCGTATCCGGCATCCGCGACAGAAAAAAACTGCAGAAGGAAATCGACGCTGCGGAAGGAAAAACAGCGATCCTGCAGGAAATGAAGAAAGGCGGAGACATCACCTACGTGGAAGTTACAGTCCTGCCGGATGAGGAGGAAATTCTCCTGCTTGTCAAAGATGCTTCCGAACAGGTGCGGAAACAGCAGGAAGAAGAAGCGAGAGTTCTCAGCGACGAACAGAAAGAGACCCAGGACAACTATCTCTCCCGCATCAGCCATGACATCCGTACGCCCATCAGCTCCATCCTCCATCTCTCGGAGTTTGTGGAGAAGGAGAAGAACGATCCTGCGGCAGTGGAAAAAGACATCCAGAAAATCCACGCCTCCACGAAGGAACTGGAAAACATTGTCACAGGCCTTCTGGACATGCAGAGGGTGAATACAGGAAGAGTGGAACTGATGGAAGAACAGTATTCCTTCTACGATTACGTTTCTGAAATCCGCAGAACCATGGAACGCATGGCGGCAGAAAAAGGCATCAGCTTCCATGCGGCAGGAAGAGCCGCCTCCGGCGTTTTAGCCATTGAAGCAGACAGACGGCGCATCGACCAGATCACCATGAACATTCTCAACAATGCCCTCCGCTATACAAGGGCAGGAGGCTCCATCTTCTTCCGCGCTGCCACAAAAACAGACGAATACGGAAGGGCATTCCTGGAATTCTCCGTCAAGGACAACGGCATCGGAATGTCACCCCAGTATATGAAACGTCTCTATACCCAATACCTGCAGGACATTGACAACCCCCTGCGCACCCAGATGACACCGGGCACAGGATTAAGCCTTGCGGTATCCAAAAAGCTCATCGACATCATGAAGGGAACCATTGATGTGGAAAGCAAAATGGGAAAGGGCACTACAGTCACCGTGACCATTCCCGTGAGGCCCTGCGAAGACCAGACACTCTTCGAAAAGAAAGTGGAAGCCGCAGAAGACGAACTCCTCAGCGGCAGAGTCCTCATGGCAGAAGACAATGATATCAATGCCGAAATTGCCTCCCGCATCTTCCAGGTGCTGGGCGTTGAGGCAGAAAGGGCAGTGAACGGCCAGGAGGCCATCCGCATGTTCAGCCAGTCCGCAGAAAATTACTACAGCGCGGTATTCATGGACATCCAGATGCCATTGTTAAACGGACTGGAAGCTTCCGCCGCAATCCGCGCCATGGAGAGAAGCGATGCGGCAGACATCCCCATCTACGCCATGACCGCAGACAGCTATGAAGACAGCATTCAGGCCGCCAAAGAAGCAGGCATGAACGACTGCCTGACAAAGCCGCTGGACATTCCGAAGATCCGGGAAATCCTGAAACAGAATCTTTAAAAACAAAGGTGGAAATCGTTGAATGACTTCCACCTTTGCTTATTCTCTGCTTACCTGCCGATTTCCTTCGCCCTTGCGACACACGCACTGTCCGCATCCTCAATGATCTTCTTCAGATCCATCTCCTTCATCTTCCCGATGGCCTCAATGGTCGTTCCTCCTTTGGAACAAACCTCATCCACAAACTGGGAGATAGGCTTCTTCGGATTGTCCTTCAGCAGCTGTCCCGAGCCGATCATCGTCTCCACAAGAAGCGCCCTTGCGGTCTCCTCATCCCAGCCGTGATTTACCGCATCCTCAATGATGCACTGGGCAAAGTAGTAGAAGTAGGCAGGCGTACTGCCGTGCACCGCAACAGCCTCCGTCACCTGATCCTCCGTTACAGTCCTGGTGACACCCATGGCAGAAAACATCTGGAACACAAAATCATAATCATCCGCACTGCAGTCTTCCGACCTGCATAACGCCACAGACCCATGTCCGATCTGAAGCGGTGTGTTAGGCATCGCACGGATTACCGGCGTATCCGGAAGCGCCTTGCGGATATATTCAATGGACACACCCGTCACAATGGAAAGCAGGCAGTTGATCTTCGCACCGGACAGATGCTGCAGGGCCGTATCAATCTCCTGCGGCTTTACCGCCAGAAGCACAATATGCGCATTCTCCGCAGTTTCCTTTTCATTGTTCATCAAAGCGAAATCCTCTTCACCGCAGAATTCACTGATGGAAGGGTGGGTGTCATACACACATAATTCCCTTCTTGCAAGAGACTCCGCAGCCACCGCACCTCTGGCAATGGCCTTTCCCATATGCCCGCATCCGATGATGCCGAGCCTGTATTTCCTGTGATCCTTCATCGTACTTCACCGTTTCCTTCCAGTATATATGCATACGTCGTCAATTCCTTCAGCCCCATGGGACCTCTTGCGTGCAGCTTCTGCGTAGAGATGCCGATCTCCGCCCCAAGACCGAATTCAAACCCGTCCGTAAACCTCGTACTTGCATTACGGTACAGGCAGGCACTGTCAATTTCCGTTAAGAACTTCTCCGCATTCCCGTCATCCTTTGTGATGATGGACTCCGAATGATGGGTGCCGTAATGATTGATATGGTCAATGGCAGCCTCCACATCCTTTACCACCTTCACGTTCATGATGAGATCATTGTATTCCGTAAAATAGCTTTCTTCATTTGCAGGTCTTACATCCGCATTGCATGCAATGCAGGGATAATCCCCATAGATCACCACGCCCTTTTCCTGCATCACCTGGAGAATATGGGGCAGGAACGTCTCCTTCAAAGACTCATGTACTAACAGTGTCTCCATGGCGTTGCATACGCTGGGCCTCTGGCACTTGGCGTTGATGATAATCTTCTCCGCCATTTTGAGATCCGCACTCTCATCCACGAACACATGGCATACGCCCGCACCCGTTTCAATGACAGGAATCTTCGCATTCTCCACAACACTCCGGATCAGGTTCTTTCCGCCTCTTGGAATCAACAGATCCACATCCTCCCGGTCCGCCATGAATTCCGCCGTCTCTTCGTGGCTGGGCTTTTCCGCCAGCACTGCCAGATTCTCATCCAGACCATTCTCCTTCAAAGCAGCACGCATGCATGCGGTAATGGCAGAACAGGACTGATAGGATTCCTTTCCGCCTTTCAATACGCAGGCACTGCCTGCCTTGAAGCATAAGGCAATACAGTCGGCAGACACATTGGGGCGTGATTCAAAGATCACACCGATGACGCCCATGGGCACGGAAACTTTCTTTAATTTAATGCCGCTTTGAATCACTCTTTCTTCCAGCACCTGATGGAGCGGATCCGGAAGATCCGCCACCTGCAGAATGCCTTCCCTTATGGAAGCCATGCGCTTTTCATCCAGCTTCAGCCGGTCCAGCATGTTTGTCCGTGTGCCGGCAGCCTCCGCCATGCGCATATCCTCTTCATTTGCCTCAAGGATCACTTCCTCCTGCTGTTCAAGCAGCTCCGCAAACCTTCTTAACACCGCATTCCGCTTTTCCTCGGACACATTCCTCAGGGAAAGGGAAGCTTTTCTGGCAAGGGATGCCTGTTCGATCAGTCTGTTTGCCATATCAGTTACCTCCTGCAGGAATCCAGGTTCCCGTATCTTTGTCATCTTCCAGAATCTCATACAGCAGGGAAGGCTTTTCGGAAGAAGCGATGACCGTCGTAATACCCGCAGCCTTCGCAATCCTTGCGGCCCTCAGCTTTGTGATCATTCCGCCTGTGCCTCTTTCACTTCCTGCTCCAAGCGCATACTGCTCTGCCTCATCAATGTCCTCCACAACGGAAAGACGACGGGCATCAGGGAGCTTTGGGTCCTTGTCATAGAGACCGTCAATGTCCGTGAGAAGGATGAGAAGATCCGCATCCGTATACGCCGCCACATAAGCGGAAAGGGTATCATTATCGCCATAGGCAATTTCCTCCGTGGCGATGGTGTCGTTTTCGTTGACGATGGGAATCGCCCCCATTTTCACAAGGGCGTTGAAGGTGGCGATGGCATTCTTCTTCTGGTCCGCGTGCTCAAACACATCTTTGGTTAAAAGCACCTGGGCCGTTACCACGCCATAGTCCATGAAATACCGGTCGTACACACTCATGAGGTCGCACTGTCCGATGGCCGCTGCCGCCTGACGCTTCGCCATGCTTGCGGGCTTTTTCCGCATGCCCAGCTTCTTTCTTCCCACGGCAATGGCTCCGCTGGTCACAAGAATCACATCATGCCCGTCGTTCTTCAGATCACTGAGCACTCTTGCGAGTAAGTCGATCTTCCGCATATTGATGGAACCGTCGGACCGGGTGACGGTGGAAGTTCCCACCTTGACCACTATTCTTTCATATCCCATACCGTTACCTCCATTTGGTACATTATACATTTTTTCATCATGAATTCTGTATTAAAATACCTGTATGTATATCGTGGAATGCTGGATTGAATACCCGGTGCAGAAGCTGAACCGCACCTACACCTATCTTTCGGACGAGCCCTGTGAAAGAGGCACGCGGGTTCTGATTCCCTTCGGAAAGCAGAATCTCACCGGTTTTGCGGAAAGCTGCGTATTCAGTGAAAAGACAAAAGAAGAAATCGAAGAAGAGAAGGGGATGTCCCTGAAAAAGATCAGCGGGATTCTGGATCCGGAAAGCCTGATCACACCCGAACTCCATTCCCTGGCTTTTCATATGGCGGATATCACACTGTCAACTGTGATCTCCTGCTTCGGGGCGATGCTGCCGGGGAAGGTAAAGCCCGGAGGAAAGACAAAGACGACTGTGAAAGAGCGGTGGGTGAAGGTATTGGATTCTGATGTTTCTCTCACACCAAAACAGGAAGAAGCGTATCAGGCTGTGAAATCCGCAGGAAGAATGAAATACTCTGAACTGAGAAAGCAGTATCCATCCATTGCCAAAGTCCTGCTGGAAAAAGGAGCTCTGGAAGAAGAAGTAACGGAAAGGGAAGCTGAGGAAATGGTTTCTGCGGCTTCCGATCAGAAACCCATTCTGACTGTACAGCAGGAAGCTGCACTGAAGGAAATCCATGAAAGCGACGATACCGTGTATCTTCTCAAAGGCGTCACAGGATCCGGCAAGACGGAAGTGTATCTGCGTCTTGCGGAAGAAGCTTTATCATCAGGAAAGCAGGTGCTTTTCCTGGTGCCGGAGATCGGACTCACACCCCAGATGATCGCAAGAGTCAGCGCAAGGTTTCAGAAAGGTCTTGCCATCTACCACAGCGGTCTTTCCGACCAGGAGAAATACGAGCAGTACCGGATGGTGAAAACCGGAAGAGCGTCCATTGTAGTAGGCACCAGGTCTGCGGTATTCCTGCCGTTTCAAAGTCTTGGTCTTATTGTGCTGGACGAAGAGCACGATCCTTCCTACAAGCAGGAAAACCAGCCCTGCTATCATGCCAGGGATATTGCCATGTGGCGCAGTGAATACCATCACTGCAAAATGATCTTAGGCTCTGCCACGCCTTCCCTTGACTCTTACGCCAGAGCGCTGAAGAAGGTTTACCATCTTGTAAGACTGGATGAAAGAATCAGCGAAGGTCTTCCGGAAGTAAAAGTGGTCAATACAAGAGAGATGCAGCAGAATGGCGTGAATACGATTTTGTCTCCGCTTCTCATTCAGAAGATGGGAGACAATCTGAAAGCAGGGCATCAGACAATTCTCTTATTGAACAGAAGAGGCTATCATGCCCGTCTTGTATGCAGGGAATGCGGAGAAGCTCTCACCTGTCCCCATTGTGATCTTGCCATGAGCTATCACAGGGATATTAAAAAGATGAAATGCCATACCTGCGGTACGGAAATAAATGTGCCCCGCCAATGCCCTGAATGCGGCAGTACGAAAGGATTTACCACACTGGGCTTCGGTACGGAGATGCTGGAGAACGAAGTGCACATGATCTTCCCGAGTGCTCGTATTGTGCGGATGGACAGGGATACCACATCCCGGAAGAACAGCCATCAGAAGCTGCTGGAATCCTTCGGAAAAGGGGAAGCGGATATTCTTTTAGGCACGCAGATGATTGCCAAGGGCCTGGATTTTCCCAATGTGACATTAGTCGGGATTATCAACGGCGATGATGGTCTAAGGAGAACGGACTTCCGCAGCTGCGAGGCAAGCTTTGACCTGCTGGTACAGGCGTCCGGCAGAAGCGGCAGAAGCGGAAAAAAGGGCGAAGTGGTCATGCAGGTGAATGATCCGGACCACTATGCGGTGCAGTGTGCGGCGGTGCAGAACTACGATGCTTTCTTTGTGCAGGAAATG
>Ga0065709_1029598_pt1 | contig 15820 bp, 15 predicted proteins | sample Hoacrofraction14_2_FD_59096 | JGI IMG/M metagenome (GOLD analysis project Ga0065709, IMG submission 59096) | Hoatzin crop microbial communities from Cojedes, Venezuela, sample from fiber fraction 14 v1 | ecosystem: Host-associated > Birds > Digestive system > Esophagus > Crop | place: Venezuela...
TGAGCACCTGCCAGTAGCCCATGAACCCGAGCACCTCCTCGCCCCGCAAGGCCACCAGATAGGTGGCATGCTCATTGCTTATATCCTCCCGGAACATCTGCTCCGTCCACGGGTCGGGAAAGGACACCTCTTCGATGGCCAACATGCCCGGAAGGTCCTTTTCTTCAAAGGACCGAATCATTACTTCGTCCATCATTCACCTTCCGGCTTCACTTCCGGCAAGGCCTCGCCGGCGAGCATGACGTCCTTCGTCTTCATGGCCGCCAGCTCCGGGTGTTCCCGCTCAGCCTGCGACTTCCGAAGGTACTGCACCTCCAGCTCGTCCCCGAACACATACGGGCAGCCGGCCCGCCCCGCCTCGTACTCCCGGATTTTCCGTGCGGCCAGCGTGGCCGTGACAGAGGCCCGGGTAAAGCAGAACGGCGCCGGGCTGATGAGCGCCTGCTCAGGAAAAACTGACTTAAAATAATCGGCATATATGTGCGCCGCGTCGCCGGTAAATACGATGGGCGCTGCCTCTTCCGCCGGCAGCTTCTTCAGCCGCTCGCAGAGCTCCTCCACCGAAAGGGCCGCCATGTCCATCAGGCACTCTTTTTCACGGTAAACGGCGGTATAAACCTGATTTCGGCGGGCATCCATGACCGGAACGCGCAGGGCATTATCATGCAGGAGCGTGCCCACGCCGGCGGCAAGCGACTCCAGCGTCCCGACCGGCACGATGGGCAGGTCACTTTTCAGGCTCCCATCCTCCTGCCGGCGCACGCGCCCGAGCGACAGGCCCTTCACCGTCGCCGCCCCGATTCTCAGTCCGGTAAATGACCCCGGCCCCTTGGTGAAGGCCAGATAGTCGATGTCGGCCAGAGTCAGGCCGGCGTTTCGAAGCGTCTGATCGATCATGGGCATGAGGGTCTCCGAATGTGTGAGCGTGTTCCCCGTCATCATCTCGGAAACAACCGTCCCCTTGCCGTCCTTTTCTTCATAAACACAGGCGCCCGCAATCTTTGCCGACGCCTCAATGCCAAGAATCCGCATGTTATTTTCCTTTGTGAATCGTAATTTTCCGATAGTCGGCGCCTTTCGAGAGGTCTTTTTCCACCTTCATCCACGCCGCACTTTCCGGCATGGCTTCCGGGATCAGGTCCGCCCATTCGACCAGCACGACGCCACCCCGGTCGGGGTAGTCGTTCCAACCGATTTCGTACAGCTCGTCCTCTTCCTCCAGCCGGTAGATGTCGAAATGGAAAAAGGGAAGCCGTCCCTCGTACTCCTGCACGATGGTGAACGTCGGACTGGTGATTGGGTCTTCGATGCCAAGGCCCCTCGCCATGCCCCGGGCCAGCACCGTCTTGCCGCAGCCCAGATCACCGCTTAAGCAGAACACATCACCCGGCTCGGCCTGCTGTCCCAGCCGAAAGCCCAAGTCAAAGGTTTCCTGCTCGCTGTGCGTTTCATAAACCATCTCAAGCTCACTCATCCGGCGTCTCCTCCAGCGCCGAAGGCGCTTCTGCCGCAGGCGCTTTTGCCGAAGGCGCTTCTGCCGCAGGCGCTTTTGCCGAAGGCGCTTGAGGCTCCGCGGCGGGCGTCGCAGGCGCCTTCTTCTCCGGCAGCTTTTCTTTCATGTGCAGGAACGCAAGCTTGACCAGTTCGCGGGTCGGATAGTTGCGGTAGACCTCCTGCACAGACTTTTCGTAGGTCGCGTCGTCAAAGGCCTTCCGCGAGTCGTCGATTAAAAGGACGCGCAGCTTTTCGGAAAAGCTTCTTTCCATGCGCACCAGACGATGGGCAATCAGAATGTTGGTCTTCGAATCGACCAGAAAGGCGTCCAGCGAGTAGCCCAGGTGTCCCTCCCCGAGCTCGGGCAGGATCTTCTCCCGCTCGCTCAGCTGGGTGGAATACGGGCAGTCCGACCAATTCAGGTGGCCGAACTTACTGGCGATGAACAGCACATTCTTCAGTTCCGTCACCGCAAGCTGCACCTCTCCGTCCTTAAATTCCTTGATTTCCGCTTCCGTCGGGGTATCAAACCGGTAAATCAACATCATGGTAAAGGGCTCCACCGAAAAGGTGGCGCCCTCTTGGGTTACCGGCGGAAGGGGAAACTGCTTTCCTACTGTAAACTCAGTCATGACAGTCTCTCCAATGCTCCTATTTTTTGAAGTCCTCTGGCTTTAAAGACCGGCTTCATGTGCTCACGAATCGCCAGAGCGGCGTGCGCTCCTGCGTACCATTCCGAGGAAAACTCGGTCAGGGCCGTCAGCACATGGCGATACTTTTTATCGTGCTCACCGGCCCGGATGATGCAGTAATAGCCGCCTCTGGCCGGATGATAGTACACTTCATTCTTGAAACGGGACGACTCCGGAAGTAGCACCGCCACACGGGCGAGGTCCTCATAAGTCTCAAAGCCAAAGACGAGAGTCCCCTCTTCCTTAGCCTTTTTGGCTTTCTTCGGCTGAGCGGGCGCACCCCCTCTGCTTTCAATCGCCTTTTCCAGCGCCTCAGCTACCTCCTCGGGCAGCTGATCCAAAAGCTCCTGAGGAATCTCATCCTCCGGTTCCTTTGTGCCGATATTGCTGCCGAACAGACCACCCATCTGTGCGGCGCCTTCGACCATCGTAACGGTGATGGTCAACGTCTCGCCCGACATCGGGATGGCCTCAATCATGAGTGCTTTCTCGGAAAAATCGATTCCGAACTTATCGTAAGCTGTCTTGAGCATGTCATCGAAAAGGGCCTTGGTCTTGTCAGAGCCATAGGCCAGCTCCGAGACTTCGAGATTGCGATCCTTAAGATCCTTTTCATTTAATGTGAAACGAACCTGCTCGCGGTTGATTTTCTCAGCCTTCATTACAGCCCCTCCTTTCGATAGATAAATCCCGGCCGCTCGCCGGTGTCACCCGCCGGTTCCCCGGCCGGTGCTGCCCGCCGGTTCCCCGGCCGGTCTGCCGGCTCATTCCTTACTGGGCGCGGCCCCAATTTCGGCCGCTTGCGGCCCCAATTTCGGCCGCTTGCGGCCCCAATTTCGGCCGCAAGCGGCCTCATGAAAAATCCCCTGCCGGCTTAAACAGGCAGGGGAACTTAAGGCTTATTCCGAAATAATCTGGCTTTCGTCGATCTTCATGTCTTCCGCTTTGTCGGCCAGATACTCGTTAATTTCATCCATGATTTCGTCCGCGTTCATGCCGTGAACGAAACAGGCTTCCTCAAGTGATTCTCCCTGCGATGCCGGGCAAAAGATACATCCCATGCCGTTCGCAATCAGGATGGCGGCGATTTCGTCATCAATCGCCAGAATATCTGAAATAATCATGTCTTTGGAAACTGACTTTTCCATGATTGAATCTCTCCTTTCCAAACAGGCCGGGCAGCAAATGGTTGTCGGAACTTACGGCATATAAGGTCATCGGCTGCCTCCCCCTGATTTAGTATTACATTATACACCCAAATTCTTTCGGCCGCAACTGTTCCGGGATAATTTTAAAAATAAATCCTTGCACTACCCAAATTCTTGTAGTATGATTTAAAAGAATTAAGGGGGAAGTCTTAAGGAGGAGGAACCCTTAAGGCCTACCTCGGATTACAGGAGGTAGAAAGATGGCATACCATATCACCGATGCTTGCATTTCCTGTGGTGCCTGCGCAGCCGGCTGCCCGGTCGAAGCAATCTCCGAAGGCGATACCCAGTATCAGATCGATCCTGATGTCTGTGTTTCCTGCGGCGCTTGCGCTGACGTTTGCCCGGTAGGCGCTCCCGAAGAGGAGTAATTGCATCCAGAACATTCGGACTTGTCCCCCGAATGTTGTCATCAACTAAGAAGCGAGACCGCCACATCCTTGGATGTGACGGTCTCTTTTCATGTCTTAATTTTCCGTTAATCCCCACGTCGACCGGCTTCGGCCGTTTGTGCCCGGCTCCGCCGGGTCATCGGTCAATAGGCACCGTCCGCCGGCGGATAGGAACCGCCGGAACCGCCGTAGCCGCCACCGTAGCTGCCGTAGCCGCCCTGCTGCACAAGGTTCGAAAACCTCGTGTAAGGTCCGTCATAGCGAAGCTTCGCCGTACCGACCGGGCCGTTTCTTTGCTTGGAAACGATGATCTCCGCCACGTTCCGGTCCTCGGAATCGGGATTATAATATTCGTCACGGTAGATGAACATTACAACGTCCGCATCCTGCTCGATGGCGCCGGACTCACGAAGGTCGCTCATCATCGGTCGCTTGTCGCCACGCGATTCGACCGAACGGCCGAGCTGGGACAGTGCAATCACCGGCACGTCCAGTTCACGTGCCATCATCTTAAGGCTTCGGGAAATTTCGGAAATCTCCTGCTGACGGTTTTCGGAGCTGCGGCTTGTGCCGCTCATTAGCTGCAGATAGTCAATCATGACCAAATCCAGCCCCTTCTCAATCTTGAGCTTCCGGCACTTGGAACGCACCTCGGAAACCGTGATGCCGCCCGTATCGTCGATAAAAATCTTCGACTCGGACAGCGGCGGCAGCGCCGCCACCAGGTTCGTCCAGTCATCCGGGCTCAGTTCGCCGGTCCGGAATTTTCCGAGCTGCACGCCGGACTGCACGGCCAACATACGATTCGTCACCTGCTCAGCCGACATCTCCAGAGAGAAGACGGCACAGGTTTTCTTGTCCTCGACAGCCGCGTGCTGCACGATGTTCAGGCCAAACGCAGTCTTACCCATGGCCGGTCTTGCGCCGATGATGACCAAATCCTGCGGGTGAAGACCGCTGAGCATTCGATCAAGATCGATGAATCCCGTCGGGATGCCCGCCACGTCTCCGCCGTTCTGGGCGGTCTGCTCGATGCGGGAAAACGCCCCCAGCAGGATGTCCTTAATCTCCTTGAAATCCTCAGATCCGCGGTTCTGAAGGATGTCGTACACCTCCGACTCCACGTTGGTCGAAAGCTCCTCGATGCTGGTTGCTCCGTCATAGCTCTTGTTCAGAATGTCGTTTCCCAGCTGGATATACCTTCGAAACAGCGCGCGGTCCTTGACGATTCTCACGTACTGACGGATCGCCGCCGAATTCGGAACGGCCGCCGCAATCTGCCCCAGATACTTAAGGCCCCCGGAGCTTTCCAGCGTGCCCTTCGTCTCGAGCTGCGTTTTCAGCGTGACCAGATCCACGGTCTGATGTTTTAGATACAAATCCCTGACAGCATCGAAAATCTGCTGGTGTCTCGGATTATAAAAATCCTTCGGCACCAGATGCTCCACGGCGTATGAAACGGCCTCCTGGTCCAGAAGCAAGGCTCCCAAAACCGATTGTTCCGCTTCCTCGCTATGCGGAGGTGTGCGGGGAACGAGCGCTTCCTCAGGCATCAGCCACCACCGTCATACGGATGTCGGCGACCGCATCCTGATAAAGCTTCACCTGAACAGTGTAGTCGCCCAGCGCCTTGATTTCTTCGGGAATCACAATCTTTTTCTTATCGATATCGAGATCGAACTGATCTTTCAGTGCATCCGCAATGTCCTGCGTGGTAACGGCACCGAACAGCTTGCCGTTCTCGCCGGCCTTTTCCGCGACGGTAAAGGTCTTCTTGGCCAGTTCCTTCGCCAGCTCCTTGGCCTCGGCCGCCTGAATCTGCTGACGGCGCTCTCTGGCCGCCTTCTGGCTCTCCCACTGCAGAAGCACTTCCTTCGTGGCCGGAATGCCCAGCTTCTTGGGAATCAGATAGTTCTTCGCATAGCCGTCCGCCACGTTGACGATTTCTCCGGCCTTTCCCAGCTTGCTGACGTTCTCGGTTAATAAAACTTTCATGTCGCACCTCCTGAAAAATATTTTTTGGTGGTTACTTTCTTTGCACGCGCAAAGCGCAAAGCGAAAAGCGCAAGCGCAAAGCGCAAGCGCAAGCGCTTCTGCGTTTACTTCTCCGCCGAGTGATCCGGCACAATCCGGTCGATCGCATCGACCACCTTTTGCCGGGCCTCCTCGAGGGAAACGTCCTTCATCTGGGCCCCCGCGATGGACAGGTGTCCGCCGCCGCCCAGTTCTTCCATGACCAGCTGAACGTTGATTTCGCCCAGCGATCTGGCACTGATGTTAATTTGCTGGTGATCCATCTCGGTAATGACAAACGACGCCATGACCCCATGAATATCCAGCAGTTCGTCCGCCGCCTGCGCCGCCACGGTCGTGGCATTCGGGTTCTGCGAGCTCCAAGTCGCGATGGCCATGTTCTCCCGATACAGCTCGGCTCCGGCCACGATTTGCGCCTTGGCCTTGTAGTCGCCCATATCGTTCTTGAACATCTTTCTGACCCGCACACTGTCAGCCCCGCGGCGCCGTAAGTACGCTGCCGCCTCGAAGGTTCTCACGCCCGTTTTGACCGTGAAGTTCTTGGTGTCGAGCGCGATGCCCGCAAACAGGCCATCCGCCTCCACCGGTGTCAGGTTCGGACTTTCTACTATGTATTGTAACAGTTCTGTGACCATTTCGCTAGCAGAAGAAGCAAAAGGTTCCACATAAGAAATGGCACACCCACTAATCGCGTCCGCCGCGGCCCGGTGATGGTCGATCACGACCACGTTCGGCACGGCATCCAGAAGCTCCGGATACTGCACAATGACCTTACGATTCACATCCACCAGCACGAGAAGTGTATTCGGCCCGACGACCTTCATGGCCTCTTCCAGATCCATCAAAATCCCGGGCGCCTCGTAGCTTTCCTTGACCTTGTCATACAGGAAATCGACGGCCGCATGCTTGTCCGGACTCATCACGATGTTGGCCGGCTTCTTCAGCTCATGCACCGCTCGGTAGATACCGAGCGCCGAGCCGAAAGCGTCCAAATCCGGGTTCGCATGTCCCATGACGAGCACGTGGTCCGACGCCTCCACCAGCTCGCGCAGCGCATAAGCCGTAAGGCGGGCGCGCACACGCGTGGTGTTTTCCGTGCTCGTCGACAGGCCGCCGTAGAATTTCTGCTCGTCCTTCGTCTTGACGACCGCCTGGTCGCCGCCGCGTCCCATGGCCAGATCCACGCCCATTCTGGCATATGTCCTCGCCTTTTCGATTTCTTCGTCGATTCCGACGCCGATGGAAATCGTCGCCTGCAGCCTGGAGCCGCTGTCCAGCTGCTTAACATCCTCGAGAATCCGAAACTCGTTCTTATAAAGGGCTTCCATGCTCCGGCGCGGGAACACAATCTGATACCGATCGTTTTCCAGCTTCATCATGATGCCTTCCAGTCCCGTCGACCAGTCGGCAATCTGACGGAAAATCATGGCCTCAAACAGCGGCCGCTGGCTCTCGTCCACGCTCGCGACCACCTGATCGTAGTTGTCCACATAAACCAAGGCAACGACGCTCTGCTGATCGACCGTCTTACGCTCCAGACTCCGCTCGCGCGTGATATCCGTCAAAGACAGGCTGTAGACCAGTGTATAATCGGAATCCGTCGGCTTGGACGGATCTCTTAAGCGAAGACTGCTCATGAGCCCGCGGTACACGCCGCTTCCGACGGAAATCTCGTGGCTCACGGGATCCCATTCCGGCTTCTCCTGACCCCACTCGATTCCCAGTTCATCCGGCGTCTTGCCGCTTACGTCCTCGTAATTTACCAGCTTGCGGAAGGCTTCGTTGCACCACAGCACCTTCAGCCCCGAGGACAAGATGGCAAACGGCACTTCCCACTGCGTAATGTACTGTTGATACTCCGTCTGCAAGTCCATGGCCTCCTGCAGCACCCGCTTGTCGGTCCGCCGCTTAAGCGTCCTTACGATGTAATGCGTCAGGATTACAGCCGCCGCCAGACACAGAATGCCGAACACGTACTGCCAGAAGCCGCCCAAAATCCACAGGCCCACCACCGCGATGAGCAGGATGACGTCAAGCATCCACAAAAGCACGTGGAGACGGCTTACTTTCTGTTTATCCGTATTGCTCATTTCTCCGTCCCTCCGTCCGATTTACTTTCCATTTTACTTCTCAATGTTAAAACCAGCATCTCCGGCTGGATGCCGATTCTCGGTCCGCCCATGCCTTCCGAGACCACAAGTGTCGTATGATTTTGAACATACGGACCGTGGACATAAGCCGGGAAAAAGCCTTGATCCGGGGCAAAAAACCGCCGCCCATCGGGAAGCTTCAGAAGCCCGCCGTGGCAGTGCCCGGAAAGCACCAGATCAAAGTTAAATTCACTGTAAAGCGGCAAAAGCTCCGGCCGGTGCGCCAGCACCAGATGAAAATATCCGCCCGGCTGCAGCCCCTGCTCGGTCGCCATCTCGTCCGCATGAAGCGCGACCTCGGCGTACTCCGTGCGCAGGTCCTCGCCGTAGCCGCTGTTCCGCTCAAACCCAAAATCGCCGCCCTCGTAGGAGGGATAAAGGCCCGTCAGAAGGATGGCCCCGGCGCTCTCGCCGCGGCTCAGCACGACTGTATCATCCAACAAAAGCCTCACGCCCTGCGACGAAATGTCGGTCACGAATTCGCCCACCTTGAGGGCGCGTCCCTCGTGATTGCCCAAAATGGCGTACGTCGGCGCAATCTCGGCCAGTCCGCGTGCAAGCGGCAGGTTCACGCGCTTGTCTTCCTCGTTATAATCCACCCGGATCCAGTCACCGAGATGCAGGATATAATCCGGCTCCAGGTCCCGAACCTTTTTCAAAAGCTTCTCCTGCCCCGGTCCAAAGTCACGGGAATGCAGGTCGGAAAGCACGACAAAACGGCAGCCGTCGAAAGCCGGAGGAATCTTGCGGCTCGCGATGTCATAATGCGAAACCTTCAGCTTCTTTCCTCCGGGCATATGCTCCAGTATTCTTTCAACGATACTGAGTCCGAAACTCAGTCCGATGACGACCCAAGCCTTCATTTTGCCCATGCCTTCTCTCCGTCCTTATGGTGTCCTCCATTATAGCCCCCTTGAGTGCTCTTTGTCAATTTTCCGCACGGCGGTGATTTTATCAATGATAAAATTTCAGGCCCCCGTTTCATTGACTTTCCCCGGTCCTTCTGCTATAATGCGCATGCTTGAAGCGTCTTCGTAAACTCGCGGTGTGTTCTGCACAGCGTTTTAACCGGGGGATGTCCGGTTTCGACGGGGGTCGATGACGTCTTGGGAGCCATCCGCAGGTTGGACTGCGTAATAACCAAACCTAAATATAAACGCAAACAACGAAGAAAACGCTTACGCGTTCGCAGCCTAATTAAAGGCTGCCATCCGGCACCGCCCTCCTGCCGGCGGTGTGTCAGGGTGTAAACTTATGCAGGGAACTTCCCGCCCTAAGCTTTGCAGGCGGGTCAGATGAATGAAGCTACCTGGTTTGTCATCCTGTCGATGGGAGGATAATCCGGGGAATGTAAATCATCGACTATGATGGTAGCCGGCCCGGGATCGAGGGACTTTCGGACAGGAGTTCGATTCTCCTCATCTCCACTTTCGGTCACAAGCCGTCTTGGCGGCCTGACTTTGGATGTTCCGTCGTACCCAAGCTGCCCGGGGCAGCATCGGTGCGGCGGTTTTTCGTTTAAGCAAGGAGTTATTATGAGCGATCAGACAAAGTATGCCTTATTGGAAGCCCTGAAAAAGCAGCTGACCAAAAAGCCTTTCCGGAAGGTCACGATCAGCGATTTGACGGATGAGTGCGGAATCAACCGCATGACCTTCTATTACCATTTCCACGACATTTACGACCTGCTGGTCTGGTCCCTGCAGAAGGAGGCTGAGCAGCTCCAGAAGGAAGGCGCTTTCGACACCTGGCAGGAAGCTTTGCTCGCCATTTTTAACTCCCTGCTGGAAAACAAGAGCTATATCACCAACATCTACCACTCGGTCGGGCGCGACCCGCTCGAGCGCTACCTTTCGAGGGCCCTCGATGACACCTTTTTCCCGCTCGTCAAGGCTCACGTTGCCGAGGGAAATGTCTCGATCGGCGAAGAGGAACTTCGTTTCGTCCTTCGCTTTTATGAGTATGCCTTCATAGGCGTGCTGCAGGACTGGATTGAGCACGACATGCAGCCGTCCTCCGAATCGATGATGGACCGGCTGAGCCGCATTATGGACGGCAGCATCGAAGAAAGCCTGCAGCGGTTTTCCAATCCGGCTGATGCCTGAAGAGGGAATCGCCTGAAAGCGGGAAAATTCCGGAAATCAGACAATCATAAGAACGATGTCCCCTACGGGACAACAGAAGAACACCGCCCCTTTCGGGACGGTGTTCTTCTTGTTTAGGGGAGAATACATTGAAAAAACTGAAGGTCTAAGTTAAGTTCCGGCAGAAATTACCAGTTCAGGGTAATCTGGCCGTTTTCGCTGACCCAGGTGCCGTCCACTTCAGCGCCGCTGATCGGACCTTCAGCGGAAACGGACAGGTGCGCCGTTCCGTCTTCCATGAGGTTCAGCTTCATGACGCTGGCAAACGGAGCATTCGGGTCGCCGTTCGCAAGCTCGTAGGTGTACTTGGCACCGTCATCGGGCGTTGCCGCCAGGTTCGCGGTCGTCTCGAAGTACGGCTGAGAGCCAATCGTGAAGGCGAAGCTTTCCGCGCCTTCGTCGAAGGTCACGCTGGTCGGAACGACATCCCAACCGCCGCCGCCTTCGCCGCCGCTGCTGCCGCCCATGTCATTGGACGAGTTATCCATCAGGCCGGCCTCGGTGGCTTCCTTAGCCTTGCCGGTCAGCTCCTGAACGATGTCGAAATCGGTTTCATAAGCGTCTTCGTGGTCATAGGACAGGTCTGCCGTGCCGTCGCCGTTATCGGTCCAGACACCGGGGCAAATCACATCCGGTACGTAGTACACAGCTGCGTTCATGGCGTCGGTCCTGATGTACTGATACTCGGTCTCCATCTGGAAGGTACCATCTTCAAAGAGATCCAGCGTACCGAAGATCATGGTCGTCGTCGCACTGCCGGGGCTCAGCTTCGGAGTCGCCGTGATGCCGCCGGCCGGGCTCGTGATGACGATGTCATAAGAATACTTCGCACCGTTCTGGGCCGCAATCGGGGTGGCCTCGTAGTACACATTCTTGTCAGTGTCTTCCGCCTGCTCTTCACCGCTGCTGCCATTGTTGGAAGCCGCCGTGTTGTACCAGTAGCCGGCGTCACCGCCGTTAGCCAGGTCAAAGCCTTCCTTCAGGTGCGGGAAGTCCATGGTATTGAAAATCGCGCTCGTGTAAGAGAAGTCTCCGGAAATCAGGTTCTGGCTGCCACTGGTCACAGCCTCGGCGCCTTCCTGCGAGTAGGTCGGGTTGGTGACATAGTTCTCGTCCCAGGTCATGTCCACCTTGACGTCGTAGGTGGCGTCAGCCTTGCATTCGGTGGTCGTAGCGGTCATGGTGCCGGAGGAGGTGTCCTCCACGTCCATGCTCACGACGTTACCACTGTCCGCCTTGTTGGTCAGGGTGACCTTGACCTCTTCCGGATACATCGTGTTACCGAGGTTCATACCGGAAATCGAGATGGTCAGCTTATTGGAAGCGACGGTCCACATGTAATTGATCTCGGGATTGCCCACATCCACGGCACCCTTGACCACGTACTCTGCCTTCGCTTCGGGAGAAGCCTTGTAATCGGAATTGTCGTAATCCGGGTAAGCCACGGCGCGGATGCTCCACGTGCCGTAGGAGAAGTTGTAGAATTCCGTGACATTGCCGCTGTAGGAGGCACTGCCGTTCTCTTCAATCTTGCTCGAAATACCGCTCTGATCCTTGGTGGAAGCGTCGGCATAAACATAAACGTAGTAGTACTGGGCGTTCTCGACAGCGTCGAAGCTGAAGCTTCCGTCTTCGTTCACAACGAAGTTCGCCGGCGCCTTCAGGGCGTTTTCATCGACGGAAACTTCGGAGGAATCATCCGAGCTCGTGTCCTTCTGGGTCATGTTGGAGGCAACGTCGCCCATCATGCGGAAGTAGTTGCCAAGGTAGGTACCGGATTTGCCGCAGCCGGTCAGGAACAGACACAGGACTGCCATCAAAGCCAGAAGTTTTGCAAATGTATGTTTTCTCATTTTCAGGCCGCCTTTCTTTCCTTGAAGCACGCAATGGCTCCCATGATCATGGCAACGAGGGTCAGAACATACAGGATGATGGCCGGAACCGGGCCGCCCTGGGAGTTGAAGAAGTTGTAATCGCCCGAGAGCTTGCCGTACATGTTGAAGTTACCGTACACATCCTGCCAGACGTTATAGGTCAGAATGACAATCATGGCGAACGCATAGCCGATGAGCATCACGCCCAGAAGCGGCAGGTACTCGGACAGCTTGTCCTTGCTCACGCTGTAGAAGCACAGCGCCGCGCCCGCAATCAGAAGGCAGATCACAATCGCTGCGTCCTGATACTGTGAAAAAGCAATACCGTAAATCAGATATCCGATTCCGGCGAGCAGGGCTGCCAGACCGGCAATGGCCGCGATCTTCGCGCCTTTTCCTTGATCCTTAAGTGATAATTTCATCTTCTCAGCCCTCCACTTTGATGGAATCGTTCTTCTTGCCGTTGTTCACGACACTGAGTACCACAAAGGCCACGAACAGAGCCGCTACTGCGATGTTGACCCAGAAAACAGCGATCTGCCAGGCCGGAGCCGTGGTAATAATCGTCGTGCCCTCGCCCAGGCCGTTCATGCTGGCGGACTTGGTCATAACGTACAGGTTGCGCTTGGCGGACTCTCTCAGGCACTGAAGAATGTAACCGTCACCGCCGTTGATGGCCTTCATGAGCTTCTCGGCGTTGGAACCGGAACCGTCGCAGCAGCTGTAGTCCATACCGGCGATCTGCTCTTCACAGGTGTTGTTGTAGTAACCGGTGTTGACGTAACCGTCGGAGGTAACGTGGCCCTTGAAGCCCCATTCGTCTCTCAGAACGGTCGTCAGCAGGGAATAATAGTTCTTACCAAGGCGGGTACCGACACGGCCGGTCGTGGCCATGGTGGAAAGCGCGCCGCCCGCGAAGCAGCCTTCGAAGGCCTTCAGATAGATCTCACGAAGCGTCTGCTCATTCACGAAGGTGGAAAGACCGGTTCTCTGGCTCTCCTGATCGTTAACCGCAAAGTGCTTCGCGCACATGATGCAGCCGACGCCCTGCAGACCCTGCGCTTCCTGATAACCGTTGTAGAAGTCAACGACCGGATCCTCGGCCCAGTACTGGTTTACACGGCCGCCGAAAGGCGTTCTGTGAAGGTTCGAAGTACCGTACCAGATCTCGTCCTTACCGTTCAGCGTGCAGATCAGACCTTCAAACATACCACGGTCTTCGGCCAGTTCCTTGTTCCAGGTACGGGCAGACAGCGGGTGGCTCGTCCAGTCCATGGCACCGCCGTTCGCGTTGGTGTCATCATCACCACGCTGGTTGCCGGGGATCAGAAGGTCAGCGACGGCCTGCGTGGAACGGGTATCGGTCCAGAGGTTCGCCATCTGCTGGATGGTCAGCTGGTCCACGAAGGTATCCCACTTTTCATCATCCAGATCCACACCGACCATGTCGGTGAGCTTGAGGCCGTTGTCCACGCCCTGCGTGAAGCTGTCCACGGAAGGAGCATCCGCCGGCGTCTCGTAGTCATAGTTCGAAAGGGCTTCCATCATTTGCTGGCTCGCTTCGAGCTCCAGACGCTCGGTCGGGAAGGTGCCCTCCCAGTCGTTACGGGTCAGGTAGGTGAACTCGTAACCGTCGTAGTAGTTCAGGTCCGCGTCTTCAAACGCGTTGGAAATCTCATAATCGGTGTAAACGGAATTCTTGTAGGTCTCGGCATCCAGGGAATCCTGGGTGAACTTGTAGGTCTTGGCGGCGTCGCCGTCAGCGGTCATGCCGTCCGCCGTGGAGTAACCCTTGGCCGCCAGCACATTGTTCAGCGCATCATGCGCGTCATCGCCAATCGAGATGTAGTAGTCGCCGGCGCTCAGGATATAGGTTCCGGCTCCGTTGGTGTCGTAGCTGGCCATGAAGTAGCGCCATGCGTCGATGGTCAGGGTCTGGCTCTCACCGGGCTGCAGCAGATTGGTCTTGTCGTACGCGACCAGGCTGATGGCTGACTTCTCGACGAGGTTTTCCTTCTCGTAATCGCCATAAGGCGTCTGGGCGTACACTTCCACGACGTCCTTGCCCGCGACATCGCCCGTGTTGGTGACCGTCACGGTGACCTTGTAAGAGTCGGAGGCAGCGTCGTACTCGACGGAGTCAAGCTTCTGCTCGAAGGTCGTGTAGGACAGGCCGTGACCGAAGGTGAAACACATTTCATCCTCGTAGTTCCAGGCGCTTTCGCCGTTAAAAATACCGGCGGTACCGTTCGCGTTGCCCGCGTTCATGACGCAGTCTTCGTAACGGGTCTCGTAGTAGCGGTAACCGACATAGATTCCTTCGGCATAGATGACGTAGTAGTCGATGTTGGAATCGTTGTTGATCTTATCAAACTCGTTCAGCGCATCCGCGTTGGTCCACATCATGGTGTTCTCGACGCCGTCATAGCAGACAGCCGGAGAAGAAATGGAACTTGCGGCATAGGTGTCCACCGTGTGACCGGAGGGGTTAATCTCGCCGGCAAGGATCTTTGCCAGAGATTCACATCCGTAGGAACCGGTCATACCGGCAATCACACACGCATCGATGTCATATTCCTCTAAGAAGCCGTACTCCAGCGGGGACTCGCCGCCCTGGATGACGATGATCTTGTCGAAGACGCCGGCCTTCTTCTGCTCGGAGAGGTAGGAAATCAGCGCTTCCTCTTCGGTGGAAAGGTCCAGCATGCGGCGCGGGCTGCCATCCTCGTAGGTGTCAGAAGAAGAATACATGTAAAGGTCGTTACCTTCACTGGAGTTACGTCCGAACACGACCACGGCCGCGTCGTTGTAGTCGTCCTGCCAGCTGCTCTCGAAGCCCTTCACGGACTCGATGTCCGCCTCGGCCACGGAGCTCGTGCCGGTGGAACCCAGGCTCGCGTACAGGTAGTCGCACAGCGTGGTGTTCACGTTGTCCTCACCGAACTCAGCCTTCATCGCAGACACGTAATCCACATAGGGGATGTAGTCCGGGCAGTTGGTCTTATAAATGGTAGAGTTCACGGACGCGTTGCCGAACAGGGTGATTCTGGAACCCTGCGCCAGCGGAAGCGCGTTGTTCTCGTTCTTTGCCAGAGTGATACCCTCCGCCGCGGTGTCCAGCAGGTGCTGGTACGCGTCGTAGTACACCTCAATCAGAGCGGTGTTGTCGTAACCGTAATCGTTCTCGAAATAGACGGTGTAGCCGTCCACATTCTTCGACGACGTGTTCGCCGTCACGATGTTGAACGTGTTGTTGATCCATCCCGCATTTTCAAAGGTCAGCGTGGTAGCGCCCATGACGATTGCCATGATGATCGCTGTCACAGATGCCAACCCTCTGAAAAGTCGTGCCTTTCTGTTCATAAGCTCCTCCTTTGATTGTACCCCCGCCGCCTATGGGTCCGCTTGGTTTCCGGTCCATCTCGGTTTCCGGTCCGCTCGGTTTCCGGTCCGCTCGGCTTTCCGGTCCGCTCGGCTTTCCGGTCCGCTCGGCTTTCCGGTCTGCTCGGCTTTCCGGCCCTGCCTTCGGCGGCCTTACACTTTTTTCTTGAGCGGATTATAGCCTTTTGCTTGGCCGCTTGGAGCCTTCCCGCCCTCAAAGGCTAAAATGGAGCTAAAAAAAGCCGCTCGCCGGAGCGAACGGTTCAAAAGTCGGAATGAATGGTAAATGAGTGGTCCTTTTTTGTGCTTGAGTGGGCCACTGGCGCTTGGGCTCAAACAGGTTCCCCGTTGGCCGGGGACCATTCCCCCGTTGGCCGGGGACCGGCATTTTCTCAGACGAGCCCTCTCTTCCGCACTTGACGGGAAGCATTGGGCACTGCGATTTCGGCGA
>Ga0065709_1029597_pt1 | contig 15818 bp, 14 predicted proteins | sample Hoacrofraction14_2_FD_59096 | JGI IMG/M metagenome (GOLD analysis project Ga0065709, IMG submission 59096) | Hoatzin crop microbial communities from Cojedes, Venezuela, sample from fiber fraction 14 v1 | ecosystem: Host-associated > Birds > Digestive system > Esophagus > Crop | place: Venezuela...
CGGGCGCGCCTAACTTCTGCACCGGGAAAACCGGTGCCAATCAGACCACAGGAGGTGTCAACATGAGAGACTATGAACTTCTATTCGTGCTTGATCCGAGCCTGGATGAAGAGACCAAGGCAAATCTGGTTGAGGCTGTTAAGAACATCATCAACACAGAGGGCGAAGCCGGCGAGGCAGATGTATGGGGCGAGAGAAAGCTTGCATACAAGATTAACAAAAAGACTACAGGTTACTATGTAGTTCTGCCGTTCAAGGCCGAGGCTGACCTGCCGAAGGAAATCGACAGAAGACTCAGGATTAACGAGAACGTAATGAGACATATCATCGTCTGCCAGGACGAGGCGTAAGAGAAAGCGGGGGTCAGATATGAATAATGTTGTTTTAATCGGACGACTGACCAGAGACCCGGAACTGAGCTATACGCCGAACACTCAGACGGCCGTAGCACACTTCTCAATCGCAGTTGACAGACCGAGGAGAAACGGCGAGGACGCCGGTGCGGACTTTATCCGTATCACCGTCTTCGGAAGGCAGGCAGAGACCTGCGACCGTTATCTTTCCAAGGGAAGACAGGTTGCGGTACAGGGAAGAATTCAGACCGGAAGCTACAAGAACAGAGAGGGTGTGACAGTATACACCACAGATATCGTTGCAGACAGAGTTGAGTTCCTCGGAAGCGGACAAGGCGGAAGCCAGGGCGACAGAGGAGGATATCAGCAGAGCAACGGTGGCGGCGTATCGAGAGACACTGTGTCTATGGACGCACCTGCTACGGGCTTCAGCGCACCGCAGGATGACTTCGGCGGATTTGACGATCTCCCGGATTCATTCCAGGCAGCTGAGGATGACATTCCATTCTAATGAAAGGGGAAAGCGCGAATTATGATGAATAACAGATCAGGAAAGCGCATGAACACAGGCATGAGACGCAAGAAGGTATGCCAGTTCTGTGCTGACAAGGATAAAAAGATCGATTACAAGGATGCTGAGACTCTCAAGAAGTATATTACAGAGAGAGGCAAGATTCTCCCGAGAAGAGTTACAGGCACTTGTGCAATGCATCAGAGAGCGGTTGCCAAGGCAATCAAGAGAGCAAGAGTCGTTGCACTCCTGCCCTTCGATGCAGATCAGGAATAATAACTGATACGGACGCCCGTCACCGAGACGGGCGTTTTTATGTGCCGTTTTTTTGATATTACTTTAGGTAGCAAATATTTAAATAATAAATAAACTGGAACCCGTGTCATGATATTATTATCAACAGTAAAACTTCAGATATGAAATCAGCAGACCGTTATAAAACGAAGTTAATGCGAAGGGAAAAAATTATGGCTTGAATGAAAATGTAACTTCCACACGAAACTTTGAAAATGGCGTTAAATGAACGTTTTCACAGTTTCAGGTGGTATTGCACCTTGTAAATAGTGTAAAATTCAATCAGTTGCAGAAGGCTTCATCACGACAAAAAGGCAAAGCCGATGAAATGTGTAAAAATAAACTCTATGAAGACTTTGCCGGAATTATGGTAATGATTTGTCCGGTCTTGCCTGTCTGCAGTCATAAAATTTAAAAATCTATTTTTTGAGAAGTGCTGGCTTTAGGATTACTTCGTCTGGGGAGACTTTCTTTAATCCTAAAGACTTCAGCACTTTTTCACTTAACAGCAATTCCGCAATATCAAACGGAGTTTTGCCATTCAGTCCGTCTCTTGCCACTGAATTGATGTGGCAGGTCATACGTCGCGCATCTTCGTCTGTAAGATCATGCATACTGCGGCCTTTGGGAATGATGTACCGTATAAATTCATGGCTCTTTTCCAATCGGCCCTTTTGGTTGGATTGGTAAGGATCGCAGTAGAAGATGCGAGTACGTCTCTTGCGGTTGGCAGTCATTTCAAGTGACCACGGCTCCTTAAATTCAGGGCCGTTGTCAGTCAGAATAATCCTGAATGTCCTTCGGAAAACAACCGGTCCCAGGACATCGTACAGCCTGTCAAACACGCTGCGTACAGATTCCTGCGTACATGAAGGGAGCAGGAAAATCAGCATAAACGATGAATTGCGGAAAAGCAGAGTCATAAGACATTTTCCGGCATCACGACTGCCCTTAACAGTATCCATTTCGACAACCTCGTAATCCGGGAACTCTTCGGTGTATCTAAGGAAATCCTTGTACGTTCTGTTATTGCGGTATTCGTATCTGACAGGATTCTGCCCTCTGCGTTTCTTACGTAATTTGTACCGTACACGCCGGGGAAGATCGATGTTCTTAACCGTGAATAATCCCCTGTCCAGGTAGTTGTAAATGGTTTTGCGACTGCATGGCAGAATATCCCCATAAGACGAAAATATGTGGCTTAGCGGCTGCCCGTTCTTAATAAGAGGCGATATAAACTCATCCAGCTCTTTTAACTGTTCAGGTGTCATATTTATGCCGGTCCTTGACTCGGAAAGTAAGCCTCTGTATCTCTTGTGAGCTTCTTCAGCCCGATAGAACTTCTTCGATGCATGGCAAACCTCCTGAGTTTTGCATCCATTACATACATAAGGTGGCAATTTTAAATCGTCACATATCGTAGGCTCGTATTCTGAACAGAAATTGTAACAAGGCAAGCTACAGTATTTGCATCCCTTTGCACAGTCATAAGAGCACATGCAGAAGACATCACATTGTTCAAAGTGAGCACAGTCGTTGCCTTTCTCACGTGCGAAATAACCATCCTCCCATTCAATAAACCGCCGGACTTCAAGCGAAATTGTGCTTGGATCTTTTCCCAGATGTTTGGCAATTGATCTGAAACTGTCACCTCTGATCAGCGCTTGCTCTATGTACACACGATCAGAAAGCGTCAGATGCTTGTGGTCACCTTTAATTTCTTTACTCATGGTTACCTCCTGTTAATGCAGACAGGCGACCATGATAATTATATTTGTGTAAGAGTAATTACAAGCACATTGAAGTTACCATTACACAACTAGCATTTAAAAATATATCTAACGGGAAAAAATTATGGAGAGAAAATATTTGAAAAAGAGAGTCATGACAGTGCTCCTGACGCTGATCTCAGTGTTTGCATTAAGCACGGCCGCTGCTTTTGCGGATACAAGCTGGGACAGCCTGACGGATACACAAAAGAACAGCTCTTACGGGTTCTTTGTGTGGCTGTCTGAAAACGGCAGTACAGACGAGATAAAGCAGGACGCATTGTACGCGGCACAGCTGCTCGACGGCACCGCAACGGATACAAGTCTGTTCAATGACGGAAGCATTTCAGCAAGCAGTACGCTGGATGTAACGTATGAAGATGCTGTGGGATATACAAGCATCGGTGCGGACAAGGATGCGACTTCGTGGGACTGCTTTAAGAAAGCGGTTGAATATATTGCTACAGGTAACGAATACAGGGCAAAAGAAGACCTGGCGGCATTAAAGGTCTCAAGTGCCATGATGGCTATGTCCGAACTGAATACCAATAGCATGATCGGGAAGTCCACTCTTGGTCATACAAGTCTCTTTAATGCGCTGGAGAATGCAGCCTACAAGGGCAATGGATCGTCGGTATCGGGCGGCAGCTTAACATATTATGATCCGTACGAGGGCTGGTACACCGAAGAAAAAACTAACTATGATGAAAATAACGGCGGACAAACCGGTCATTACAAAACCCTGACAGACAGGCAGGGGACGATGACGATTACAGGTTTCGGATTCGGCTGGACGGAAGAGTATGAAAGCCCTTGGTACTGGAAGTACCAGTATTTCAGCCAGCATTTCTCGAATAGTTCGCATTACAGCGCAACAACGGGTATCGATACGGATACATACAATTCCCTGATCACCGAATACACATGTGAAGTTAATGGTCATACATGGGATGACGGTGAAGTGAAGTCAAAAGCAAGCTTCACAAGCGACGGAACAAAGGTGTATACATGCTCCGTCTGCGGATCGACCAAAGAAGAAGCCATTGCGGCAATTGACAGCATTACGGTTGATGACAGCGAAATTACATATACGGGCAGTGCAATTGAACCGGCAGTTACTGTAACTGATTCAAACGGAAGCAAGCTCACGGAAGGTTCGGATTATTCCGTATCCTACAGCAATAATACTTCCGCCGGAAACGCAACAGTTACTGTAACCGGAACGGGTGACTACACTGGTTCGTCTGGTGCAGAATTCACGATTGCAAAGCGCGCACTTACAATAAGCGCAAATGATGCGGCAAAAACCTACGGAGAAAGTGATCCGAAGTTTGGCGCATCAGCCGGTTCCGATTTGCCGGACGGACACACACTTGCAGACTGCAGTATTACGAGATCAGAAGGAGAAGATGTAGGAACCTACGGTATAACTCCTGCGGATGCTGTAATACAGGATGCTTCTGGAAACGATGTAACGAAGAACTATGAAATCGCATATGCGGCCGGGGATTTTAAGATAAATAAGGCGCAGCTGACAGTTACCGCAGCGGATGCGGAAAAAACATATGGTGCGGATGATCCTGACTTTACGGCGAAGGCAACGGGACTGGTTAACGATGATGAGCTCGGCACATACACCGCGGCCCGCACAAAGGGCGACAATGCCGGTACCTACAGCATTACCGTTACGGATGCTTCGGTTGTAAGCGGCAGCGCGGATGCAACCGGAAACTACAATATTAAGTATGCAGAGGGAACATTCACAATAAACAGGAAGGATTTTATGGTTTCACCTGCTGATGCATCAAAAGTATACGGTGCGGAAGATCCTGAGTTTACAGTGTCAACACCGGATGGCCTTGTGAATGGCGACTCTGTTAAGACATGCAATATCACCCGCGAGTCCGGAGACAATGCTGGCACTTACGCATTAACAGTTTCAGATGCGGTAATCATGGATACCGAGGGCAATGACGTATCCGGAAATTACAACATAACGAACGGAAGCGGAACGTTCACAATAAACAAAGCGGACGCATCGGTAACACTTGATGCGCAGAGCGGAAGCACATCTTATCCGGATGCGATTACAGTAAATGTTGAAACAACAAATACCGACGGATGCAGCATAAGTGCAACTTCATCGGATACCGGAATTGCCACAGTCTCGGTCGATGGTGCAAAAATAACCGTCACGCCTGTCAAAACAGGAAGCGTCACGGTAACAGTCACAGCATCCGAAACAAACAACTTCAACAAGGCAACGGCAACATATGCTGTCACGGTTGCAGAAGGCAATATGACGGTAATTGTTCCTGAAAATGAAACCGTTGTATACAGCGGTGCTGAGCAGAGCTCGGGCGGCGTGTCTGTAAGTGTTCCTGACTCGGGAGCGACAGTAAGATACGGAGAATCCGCAGGCTCATGTACATCCGATTCACCGGCTGCTTATACAAATGCAGGCACGTACACTGTATATTATCAGGTAACAGCGGATAATTATGAGACGGTAACCGGCAGCTATTCTTTTGAAATCACAAGAAAGACTGTGGCAGAGCCATCTGCGGCTGAGGGACTCAGCTATACAGGCAGCGAACTGACAGGCGTCGGCTCAGGTGACGGATACACTGTATCCGGAGGCGCAGCAACAAACGTCGGAGATTATACGGCTGTTGCAACCCTGGATGATACTGAGAATTACTCATGGGCTGACGGTACGACCGGAAGCAAAGAAATTTCATGGAGCATTGCAAAGGGTGACATTGCATCCCTGTCAGTAACCGGTCTTGAGACACAGGTATACAACGGCAGCGAATTTACTCCGGAAGTAACAGTTACGGATGCAGCAGGCAACACCCTTGCGAACGGATCGGATTATACTGTTACATACGAGAATAACATCGAAGCGGGAACAGCTTCTGTTGTTATTACTGCCACTGATTCGGGCAACTACACAGGATCGGTGACCAAATACTTCGAGATAGAGGGAAAGCCGCTGGAGGAATCCAATGTAACTGTTGCTGACGCAACCTATACATATGACGGATCAGCCAAGACACCTGAGGTTTCGGTTGCAGATGAGGCAGGAGATACACTTGCAGCAGATACCGACTATACTGTTACATACAGCAACAATGTCAAGGCGGGGACTGCGACAGTTAAGGTTAATGGCAAGGGCAACTACAGCGGAACAATTTCAAAATCATTCAAAATTAACGCTCAGTCGCTTAAGTCGGCGAATGTTAAACTTGCTGCTTCGTCCTACACATGGAACGGAAAGGCAAAGACACCGGGAGTCACGGTTAAGAATGCAGCTTCCAAGACGCTTAAAAAGAATACCGACTATACAATTACCTATGCTTCCGGAAGAAAGAATGTTGGTAAATATACAGTCAAGATTGTCGGCAAGGGAAATTATAAGGGAACAATCTCCAAAACCTTCACGATTAAGCCGGCAAAGGCGGCTGTATCAAAGATTACAGTTGGTAAAAAGAAGATGACTGTAAAGGCATCCAAGAAACCGGCCAAGTACGGAGCATCGACATTCCAGATACGCTACAGAATAAAGGGTAAGAGTTCATGGAAGACGGTTACAACGACCGGACAATCCAAGACTATCAGTAAGCTGACTAAGAAGAAGGCCTATCAGGTCCAGATCAGAGCTTACAAGAAAGTTTCCGGAACTACATATTACGGAGCGTGGTCGTCAGTAAAGACATCGGGCAAGATAAAGTAGTCCGGAATATCGCATAATATGACATTCCCAGGAGGCGGCTTCGGTGATCCGAAGCCGCTTCTTTCAGTATTATAAAATCCGCATGGAATGTGATATTATGAGTTAACAGCAAAGAGAGCGCGAAAAGGGCAGTAAATTCATGGATAAAGCAAACCGCACAAGAATACTGACAATCATTCTCACAGCAGTTATGTTCGTTGCTGCTGCTCCTTTCAATGCAGAGATATCATATGGTGCGGAAGCAGCGGAGCAGACCGGAACGGTAGCTGAAGCGCAGACTGAGACTGCGGCACAGGCCGACACTTCGGAGCAGACCGAAACGGCAACTGAAGCGCAGACTGAGACTGCGGCACAGGCCGAGACAGTAACTGAGACCGGGACAACGGAGACTGCGACGCAGACCGAAACGGCAACAAAGAAGAAAACAACACTCAGGAAGCTTAACACAAATCTGGCTCCTAAAAAGCTGAACGTCAATCTCAGGAAGAAACTCGGCGAAGGGCTTGACGGATATTCCGTGGTACAGGGAAGCTGCACTGACGGCAAGTACGCATACTACCTCCTGGTGTCCACCAAAAATCAGAAAGGCCGGATCGTCAAGGTTAAGGTTTCCAATCACAAGGTCGTCAAGAGATCCAAGGCCCTTAACGTGCATCACGGAAACGGCATGGCATATGACAGCAAGAGAAAACAGCTTGTTGTTGTCGGCAGGGAGAAATATAAACACAGACTTACCGTAATCAATGCCGGAACGCTTAAGGTGAAGAAACAGGTATACGTAAAATTTCCTTCAGGTGCAGAAGGATATACCAAGAAGAATGCTTCTCTCGGGTATGCTGCAATCGCGTATAACAAGAAGCTGGACAAGTACGTGGCAACCCTGCGCAAGACGCGCGACTTTGTGCTTATCAGCCCTGATAAATTCAGAGTCACAAAGGTTATTAAGTCAAGCAAGTTCATTGATAAACTTCTGCAGGCCATGGATGCGGATGAAGAATACATTTATGTTGTATACAGTTCCAAGACGTCGAAGGCCAATAACACCATTGCTGTATATGACTGGACCGGCAAATATATAAAATCAATTAAAACAAAAGTCCCTTATGAAGGAGAGAGCATATATCATATCCAAAAGGGGAAAAAGGAAATCTTTTATATGGCCACGTACCGGTCAAAATATAAATACAAAAGGAACCGGTGCATAACTCTCAGGAGAGATAATTACGTGTATAAGCTGGGGGCAATTTAGAATTAAATTAAAACTAACGGGCAGGGTGTAAACCCTGCCCGCAATTTGTTTACAAATGTGTGTTATTTCGGATTTTAGTCGAGATCGTTAACGTTGAGCGGAGTTTTCCAGATGTAATCCGGTGTGCCCGAGGTGTTGAGCAGCATTATCAGATAACCGTCCTTGTCTACGATTAGGCTCTCGAGTTCTCCCATGTTGAGCTTGATTGATCCCATGTACTTTCCGCTCGAAACCTTGTAGACATCGATGTAGTTGGTACCGAACTTGTTTGAACCACTGATGGCGTGGAACACATATCCGCCGCCCGCTCCGCAGTCCTGGACATATGTCGTTCCGCTGTGCGTGCAGCGGTTAAAGAACTTTTTGTGAGTAAATTTGCCGTCCGCGCTGTATACTCTTACACCCGTAAGCGAAGTCGCATACATCAGACCGGTGCTCTCATCATAAGCAATACCGGATGATGAGTAAGGCGTTTTGGCGGTTCCTTTCCTACCTGTTGCAGGATTCCATGTGTATATTGTCTTGGAAGATCCCCGGAATATGTAACAGAGATTAGTCTTAGGAACCCATGTTATGGCATTCGGTTTTCCTATGTTGAAGTTAACGGCGGAAACTCTCTTGCCGACTGCCGTATAAGTGACTATGCGCTGGCCGCTGTAGTTTCCGAACAGGAAGTAGTATCTGTCCCCGGTATAAGCCATGCCCTGAGGGGTGTTTATACCGTTGTAACCCGTAACGCTGAAAAGCTTTGAGCAGTTGCTCGATGTGAAGGTGTATACAACTCTCGCGGCACCACCATTGGTTGCCTTTGTCTTGAGCTTGTCAGCCACATCGCATTTCGTGACCTTGAACGATTTGTTGAGCTTGGTGTACTGCTTGCCGTTCACTGTAGCAATAACTTTGTAATTGTATTTGCCAATCGACAGGTCGCGGAATACAACCTTGCTGTCGAGATTGGCAAGATTATAGCTTGTGCTGTTAGGTTTTGCATTTGCGCGTACAACCCATTTGCCGCTTGAGTTCACAACGCCGACGGTGACTGCGGTGATTTTAGACGAAGCTTTGAGCGTTCCTGTTACTACGAACGACGAACCCTGCGTCATATTTCCCGGGTACTTTCCGCCCGATAACTCGACTCCTTTGATGTTCTTGTTCGAAGTGCCTGATGAGCCCGACAGCTTGACATACTCTGAACTCATATAGTATGTACTGCCGCTGATGTTCACTCTGTACCATACGGTGCTGTCGCCGGCCATTTTGGCCGCCATCTGAACGGTTACGCTTTTGCCTTTTTTGATGGTGCCCTTTTTGGTCATTTTAGTACCCGGCCCGGTTCTGTAGTTAACGACATCTGTCGTTTTACCCGCAGCATTAGGGCAGGAAATACTGTCAACGAGATCAGCGCGGATGTATCCGCTCTTGCCGTTTGCGGAAACGAGATACCACCTCGTCGAAGCCTTCGTGCTGTTCGTTGTGAAGTATTCCTGCTTAATCGTGAGTTTGGTGTTGTCCTTAAGTAAGCATACTTGCTTGCTCGAAGTGGAAGCTTTGCTGCGTACATAAGCGCCGCCGGAGGAGTTTACCTTGCCCGTCGAATTGGAAAGGCTTGCCGCGTCGGCGTGAATCGTGCCTGCGATAAGAACCGCGGTTACGCACAGCAAAAGGGCTGCGATTGTAATCAGTTTTCGAGTGATTCTGTCGGATTTTTCCATAAATATACCCTTCATTTAACTGCCGGGAATTGATAATTTTAAGTACACAATAAGTATAGAAAATGCGAATAAATGACGTCAAGAAAGCTTTACATTATTTAATATTGCCGTTTGTGGTATGATTTTGATGTGAAAGACGTCAAATTTTTTATCCGTTTGGGGATAATATGCGCTGCCTGTGCCGCATTGATGGGCGGTCTGTTTACGCTTGCCGAAAACCGCACTGCCGGAGAGGAAAGCACACTTGCTGTCACCGTCAACACTGAGGCGGTCGGAGACTACTCCGGATCTTCGCGGGAGTATGCCGATGAGCACGGCAAAGTTCTGGTGGCGCTTATCGATACAGGATCGGACGATGCGGAATTTTACGCTTCGGTGATAAAAGGCGAAGCCACGGACGGCAGCGGACACGGAACGCTGATGGACGGACTGATCAGAGAAAAATCCGGAGGTAACGTATGCATTCTTTCGATCAAGGCACTGGATGACGACGGCGGCGGAGATCTCCTCGCGCTCTATGAAGCGGCTGAGCTGGCGCTTGAGGAGAATGTGGACATAATAAATATGTCCCTCAGCAAGGATCACGAGGACGTGGATTATGTTCTCGATGATATCCTGCTTGAGGCTGAAAACCGCGGCATACCGGTGGTGTGCGCTGCGGGGAATGAGAGTGGCGACATTGAGGATTACACGCCGGCCAATATAGAGGCTCTGACGACAGTCGGTGCATGCAATGAAAACCGTGAAAAGATAGCCAGCTCGAATTACGGCACTGAGATGGATTACTGGGTCGAAGCGGATTCGACTTCCGAGGCTGCGGCGATGGTTACCGGATACATAGCAGGCGGAAGCCTTGCAGAAGCGGAGGATGTGCATGCGGGATATCCCGATGTAACGGAACCTGAGATAGAGACCGAAGGCATAACGCTGAGAGATGCTCTGACGGTCTGCGATATAAAGCTGATTATATGTGCGGCCGTAATGCTGATGGTCATGCTGCTTGGCCGTATAGTTCCCAGCATCAATAAAGGCGTGAGACCTGCTGCCGCTTTTGCGGTCTGCGGATTTATGCTGGCGTGCCTCTGCGCACTTTTTGCCTCGGGAACGCTGAACGCAGGCGGTGCGGCGATGGTGTTTGCAGAGGACGGGCTTACTCTTAATAAGCTGCAGAGCGGCGAACTGCACGCCGTGTATGAAGCTTTGGAGAAAGAGCCCGGGGACATCGAGTGGTATTCGGACCATTGGGAGGTTGCGAGCGTTGATGACGGTACGGTGACCGGCCACGGCATCGGAACCGCAACTATCACCGCAGTTTCCGGAAACTCGCGTGCCGAATGCGAAGTGACTGTTGAGGAAGCCAAGGGAACCGATGCGGAGTATCTGAGCGACATACTTAACGAAACCCACAAGCTGAGAGATACAGGTTCAACCGACGAAAACGGAAATGAAATATATGAGGACGAAATGCCGCATACGCTCGTGCACAGGACCGACCTCGAGGAAAAGATAATAGCAGAGATAAATGATTTCCGCACCGCGCCGGACCAGTCGTATCTTAACGAGGACGGGAAAACACGTACGGTGCTGAACAGCACCGCGGGAGATGGCGCAGGACAGCTTGCAAGCTTTGCCGAAAGCGACGAGCTGATGAGGGCCGCGCGAATCAGGGCGGAGGAATCGTGCTACAGGTACGCGGATACCAGGCCTGACGGAAGCGACGTTTTCAGCGTTTCGGAGTATGTATACGGGGAGACGGTGTTCAAATCCGACAGCGACGACCCGGAGGCGGTTATGCGCAATCTGGTCAGCGAGGACGGAACATTCGAGGAGCAGACGACAAGGCGCTACATACTCAGTACATTCTTTGACAGCGTGGGCGCAACCTGCGTCCAGTACGATGACGAATACTATTGGGTGATTGAGTTCGGATAAAATTGAATTCGGATAAACCGGAAAAGAATGATTTACCGGGCACGCTGCGGCGTGCCTTTTTTTAATTAAATCAGAAAGCTTTCCAAAAGAGCCGCATGGATAACCGGCGCAGGGCATGGACAGCCCCGGATATCTCCCGGACGGCTCGTTGCTTATCTGATCAGCCGCCCATCGGAGATATCCAACGCGCCTGCCCACACCCTGCAAACGTGCCGGTTACCCACCCGGCTTTCTGATCCTGCTGCTGCGAGGACGCTCCGCTCCATTTCATTCAAGTACGATGATGATTTTTCTGATTTCAGAGATGACCTGTGGCGCAAAGGGCGGTTGGGATAGTGTGGCACGCCGGGAGGCTTTCCGGAACCCTTGCGGCACAAGAAACTGCAGATTCAAAAGGATTTCCGTGCCGTAAGGATAGCAGGGGATGTCGGGGCATGCCATGAGCCCCGACAGAACTTAAATGGCACGGAATACCCCGTTTTTTTGACGAATCCCGTGCCATCCTGATCATTAAATTATGCCGGGCATGCCCGGGCCTCGCTAAAACGCTCAATGGCACAGGAGAGATAACTATCGCACACACGGGAGCGGGGACGGAGTCGCAGGGACCGTGGAATAGCGGAGCGCTGACGCAGACTATCAAGGGCGCGAGCATATGCCACGATTTGTCACAAGGAGGGGCCTGCGTCAGCGGGAGGATGCCTTATGACCATGAGTGTTGAATGTCTTACGACGCCGGGCCGCGGAATATCCTCTTGAAAGCGGGAACCGCGCATGGATAAGCGGTTTCCTGCTGCCGCCCGGCGAGGGAAGGTTCTCTTAGAAAGTAATGGAATTTCAATTTTCGTATTTCGAACACATTAGAATGGTCGCGGGGAGTATAATGTGATGACGGAAATTTAAGGAGAGGTTTTATGTATAATATTTTTTATCCGATTATTATGTGGGTTGCCCAGATCCACGATAAGATACTTACTATTAACGATACGGGAGAGTTCTATTTTAATGACAAGCAGCTGCATTTCCTGGTTATGGGAATCGTGGGCATGCTGCTGGTGTTTGTTATTCACCCGCTCTTCAAATTACTCGCAAATACCAATCACATTATGGTGATAACATGGATTTACACATTCACGGTAATGACTGTCGTCGCCTTTGCGATTGAAATCGGTCAGTGGTACTCCGGCACCGGACTGATGGAACTCGAAGATGTCACTTCGGGCCTCAAAGGGTTCCTGGTGATGTTTGCGATTTTCCTGGTCATCCGGGGAATCTATCATCTTGTGGTGCGGGCGGTCGACGGACCGGACGAAAGCAAGCACTGAGGTAATTTGAATAAGGTAAAAACGAAATCAGGCGGGTTATCTCTCTTTGAGAAAATCCGCCTGATATTGCTAACACAAAGGTGAGTGGGTTATATGCTGGCCTTGGCCAGAGAAATCGTTTCGCGAGTACATTCTCCGCGATATTTCCCGTCCCAGTTTTCAATGAATTCATTTACTGAAGAGAAACGCGTGATAAGATTGTATCCTTTTTCAACCGTTATGTCTTCAGAGAACCAGACATTTTTTTCGAAAGACAGTTCAAGGCCATCAACAAATTTGAAAATGACTCCCCGGGTAAGCCATATATCATAAGTTGGTAAATCGTTTTCGAAGAGCATCTGATGCTCATTGATGACCTGTATTTCCGCTATTTCGTTATTCACTGCAACTTCTATCATTTCTTCGTCTTGAATGCGGGATTGAATTTCAGATTCAGATGCCGGGGTCAAACGAAAGAAGGCTACGTCTTCTGTGTTTCCGTAGTAATCTGCTGCTTCCACAGTATTTGTAAAAGCGAATGCATGGTCTTGGAAAATGATTCCGACAATCCCATATACAGATGTGGAAAATATAAATGGATCACATTTGTATTTAAGCATGGTCTGTCCGAGCATGCTTCGGAGCGTGTTCATGTTTTCTTCGCTGAAACGTGTGTCTATGTGAATCATTTTGATACCTCCTGGACAAAGTGAATTTTCTGGCTTTTAACGCCGCCGGTATGTTTGCTGCCTTTTATATTAATGTCAACGACTGGAGTGCCATCAGAACTTGATACCTCGCGCATGGTTATGACTGTGCCGTCGTTCATACGGGTAATACGCATGTTATCGTTGACGCGTTTTTCAATTCCACCAAAAGCAATTTTATCATAAAAATCATGAGCAGCACTTACATTATCAGGGGAAGATATATTCCTGGTGGAGTTTCCCCCCGTGTGGGCTGTTCTCCCCGAAGCGTCCATCGGAGAAGCCGTATTTTTTTGATGCAAGCAGTATGTTCTGCCCTACGCTTCGATAAGTTGTGGACCCACCTTTATATCCTGTTCCCATGCTTTCACACCTCCTTTTTTGGATGAGTTAGTTCGAACTGGCTGGGATAACGGTGAAAATTACACGATGAAAGAAAGTCGCCAAAAATCTCGTCGGGCATATACCCGTGTACTAATATATCCGTTGGCTCCAGGGCTTCAATCATGGCCTTTAAGCCGGTACGGAACATTGCTTTCTGAGGCGGAGTATCAATACAGCCATGCGTACTTACGCATACAATAGAAGCTATATACACTACGAGTGCGAAAAGGCACTTAAGTACGACTTGAATATAATAGTTGTTTACAATTATCCGGTGATTTTTTCATCGAAGTGTCCGGAAAAACTCAGGCGTATTGGAGACCATATAAATGGTTACTATAAAGCCGCTGACGGCCGCGATTATTGGAATTACGAAGATATTAAAAGAGCAATAGAAAAATACTGACGGTATGCATCTTTAAAGAGATATGCTGATACGATAATGTCGATGTGAAGAAAGTAAAACCGAACGATACGCGCGGAGTTTCCCGCAAAGGTCGGGTATATCCGAACGTATCAAGGTACTAATATAAATACAATGTGCTAATCGGGCAGATTCGTTTGAATCGGGATGCCCGGAGTGGTTAAATCACAATGGCAAAAATAGTGCCGGATGCGGATAAGCTCCGGCATTAATAATCTGAGAATTTCGCAGGATAAGGCCTGCGGCGACGGAGGAAAGTAATGAAAAAAGTCGGAATTGTTATGGGAAGCGACAGCGACCTTCCTGTAATTCAGAAGGCAGTTGATGTACTGAAGGAGCTTGAGATTCCTTATGATGTGCATGTTTATTCTGCACACAGGACTCCTAACGAGGCGAGAGCGTGGGCTCTTTCCGCGAGGGAAGACGGATACGGTGTGATCATCGCAGCGGCCGGAATGGCTGCGCATCTTGCAGGTGCGATGGCCGCGAACACAACGCTTCCGGTAATCGGCATTCCGTGCAAAGGGGCTGTTCTTGACGGCATGGACGCTCTGCTTTCCACTGTTATGATGCCGAGCGGAATTCCGGTTGCAACAGTTGCAATCGACGGAGGAAAGAACGCGGCTCTGCTGGCGGCCGAGATTCTCGCGGTCAGCGATGATGAGCTTGCGGAGAAGCTGGACGCGAGACGCGAGCGCGAGGCGGAGGCGGTACTCGCCAAGGACGAGAAGATAGAGGAGCGCCTCGGCTAGCGGGAGTGCGGTGCGGGGCACCGCGCGAGGCCGTAAAGGCAGCAGCGGGAGACGCGGCTAACGTTAATTACTGCGGCGGCATTGGGCCGGTGCAGGGTGAGATAACCAAGGAGGAAACCCATTATGAAACTTGTTTACACAGGTAAGACCAAGAACGTATTTGAACTCGAGAACGGCAACTATCTGCTGAAGTTCAAGGATGATGTAACCGGCAAGGACGGAAAATTCGATCCGGGCGAGAACCAGGTAGGCCTTACAATCGAGGGAGTAGGCGACGTCAACCTGAGAATGACCGACTACTATTTCAAGAAGATCAACGAAGCGGGAATCAAGACGCACTTCGTACAGGCAAACTTCGACGACACAACAATGGAGGTTAAGCCGGCTACAGTATTCGGACACGGCCTCGAGGTAGTTTGCAGACTCAGAGCAGTAGGCAGCTTCATCAAGAGATACGGCGAGTACATCGAGAGCGGCACGGAGCTTCCTTCGTATGTTGAGATGACTTTCAAGAACGACGCACTCGGCGATCCTCTGGTAACAAAGGACGGACTGATTGTTCTCGGCGTTATGTCATCTGAGCAGTATGACGCAATCAAGGAAATGACTCAGCAGATCACCAAGATCGTTGCTGACGACATGGCTGAAAAGGGACTCGAGCTTTACGATATCAAGTTTGAGTTCGGATATG
>Ga0065709_1029599_pt1 | contig 15808 bp, 12 predicted proteins | sample Hoacrofraction14_2_FD_59096 | JGI IMG/M metagenome (GOLD analysis project Ga0065709, IMG submission 59096) | Hoatzin crop microbial communities from Cojedes, Venezuela, sample from fiber fraction 14 v1 | ecosystem: Host-associated > Birds > Digestive system > Esophagus > Crop | place: Venezuela...
TCCGTCGGGTGGTTCGCTCAGTCACACGCCCATGTCGGACGTGCGCATCAGCAACCACGGAAAGTGGCGAACCGAGCATTGGAACGCGCTGAAAACGGCCTACGGTGAAAGTCCGTTCTTCGAATATTACGCCGACGACATCCGTCCGTTCTTCGAGCGCCAATGGACGTTTCTCTTCGATTTCAACTTTGAAATCACTCAAAAACTCTGCGAATTGCTCGACATCCGGCCGCACATGGAACTCACCGACCGCTATATTCCGGCAGAAAAAACGGCCGCCGAAGGTCGCTCCGACCCTTCCACCGACCGCCTGCAACCAACCGATGAACCGCAGAAGACCGTCTCTCTGCAAGATTTCCGCGCCGCCATACGCCCCAAGAATCCGCCGGCCGACCCCGATTTCACGCCCCGTCCCTATTATCAGGTGTACCGGACGGAGCACGGTTTCTTGCCCAATCTCTCCGTTCTCGACTTGCTTTTCAACATGGGCAACGAGGCCATCCTTTGGCTCTAATCATTCTTTTGATGCTTTCCCTGCCGCCGCAAAACACTGATTCTGCCGCCGTTTTAATGCTGATTTCCCCGCTCCGAAACACCGATTTCGCCGCTGTTTAACCCCGATTCCGCCTTAAATCAATGTTGATTTCGCCTTAATTTAAGGCTGCGATACAAATATATTGATGTTCGGTAAGGCAGACATACAAAAAAGGATGCCCTTTTGGACATCCCACCTTTCAACCTATATATAACCTAAACTCTAAGAAAAAAACTTCTTCTTTCAGCAGCCGGCACTTTCATAATCCTTTATGGCCAGCTTAATGCGCGCCCACAGCTCCTCTTTCTCTCCTTTCGAGAGCGGCTGTATCTTGCAGATGTAGCGCTCAACGGCGCGTTGCGCGTTCTTTATAATTGCTTTGTTTGCCATAGTCGTCGTTTACAGTTAAGACGCTACGGCCTTGCCTATGTAATCATTCCGAAGGCATCTTTCTTTCCGTCTGCTCAGACGGCCGGCTCCACCGTGCCTGCCAATGTGCGCAAACGGGCTATGCTGCGGTGCATCAGATTGCGCACGCTTTGGTAGTTGATGCCCATGATTTCGCAGATGTCATCGTACTTACGCTGTTCAACGTAGTAGAGATTGATGATCTGTTGTTGGCGCGGCGACAGTTTTTCGAAGAACCGTTGCACGTTGGCCAACAGCGCGCTCTGGTGCTCCTGACGCTCGCGTGCAAACGCATCGGCCTCTGAAATCGGTGTCATCTGACGGTCGTTGATTTCCTCATCACAAAGGCGCACGTTGCGACGGAACTCATCGTTGATGCGATTGCGTAAGGAAACATACAGGTAACTGTCTATATTCTCCACCTTTCCGAGCTCGTTTCGCTTGGTATAGAGCTTCACGAAGACATCCTGAATACAGTCTTTCAGCAGCTCGCGATCCTGCGTAAAGTGCGAACCGAAAGCAAACAGGTTGTCGATGTGCTTATCGTAGAGAGACGCAAAGTTTATCATATCACTATTTAGGTCTTATGTAATGAAGGTCGGTTTTCGGTTGCAAAGTTACCCGATAGTGGTCGGACGAAAGCTGAAAAACCGTTTTTTAATCTTGAAAAACTGGTTTTTCACTTGATTTTAATCAATTCCTTGTCCTTCCGTCAGCCTTCTTTTTCAGCCAAACGATACGTCCGTTAAATGTGCATTTGCCTTCAATTTTTGCCGATTTCATCGATAATTTCACTTCGCCGGATTGTTCGTTCACGTCGTAAACATCATAGATTCCGGGCGAAACGCTGATGGATTGCTTCTCGCCGAGCCTATAAATCAAACACCCCGTTTGCTGATTCTCCAGCATCCGATAGCCCTCGCCACTGCGCGGAGCCATTCCGGCAAGGTCGTGCAGCAGTTGCGTGTTGTCTATCTGAACGTTGGGCAGCGACGCGCCGGCCATCAACAGCGCCCATCCGTAGGACGGATACTGTTGAGCGAAAAAGGTTACAGCCTTCTCCGGATAGCGATCGCGATACTCGCGGACGGCTCGGTAAGCCTCGTCGCCGCCTGTTTTGCCCGGCTTCATCTTGCGCATCCACTGGCGTGGCGCCATGTTTTTGCCGGCTTCGGGAGCCCACAAGCCTTCCGTGTTATAGTGCCAATAACGAATGTCGATGATGTCCACCACTTGGCGGAGCCGTTCGTCGGCCAGTATGCTGTCTTGCGCGTCCTTCGTGCAGCTCAGCGCAACGAGCACGTCGTGCCCTGTCTCGGCCTCCCATTCGGCGATGGTTTCGAGCCAAAAGCGCGTGAAATGCAGCGGACCGGTGTATTCGTCGCTCACCAAGTGAACCGTGTTCGGGCAGTCTTTCAACTGTTCCAGACACATACGGATGTACTGTTTGTGGAGCGGCCGCAGGACAGAATCACTCGTGTTATAGAACTGTTCGGCCATAAAAATGCGCTTGTCGCCGGCAAAGGGGACGGGTTCGGGAAAGCTTGTGCCGTTCACATTGTTGGCCGTTCGCCAAGGGCAGTCCACCCAGTGAGCGCCGGCTTCAAGAATGTTATGCTGGAAATAATGTTGATTGAACAGCAGGATGTGCTTCTTCCCGGCTTTGTTTGCAAACGTTCTGAGCCGCTGCCAATACCATTCGTTGGGTCGGTTGAGGTCGTAGAGCGACAGTCCGTCCCACGCTTTGCCCTTTCCCGAGCGTGCAAAGGGCTGTTCGTAGAAGGGCGGCCACACATCGCCGTCGGCGCGGCGGACGCGCTCATGATCCGTGCGGCGCAAGTCGTACCACAGTCCGTAATGGTGATCGAGCATGGCAAAATGGTTCCGTTGCAGGTAATCGGCTACGCTGTCAAGGCGGTCGGTCCAGCCCGTTCCCTCGCGTCCGGGCACAAATCGCGTTACGGCGGGCTTTGCATCGCAGGTTGCGAAGTTATCCTTTACACGTCCGCTCCACCACGGAATGGCATACCGGTTGCCCGTGATGAGAGCACCATCTGCCGTCAGAACGCCGCTTTTTGATACTTCAAAAATAGGCATCTGCTGTTCATTTTCGCCCTTTTCATCGGTCTTTTTCTTGATGAAACGGGCATTTTTCAGTCCCTTCCGATGGGTCGATGCAGTGTAAGGAATGCTGTCCATCCACATCTCCATCGTCAGTCGGGGATGCTCCACCGAGGCTTTTGCCATCTGCATGGCCTGCTCCACGGTGGGCGAACTGCTTGCTTCGCCCTCCATGGGCAGCAGCGCGGCTTGTCGTCGCAGGGTCTTTTGCAGTGCATCGTCCTTTTCCTTGCCGTTCAACAGACGCTTCTCCAACTGGTCGTAGAACAGACTTCGCGGTTGAACGTGGTCGTTGCTGCTCGTCCAGTTGCCGTTGCCCGTGAGTGTTCCCCAGCATCCGTGCGCCGCAGAACGGTTGAGCGTGTCGGGCGAGTAACAGTTGATTGTTGAGGCTGTGCACTGCCAAAACATCGAATTGGCCGTGTTCCAGCCCGTCCCCATTTGGAATTGTTCGAGGTTTCCGAAGGTCAAATCGCTTCCGTCGATGTTTACCACGTCGAAGAGCAGACCCGTAGCCCAACTGCCTATGCTGCCGCTAAAGCCCAGTGACTGCTCGCCCTCGCACTGCACGAAGGCGTTGGGGCCGGCGGCGCAATAGTCTGCCGCGAAGTCGTGGAGGCCGTGGCGCGACACGCATCGCTGGAACAAACATTGTTGTCCGCGCGTCAGAAACGCCCTGCGGCGCCATCCGCCCGTCTCCGAAACAGGGTTATCGGCCACGCAATCTTCCACCGTAACGCGCGAAACATAGCGTTGCAGATTGACCGCTGAACCGGCAAAACCGTCGAAATCAACGCGCCTTACCCAGCAATCGCGCACATATTCCATCGTAATGGCATCCCAGCAGTGGTCTTCGTCCTTATCGTTCCAATCGTTTTTTGCCGATTTCATCGAGAGATTTTCTATTCCCACCTCGGTGATTTCGCCATCGGTTGCGGTCGTTTTAATGTATCCGCCGCCGTCTTCGGCCGTCAGTGTGCACGTAATCGGAGCGTCCACGGTGATGCGGTTACCGCTGATTCCGATGATGACGCGCTGCCAGGTGATGTCTATATCAGTAGGTTTCCAACCCGTATAGTCAAGTCCGCCGCCAAAGTCGTTCATTCCCAAGCGGCATATCCACGGCCACGTGGAAGGGCGGATGATGCTGATGCGCATGCCCTTTCGCAATCCGGCGGTGCTCTTTACGCCAAACGACGTGCTGCCTGCCCTCACCACATCGTCCGTGATTTCGGTCAGTGTGCTGTCGGCCAGATGGATGTTTCGCTGCTTGTCGGTGGTGAAACAAGGCTTCTCCTGCCGTCCGCGCCCCTCCACGTAGAGCAGCGCCTGGCGGTCGGTGCCGCGCCGAAGCAGCACGGTGCGCCCTTTGCCCATGCCTCGCAGCACGATGCCCGAGGCGCTGATGCGCAGCGGACGGTCGAGTTCGAACGTTCCCTCGCCGATGAGAATAGCGCCGCGGCGGTTGCGCGGCAGGGACGAAACGTAGTCAATGGCCGGTTGCAGGTCGGCGGCGCGCTCTACAAACAGCACGCACGGCACGTCGGGAACGGGTTGTTCGGAGGCGTGATAGCCGCACGTGGAGTAGTCCATCGGAATGTAGAGTTGCGGTTTTTTCGCCGGCGCTGCCGACACGATGCCAGCCGTGAGCGCGGCCAAAAGGAGGGATGCGATGTTTCTTTTCATTTCTAAATACAGCTGTTTTCGGAGAATAAGACGTTCCGTTGCGCGCGATGTAATGCCTTGCCGGGATGTGTTTCTTACTTCGTTGCGATGCTTTTGTCGCCTTGTTGCAATGCGCCCGATAAGCGGTTGCGATGCCGTTAAAGCTCCGTTGCGATGCAATTAACGGACGGTTGCGATGAAAAGTTATTAACTTTGGTCACAAAAGTTAATAACTTTTCTTGGTAATCTTAATAACTTTCCTCAGTAAAGTTAATAACTTTTCTATGCAAAGTTAATAACTTTTCGTCGCGAGTGTCGGTCGGCCGATGTGGAGGGAGCCCGACGCAGGGCTCTATTGCTTGGATTTTTTGTCTGCAATGCGTTGCCCGTTGATGACGACGCGCTTGACGGTTGTGGCCGGAATGACGTTGGCGTCGAAGGCGCCGGCTTTGTCGGTGATGTTGCAGTCTTCGAAGGTGAAGTTGTCGAGCGTGTACTTATCGCTCGGTTTCACGTCGAAGAAGTTGCGGCATTGCATGCTGATTTGCTTCAAAGTGATGTTGTTACAACGCGAAAGGGGCATGTCGTCGCGCTGCTCGGGCTTATAGAATTGAGTCCACGGGCGCACCACAAGGAACGAACCGCACGTTCCGGTGAGGTTCTCCACACGCACATATTCGTAGTGTTGGGGCGTGTCGGGGCGCATTTTCAACCACAGCACGCGGTCTGCGCCGTCCACGCGGCAGTTGCGAAGAATGATGTTTCGGTCGTGAAGACTCTCTGAACCGAGGGTGAGGCAGCCATGAACGAAACCGTAATGGCAGCCATCTATGAGCACACGCGACGTCGAACCGTTGTCTGAATCCTTATCAGCCCAAGTGCCTTTGCCGCCCTTAATGACCACGGCGTCGTCGTTGACGGAGATGTTGCAACCGTGAATCAACACGTCATTGCATACGTCGATGTCGATGGCATCACTTGACGGCGCCTTCGATTCCTTGGGCTCACGCGGTGCAAAAATGGTGCAGCCGAGGTATTTCACCCGTTCGCAACGATAGAGATGGTTGGTCCAAAAGGGTGAATTGATTAAGTGGACGTCCTGCACCTGCACGTCGCGGCAGTTGGAAATATACACCAGACGCGGGCGCATGGCTTCGAGATTGGTGCACTGTGGATTGTATTTCCGGCGCAACCAGAACTCTTCCCAGAAGCGTAAACCGTTGCCGTTGATGGTGCCCGTGCCGGCGATGACGAAGCCGTTGATGCTGTCGGCGTTGATGAGTGCACTGAAATAGTTGAGCGTCTGCCCCTCCATTCGAGTCTTTCGGATGGGGTAATGACGTATGTCGTCTATGCCTTTGAGGGTGGCTCCTTCGGCAAGAAAGAGGTTGGTGCCCTGCCGAAAGAAGAGCGCGCCGGTGAGGAACGTGCCGCGCGGCACTACGACCACACCGCCGCCCTCGGCTGCACAGCGGTCGATGACGGCCTGAATGGCGGTGGTTTGTAGGAGCGTGCTGTCTTGTTTTACGCCGTAATCGGTGAGAATGAAAGGCTTGCCGAGGCGGTCGAGACCGATGCGCGCGGTGTCGGCAAACCATGCGGAGATGGCTTCGCCGTCGGGCCAGCGTTGCGGTTGAGCCTTCGGCGCGCGTGCAGCGAGAGGCTGAACGGCGGTCGAGAGCAGGAACAATGCGAGCGATGCAACGGCACCATGGAATGAAAAACGGGTGCGCAAAAGGGTTGTTGACTTCATGATTGTGGTGGTTTTGACGGTGGAACAGAGTCGGTGAGACGGTCGGCGGCCGGCGCTATGATAGCCGCACAACATTGATTAGTCCATGTGAAACAGTTCGGTGAGTGGAATGGTGACGGGCGAGTTGTCGGGATTCACCTCCATGATGTCGGCCATCATGTCCCACCAGCGCTGTGTTATGGGGTCTGTGTGTTCGTTGTCTTGCGAGTTTCCGTCGCCCGAACACTCTTGATAGGCAAAGAGAATGTTGGTGTCTTTGTCCCAGTAGATGCTGTAATTGCCCACGCCTTGGTCTTTAATCATCTGTTTGAGCTCGGGCCAGATGGCTGCGTGGCGACGTTCATACTCCTTTTCGCAGCCCGGTTTCAGGTACATTTTGAATGCAAATCGCTTCATAGTCAAGATTGAAAAAGCCGGCAACCGGCACGTGGGGCATTGCTGCCACGCATGGCGATTGCCGGCGATGGTGATTGACCGGATGGTCGATTGGATTACTTAGGCTGCTTGCCGATGTAGGCCAGGATACCGCCATCCACGTAAAGCACGTGTCCGTTCACGGCGTCGGAGGCATGAGAGGCAAGGAAAACAGCGGGTCCGCCCAGTTCGGAGGGGTCGAGCCAGCGTCCTGCCGGAGTCTTGGCGCAGATGAAAGAATCGAACGGATGACGGCTGCCGTCGGGTTGGCGCTCGCGCAACGGAGCGGTCTGCGGAGTGGCGATATAGCCCGGACCGATGCCGTTGCATTGAATATTATACTCTCCGTATTCGGAGCAGATGTTGCGAGTAAGCATCTTCAAGCCGCCTTTGGCTGCTGCATAAGCCGACACGGTTTCGCGTCCCAGCTCGCTCATCATGGAGCAAATGTTGATGATCTTACCTTCGCGGCGCTCCATCATCTCAGGCAACACGGCCGAAGAAACGATGTAAGGAGCCACAAGATCCACGTCGATGACCTGCTGGAACTCTTCGCGCTTCATCTCGTGCATGGGTATTCGCTTGATGATTCCGGCGTTGTTGACCAGGATATCAATTTGTCCCACCTCTTTGTGAATGGTCTCAACGAGTGCCTTCACTGCTTTCTCGTCGGTCACGTCACAAACGTAGCCTTTCACGTTCTGGATACCTGCCTCCTTGTAGTTGTCTAAACCGCGTTGAAGTGCAGCCTCATTGATGTCGTTGAAAACGATGTTCTTCACACCGGCAGCCACGAAAGCCTTCGCAATATTAAAGCCGATGCCGTAGGAAGCGCCCGTAATCCAAGCGTTTTTACCTTCCAAAGAAAATAGATTTGCCATAGTTTTTTGTTTTTAGTGATGGTATATTATATATGTATATACGTTCGGATAAACCCGACCGGATGGTTGGAGCGACCGTCTATCTTAAGTCGGTGATGTCTGTGAAATCTTGATCGCCGTAGTCCAGGTTCTCTCCGGCCATTCCCCAGATAAAGGTATAGTTGTGCGTGGCGGCTGCGGCGTGGATGCTCCACTCGGGCGAAAGCACTGCTTGGCGGTTTCGCATCCAGATGTGGCGCGTTTCGTTTGGCTCGCCCATGAAGTGGCAAACGGCTTGGTCGTCGGGCAACTCGAAGTAGAAGTAGGCCTCCATTCGACGCGAATGAACGTGCGCCGGCATGGTGTTCCATACGCTGCCGGGCACCAATTCGGTCATACCCATCTGCAATTGGCAGGTGGGAAGCACCTGATTGACTATCATTTTGTTGATGGTTCGCTCGTTGGATGTGTCGAGACTGCCCATCTCGGCCTTCACGGCGTTGGCCTTGGTGATTTCGCGGCAAGGGTAATCGGCATGCGCCGGAGCCGAGTTAAAGTAGAAAAGCGCAGGTTGGCCGGGGTCGTTGCTGCGGAATTTCACGTTGCGTCGGCCGCGCCCCACGTAGAGCGCCTCCTTATATCCGAGCGTGAATTTCTCATCACCCACGATGACTTCGCCCGTTGCGCCCACGTTGTAGATACCCACTTCGCGACGCTCCGTGAAGTATTCTGCCTTCAAAGGGTCGATTGCTTCGAGCGTGAGTGTTTCGCCGACGGGCATCAATCCGCCCACAATCATGCGGTCGTACATCGAATAAACCATGTTGACCTCATCGGGGGAGAAAAGCTTTTCGATAAGGAAATCGCGGCGCAGTCGTGCCGTTTCATAGTGCTTTGCATCATCAGGATGCGCGGCATATCTTATTTCGTAGTTTGTTTTCATCCATGCAAAGATACGAAAAAAATGGTATTTCGACCTGCAAGGACTTCAATTTAAATTAGATTAAGACTTTGCGCCGCGCGATTTGCGATTATCGCGAACAATGCGTATCTTTGCAAACGTTTAAACAAGTAACAAATGAAACCAACGGTTAGCATTATCATGGGCAGCACGTCCGACCTGCCCGTCATGGAGAAAGCCATGCAGTTTTTGGAGGACATGGAGGTTCCTTTCGAGGTGAACGCCCTTTCGGCGCATCGCACGCCCGATGCGGTTGAACAGTTTGCAAAGGGTGCCGCCGGTCGGGGCGTGCGTGTCATCATCGCCGGCGCAGGCATGGCTGCAGCGCTTCCGGGCGTGATTGCGGCTTCAACCACCCTTCCGGTGATAGGCGTTCCGATAAAGGGAAGCGTGCTAGATGGCGTTGATGCACTCTACAGTATCCTGCAAATGCCGCCGGGAATACCCGTCGCAACAGTGGCAATCAATGGCGGATTGAACGCCGCCATACTGGCCTGCGAGATGCTTTCGCTGGCAGATGACACGCTGGCCGCTAAGATGAGCGACTACAAGAAATCATTGGGAAAGAAGATTGAAAAGGCTAATCAAGACCTGGCCGCACTGCAATACAAGTTTAAGGTTTGAGCCAAAGGACTCTGACGCTTATGAACAACGCTTCTTATCAACGCCGCGCCACCACCGAAACGCGCGTGGGCGGCATCGGCATCGGTGGACAAAACCCCATCCGGATACAGTCGATGGCCACCACAGACACCAACGACACCGATGCCTCCGTGGCTCAGGCCAAGCGCATCATAGACGCCGGCGGAGAGCTGGTGCGCTTCACAACGCAGGGAACGCGTGAGGCCGAGAACATGAAAAACATATCGGAGCGACTGAAAGCAGACGGATATGGCGCTCCATTGGTGGCCGACGTGCACTTCACGGCACATACGGCCGACGTGGCGGCGCTCTATTGCGAGAAGGTACGCATCAATCCGGGCAACTACGTTGACCCCGGGCGCGTGTTCAAACACTTGGAATATTCCGACGAAGAATACGCTGCCGAACTCTCGAAGATAGAGCGCAAGCTGGTGCCGTTCCTCAACATTTGCAAGCAAAATCATACTGCGGTGCGCATCGGCGTGAACCACGGTTCACTCTCTGATCGCATCATGTCACGCTACGGCGATACCCCCGAGGGCATCGTGGAAAGCTGTATGGAGTTTCTTCGCATCTGCCAGCGCGAGCAATTCAACGACATCGTCATCTCCATTAAGGCATCCAATACGGTGGTGATGGTGCAGACCGTGCGACTGTTGGTTAAGACAATGGACGCCGCCGACATGCACTATCCGCTTCATTTGGGCGTCACTGAGGCCGGCGAGGGCGAAGACGGACGCATCAAGAGTGCCGTGGGCATCGGTGCGCTGCTCACCGAAGGCATCGGCGATACCATTCGCGTGAGCCTCTCCGAAGAGCCCGAAGCCGAGATTCCCGTGGCGCGAAGCCTCGTGGAACTCATTCCCGTGTGCTCCAATCTGCGCCGCATGGCCGAGGCCGGAGCCGACGGAAACACCGCCGCCGACCATCCGACAGAGTCTAACGGAGAGTATTGTCGCATCGAAGGGGATACCATATATATATGTATAGATGCTCCGTCGTGGGAGCAACTGCAACTGAAAGCAGCCATGTCAGTGGGCGCATTGCTCATAGACGGCCGTGCGCGGCAGTTGGTTATCACGTCGAACGGCGATTATCCGACGGACGCGCTCACCTCATTGGCTGACGGTATACTGCAAGCCGCACGCGTGAAATTCACGAAAACAGAGTATATTTCGTGTCCCGGATGTGGTCGGACGCTCTACGATTTGCGTTCCACCATTCGTCGCATCAAGGAGGCAACGGCTCATTTGAAAGGTCTGAAAATCGGCATCATGGGGTGCATTGTGAACGGTCCGGGCGAGATGGCCGACGCCGATTACGGTTACGTGGGCGCCGGTCGCGGTCGCATCAGCCTTTATCGCAACAAGGAATGTGTTGAAAAGAATATTCCAGAGGCCGACGCCGTGGCGCATCTGCTGCAACTGATAGAGGCCGACGCCGCCGCAAAAAAGCAGTGATTGAAGCGCAAGGAAACGTGTTTCCCATTTCACGGAAACGTTTCCCCTTTTTCATGGAAACGCGTTTCGTGTCACAACGAGGCCGTGATGGCGCCGCAAGGGAACGGTACTTCCGTTTTAAAGATACAAAAATCCGTTTCTCGGAGAGGTTGGTTCTACCTCCGGGAAACGGATTTTTAGATTTCGTTCTTACATCACTCGACTGCCGGGCTTTACTTCGTGTTCGGTGGTGGTGACGCTGAGTGAACCGTCAAAGTTCTCGGCAGAGAGTATCATTCCTTGGCTCTCGATGCCCATGAGCTTGCGCGGCGCGAGGTTGGCGATGAAGCAAACGTCTTTGCCTACTAATTGCTCGGGCTCGTAGTACCTAGCGATTCCGGAGACGATGGTGCGCTCTTGACCACTGCCGTCGTCTATCGTGAACTTTAATAGCTTATTGGCCTTCTTCACTCGCTCGCATGAAAGGATGTGCCCCACGCGTATATCGAGCTTCTCGAAATCAGCAAAGTCGATGACGGGCTTTATCGGTTCGGCCTTATAGGCTGCTGCTTCGTTGGCCTTTTTGGTATCTTCCAGCTTCTGAATCTGGCGCTCAATCACCTCGTCTTCCAGTTTCTCGAAAAGTAACTGAGGTTCGCCCAGTTGGTGTCCGGCCTTCAGAATGTCTGTGTTTCCCAATTGTTCCCAGTGGCAGGCATCCATGCGGAGCATGTCGCGGAGCTTCTTACTGCTGAAAGGCAGGAAGGGTTCGAAGGCGATGCTGAGGTTGGCCGTGAGCTGAAGAGATATGTAAAGGATGGTTTTCACGCGCTCGGGGTCGGTCTTGTAAACCTTCCACGGCTCGCAATCAGTGATGTATTTGTTGCCGATGCGTGCCAGATTCATGGCCTCCTTCTGTGCGTCGCGGAACTTAAACTGGTCTAACAGCGTTTCAACCTTTTGCTTCACGTCCTTGAATTCTTCAATGGCCTGACGGTCGATGTCGGTCAGTTCGCCACACTCGGGTACTACGCCGTCGTAGTATTTCTTTGTAAGTTGAAGGGCTCTGTTCACGAAATTGCCGTAAATGGCTACCAACTCAGAGTTGTTCCGCTCTTGAAAATCCTTCCACATGAAGTTGTTATCCTTCGTCTCGGGTGCGTTGGCGGTGAGCACGTAGCGCAGCACGTCTTGCTTTCCGGGCATGTCTTCGAGGTATTCGTGCAACCAGACGGCCCAGTTCCGCGAAGTGGATATCTTGTCATTCTCCAAGTTTAGGAATTCATTGGCAGGCACATTGTCGGGCATGTTATATCCGCCGTGCGCCTTCATCATCACCGGAAAGATGATGCAGTGGAATACAATGTTGTCCTTTCCAATGAAATGTACGAGGCGGCTGTCGGGATCTTGCCACCATTTCTGCCATGTGCCCCACCGTTCCGGTTGGCTCTCGCAAAGCTCTTTGGTGTTCGAAATGTATCCGATGGGTGCGTCAAACCACACGTAGAGCACTTTCCCTTCGGCGCCTTCCACGGGCACAGGGATTCCCCAGTCAAGGTCGCGCGTCATGGCGCGCGGTTGCAAATCCATGTCAAGCCAGCTCTTACACTGTCCGTACACATTGGGGCGCCACTCTTTGTGACCATTGAGTATCCACTCTTTGAGCCAGTCTTGATATTGATTGAGCGGCAAATACCAGTTCTTTGTTTCGCGCAACACGGGTTGAGAACCGCTTATTGTGCTTCGAGGGTTTATCAGTTCGGTGGGCGAGAGATCACGCCCGCACTTCTCGCACTGGTCTCCATAAGCGTTCTCGTTATGACAATGAGGGCACTCTCCGACTATATATCGATCGGCCAGAAACTGCTTAGCTTCCTCATCGTAGTATTGTTTGGAAGTCTTCTCCACGAGTTTTCCATCGTCATAGAGCTTTCGAAAGAAGTCGGATGCAAATTGATGATGCGTCTTACTCGTGGTGCGGCTGTATATATCGAACGATATTCCGAACTGCTCGAACGAGTCCTTAATCATCTTGTGATAGCGATCCACCACGTCTTGAGGCGTCACTCCTTCCTTGCGTGCACGCATGGTGACGGGCACGCCGTGCTCGTCGCTGCCGCCGATGAACATCACTTCTTCGCCTTTCAGTCTGAGATAGCGCACGTAGATATCAGCCGGCACATACACGCCGGCCAAGTGTCCGATGTGAACGCCGCCGTTGGCGTAGGGCAGCGCCGAAGTAACGATGGTGCGTTTGAATTGCTTTTTCTGTTCCATATCCTGTTTGTTTTATTTCATTTCATGACCCGCCGGAGCACGTCCGCCGGTTGCTTTCGGGGCGTTCTGCCGTTATGTCGCTGCAAAGTTACAAAAAAACGGTGTAACGCGAGCCTTTCGTTAACAAAAAAGCCCTGCTCCGATGAGCAGGGCCTGATGTTCGTTCTTGTTGAGAGTTATCGGCGCAGACCGAGTGCCTTAACGATGGCGCGGTAGCGTTCGATGTCGCGCTCCTTCAGATAATTAAGCAAAGCGCGGCGCTTTCCAACGAGGATGGTGAGCGAACGAGCCGTCACATGATCCTTGTGGTTCTTTTTCAAGTGCTCGGTGAGATGCTTGATGCGATACGAGAACAAGGCTATCTGGCTCTCTGCCGAACCTGTGTCCTTTGCTCCGCCCTTACCATACTGGCCGAAAATCTCCTCTTTTTTGGCTGAATCCAAATACATAATAAAGTGTGATTAATGTGTTGTGCAATTACATCTGTCGGACGCCTGCCTGCCTTAATCACAACAGGTTTACGTCGTCGGATGCATCGGTGTCTCCGAAATGCGGCTGCAAAGGTAGGGCGTTTTTGGTGAAAAACCAAACAAATGATGATTAATTTGCAAAAAAACATCGTACCTTTGCAGCCCGATAAAGGTATTAGTAACATGCAAGACATCAGAAACATTGCCATCATTGCCCACGTGGACCATGGCAAAACAACGCTCGTTGACAAAATGATGCTGGCCGGACACCTCTTTCGCGAAGGCCAGAACCTCAGCGACCAGGTATTAGACAGCAACGACCTGGAGCGTGAACGCGGTATCACCATCCTTTCGAAGAATGTGTCGATAATCTACAAAGGAACCAAAATCAATATCATAGACACCCCGGGTCACTCCGATTTCGGAGGCGAAGTGGAGCGCGTGCTCAACATGGCCGACGGCTGTTTGCTCCTCGTTGATGCTTTCGAAGGCCCCATGCCGCAAACCCGTTTCGTGTTGCAGAAAGCCTTGGAGATTGGCCTGAAGCCTATCGTTGTGGTCAATAAGGTGGATAAACCGAACTGCCGCCCCGAAGAAGTGTACGAGATGGTATTCGATTTGATGTTCTCTCTCAACGCCACCGAAGAGCAATTGGATTTTCCCGTGGTGTACGGTTCGGCTAAGAACGGATGGATGAGTGAGGACTATAACAAGCCAACCGACAATATAACCTACCTGCTCGATAAGATAGTTGAGGTCATTCCGAAGCCCAAACAGCTCGAAGGCACCCCTCAGATGCTCATCACCAGCCTTGATTATTCCAGCTATACAGGCCGTATCGCCGTGGGACGCGTGCATCGCGGCACCCTGCGCGGAGGCATGAACGTAACCATTGCGCACCGCGACGGCACAATGGAGAAAACGCGCATCAAGGAGCTCCACACGTTCGAAGGAATGGGACACGTGAAGACCGACGCCGTAGAATCGGGCGACATCTGCGCCGTGATAGGTTTGGAACACTTCGAAATAGGCGACACCGTGTGCGATTCTGATAATCCGGAGCCCCTGCCCCCCATTGCCATTGACGAGCCTACGATGTCGATGCTCTTCATGATCAACGATTCCCCGTTCTTCGGGAAAGAAGGCAAATTCTGCACCAGCCGCCACATCAACGATCGATTGGAAAAGGAATTGGAGAAGAATCTGGCTCTGCGCGTCAAGCCGTTCGAGGACAGCGGCGACCGATGGATTGTTTCCGGCCGCGGCGTTCTGCACCTCTCCGTGCTCATTGAGACCATGCGCCGCGAGGGCTACGAACTGCAGGTGGGGCAGCCCCAGGTAATCTATAAAGAGATTGATGGCGTTCGTTGCGAGCCCGTTGAAGAGCTCACCATCAACGTCCCCGAAGAGTTTTCGTCGAAAATGATTGACATGGTGACCCGACGCAAAGGCGAAGTAACCTCCATGGAAAGTCAGGGCGAACGCACAAACATAGCCTTCGACATTCCGTCGCGTGGCATCATCGGCCTTCGCACAAACGTACTTACGGCCAGTCAGGGCGAGGCCATCATGGCGCATCGCTTTAAAGAGTACCAGCCCTACAAAGGCGACATAGCGCGCCGACTGAATGGATCGATGGTGGCCATGGACACCGGCACCGCCTTTGCCTATTCCATTGACAAGCTGCAAGACCGTGGAAAGTTCTTCATCGACCCGGGCGAAGAAGTCTATGGAGGCCAAGTGGTGGGCGAACACGTGCACGACAACGACCTCGTTGTTAATGTAACCAAGGCCAAACAGCTTACCAACGTGCGCGCTTCGGGCTCCGACGACAAGGCGCGCATCATTCCGAAGACCGTGATGAGCCTTGAAGAATGTCTCGAATACATCAAGGAAGACGAGCTGGTGGAAGTTACCCCCAAGTCCATGCGAATGCGCAAAATCATCCTTGACCACGACCAACGCAAGAAAGCCGCCAAGTCGTAACACCGCGACTGTTCGGCAAACATACCTCAATCACCGGCCGCCGGCTCTGCAAACCAACTTGTTTTGCAAGCCGCCTGCCAGTGATTTTTGTTTTATTTCTCCCTCCACCGCGCCCCTTTTCTCCTTTTGTTTCCCGGCCTCCGTCCCTCCTTTGCAATTCAGTTATCGTTCCGTCCGACAGAAAAGTTAATAACTTTGGTCACAAAAATTAGGCGTATAGCTCATTTTGCAGGCTAATTTTGAGAAGTAGGTATTCAATAGCTCAAATTGCAGGCTG
>Ga0065709_1029600_pt1 | contig 15792 bp, 13 predicted proteins | sample Hoacrofraction14_2_FD_59096 | JGI IMG/M metagenome (GOLD analysis project Ga0065709, IMG submission 59096) | Hoatzin crop microbial communities from Cojedes, Venezuela, sample from fiber fraction 14 v1 | ecosystem: Host-associated > Birds > Digestive system > Esophagus > Crop | place: Venezuela...
TGTCGAAGCACGGGGAGGTGTCGTGGGGTTCAGGGTCGCCTTGGCGCAGGTGTGTCACCCGGCAGACGAAGACGTCGTCGCGCTGGTCGAGCGCGTGGCGCACGACGCCGCGGCCCAAGGTGCCGACCTTCTCGTCTTCCCCGAGTCGCTCATGAGCGCCTACGAGAAGGACCGTGAGGCCTTCGTCCGTGAGGCGGAGCCCGTTGGCGGCGCGTTTAGCCAGGCCGTCGAGGCCACGGCGGCCGCCAACCACCTCTGGGTCGCCTATACCATGAACGAGGCAAACCCCACAGGGGGCCTCCCCTACAACACGGCCGTCATCTGCGACGACGCGGGCACGCGACGTGGCGCCTACCGCAAGGTGCACCTCTTTGAATCCGCCACCACAAAGGAGTCGAGCCGCATGAGCGCGGGCAGCTCACTTCTGCCCCCTGTCGACGCGCCCTTCGCGCGCATCGGCGTCGCCATCTGCTACGACCTGCGCTTCCCCGAGGTGACACGTGCCTTGGTCACAAGCGATGCCGGCTGCGACGTCATGCTCTACCCCGCCGCATGGGTGGACGGCCCCGGCAAGCTCGACCAGTGGCGCACCCTCCTTGCGGCGCGGGCCATCGAGAACGGCATGTTCGTCGCGGGCGTCTGCCGACCGGATGCGGGCTACGTTGGCCATAGCTGCGTATTTGGGCCCACGGGCGAGAAGATCTGCGAGGGTGGCGATCGCGAGGAGCTCATCGTGGCGGAGCTCGACCTTGCGGACGTCCGTACCGCACGTGCCGCCATACCCGCGCTCGCACACCGCCGCGAGGACGCCTACCGGCTGAACGACGGCCCCGCCACGCTCGGCATGCCGGAAGGGGGCGTCGCATGACACAGGAGCCCAGGCACGGGACCTCGCGACACGAGACGCCCCAGCACGCCACGGCGCGTCACGCCGCCGCACGCACGGGCACGCGACGCACGGCCACCAGCCGCACGGACATCTCGAACTCCCCCTACCGCACGCAGCCCATGGGCACACCTGCGCGCCTCGCCCTTGCGGCCGTGGCGCTCGCGGCCCTCGTCGCTGTCATTCTCGCCATACGCTCCTGCGCCTCCTCCGGGGGCTCCACCAAGAGCGCCACCGCCGAGGACGAGGCGGCCGCCATCGAGCAGGCCTACGCCCCTGAGATCGCCACCGACGACATCTACGACTGGTCGGCGGCCAGCGCCTCATCGGACTCCCCTGCCAGCTGGGAGGACCTCACCGTGGAGGACGGTCATTACGCCATTCAGAAGGAAGGCCAGGTTGTCAGCACCTACGGCATCGACGTGTCACAGTGGCAGGGCACGATTGACTGGCAGGCCGTGGCCGACGATGGCGTGCAATTTGCCATCATCCGCCTGGGCTTCAGGTACGCCGCAAGCGGCGAGATCGACGTCGACGAGGCCTTCGCCACCAACATGGCCGGTGCCGAGGAAGCAGGCATGGAGCGCGGCGTGTACTTCTTCTCGCAGGCCGTGAGCACTGAGGAGGCCATCGAGGAGGCCGAGTTCGTGCTGGAGCAGCTTGGCGGCGCCACCCTCGAATACCCCGTGGTCTTCGACTTCGAGGACATCTACGACGACGGTCGCGCGAGTGCCGTCACGACCGACGAGCTCACACAGATTGCCACGGCCTTCTGCGAGGTCATCGCAGCCGCCGGCTACCAACCCGCGATCTATGTCAGCACCACCAACACGCATCTCATTGACGTGGACGCCCTGGGCACGTGGCCCATCTGGTACGCCACCGGCGGCAACGTGCCCGAGGTGGACTACACGGTGGCGCTCTGGCAGTTCAGCGAGACGGGCCGCGTAGGTGGCATCGACGGCGACGTGGACCTTGACCTCAGCCTGGCAGGCGCCCTCTAGCCGCTTGGCACGGGCAGGCCTGCGGGCAAGAAGGGCCCTTCTCCCCTGGCCAGTAGCCGCAACGGGGCGGTTGGCGCTTCTCGCAAAGTCGTACTTTGGCGCGAATCGCATACGGAATACAAGTTTGCGAGAAGCGCGATTCCGCAAGGCGATCATCCTGCTAACGAAAGGGCGGCCACCCCAAACGGGATGGCCGCCCCTTACGTGTTCTCTGCCCTAGTTAGGCGAGACGGGCGTTGGCCTCGTCCTCGGTGAGGGCGTGGATGTCCTCCTCGGGATACGGGGAGTCGGCGCCACCGATGCCATAGGCGAAGTACAGGCCGGCCTTGGTCTTGTAGATGGTCTCGGAGTAGCCCGCGGGATCACCAAAGTAGCCGTAGTCCTTCTGGCCCAGGGCCTCAGCCTTGTCCGTGTCAAAGATACGGTTCTTGCCGTCAAAGTTGATCTTCTTGCGCATTGTCTTCTCTTCCAATCCTCGTTGGACGCTTGCTGTCGTGTTTATATGCCTATTTAGTAACCTGAGCAAATGCTGAGCTGGGCATTTCACCTGCTATTCACATAAGTGCCTTCGTTCGACACCCATTTTCCTTCCCAAACAGAAAATTCCAGCTAATGCGACATTTTTGCCAGTGACCCCTCCCTAAGCCGCAGCTACCACGCCAGGCGCGAGTCAAGCATGAGGCGCATGCCGTTGAGAATGACGATGAGGGCCACGCCCGTGTCGGCAAAGACCGCCGCGCCCATGCCAGCGACGCCTGCGATGACCAACACGAAGACGAGCGCCTTGACGGCGATGGCAAAGGCGATGTTCTCGCTGGCGATGTGCATGGTGCGCACGGCCAGGCGGAAGAAGCCGGGCAGCGCGGAGAGGTCATCGGAGAGCAGCGCCACGTCGGCCACCTCGAGCGCCGTGTCGGACGCCGCGGCGCCCATCGTGATGCCGAGGTCCGCCGTCGCAAGTGCGGGTGCGTCGTTGATGCCATCACCGACCATGGCGACCTTGGCACCCTGGGCCTTGAGCTCGTCGATGTGCGCGACCTTGCCATCGGGCAGGAGCTCGGCAGCCACGTCGGTGACGCCAGCCTCGCGTGCCACGTGCTCGGCGGCGTGCGCGTTGTCACCCGTGAGCATGAGCAGGCTCCGCACGACGCCCGTGCCCCTGAGCTCGCGCATCGCGTCGGGCGTGGTGGGACGGATGGTGTCTGCCACGCCGATGACGCCCGCCACCTGGCCTGCACGCGTCACCACGAGCGCGGTGGCACCCGTCTTGCCCAGGCGCTCGGCAGCTTCCTCGACGTCCGTGCCCACGGTTGCGCCCGCGCGGGTAAAGGCAAGCTTGCCCACCGTGACTACCTCGCCTGCCACGATGCCGCGCATGCCGTTGGCAGCGATCTCCTCCACGGACGTCGCCTCGGGAACGGCAAGCCCCTCCTCCTCGGCGCGCTGCACGATGGCACGCGCCAGCGGGTGCGTGGAGTTGCGCTCGAGGGCGGCCGCTAGCGCAAGCACGTCCTTCTCGCCTGCGTCGCCTGCGCACGCGACCTCGGTCACCGACGGAGAGCCGCTCGTGAGCGTGCCCGTCTTGTCAAAGGCCACGGTGTCGATGTGCGACGCCACGTCAAAGTACGCCCCACCCTTCACCAGCACGCCGTTCTTGGCCGCCCGCGTAAGGGCCGAGACAAACGAGACCGGCGTCGAGATCACGAGCGCGCAGGGGCAGGCCACGACGAGAAGGGACAGCGCGCGGTAGACCCAATCGTGCCAGACGGTTGCGCTGAGGCCATTTACAAGGGTGAGCACCAGAGGCACGCCCACACCCACGACGATGGCACCCACGACGACGATGGGCGTGTAGAGGGCGGCAAAGCGGTCGACGAAGCTCTCGTAGGGGGCCTTGGCGGCCTGCGCGCCCTGGACCATGCTCACGATGCGGGCCAGCGTGGTGCAGTCCTCATCGGCCGTGACCTCGATGTCCACGGTGCCCTGCGTGTTGAGCGAGCCGGCAAAGACCTCGTCGCCCACGCCCTTGTCGCGCGGGACGCTCTCGCCCGTGATGGCCGCCTCGTTGAAGGACGAGGCACCGGTGATGATGACGCCGTCGAGCGGCACGCGCTCGCCGGGAAGGATGCGGATGCGCTGGCCCTCCTCCACGCTTCCCACGGCAACGTCGCTGGTGGTGCCGTCTGTAGCCAGGAGGTGCGCGTCATCGGGCGCGAGGTCCGCGAGCCCCTCGATGGAGCTGGCCGTCTTGCGCATGGACCAGCCCTCGAGCCACTCGCCCACCTGGTCGAGGAAGATGACAATGGCGGCGTCGCCAAAGGTCGAGGTGTCGCCGGCAAAGCCCATGACGAGGCCGCCGATGACGGCGATGCCCATGAGGACGTTCATGTCGGCCGTGCGGCGTCTGAGCGAGGCGACGGCCATGGGGGCGATGAAGACGAGGCCGCAGATGGCGGCAGCCACGTAGAACGGGATGGCGACCGCCTCGTTACCCAGCACGTGGTCGAGGACGAGGCCCACGGCAAGCATCACGCCCGAGGCGCCCATCAGCACCTGCTCGCGGTGTTCCACGAGCCAGGGACGCTTGGCGTCGAGGCGCTCGGCCTCCTCGGCGGTGAGCTCAAGGTCCTGCCCGCGCGAGCGCACGCACTCGAGCACCTGGCGGCGCACGTCGTCGTCGCTGGCACCCTCCTTGGCAACGACCTCGAGCGTGGCCGTGACGTACGTGAGCTTGGCATCGCTCACCTGCTGCAGCATGCGCACGGCATTCTGCGTGCCCAGCGCGCAGCTGGGGCAATCGAGGCCCGTCACGTGGTAGGTGAAGGTCGGCGTGCCCTCGAGCACGTGGTCGTCAACGACGTGCTCGTGGTCGTGGTCATGGCCGTGGCCACAGCAGCACCCGTCGTGGTGGTCGTGATGGTGGCGCCCGCCCTCGTGCCCATGGTCACAACAGCAGACGTCGTGGTCATGCTCGTGCTCGTGGTGGTGCTCGTGGGCCCCTTCGACAAGGAGCTCCTCCTCTGCCTCGAGCGTCGCGGTCTCAGACATCACACACCCTCCTTCGTCGCCGGCTCGGCGGCATGCTCGAGGCCGACGGCAATCAGCGTGGCCACGTGGTCGTCCGAGAGCGAATAGATGACGCGCTGCCCGTCTCGACGCGCCGAGACAAGCCCGCGGTCGCGCAGCAGGCGCATCTGGTGCGAGATGGCCGACTGCGACACGTGGCAGACGTCCTGCAGGTCGCTCACGCTCTTGTCGCCGTCCGCCAGCGCACTCAGGATCTGGAAGCGCGTGAAGTCCGAAAGCGCGTCAAAGATCTGCGTGGCGGTGTAGACGACCTCGTCGTCCTTGAGCAGCTCAAGCATCTGTCCCGTGTCCATGTGTCCTCCCGTTGCCCCTCTTCGTAGTGAAGATATGAGCATCTGTTCATATGTTCACTCACAGTGTAGTACCGAGAAGAGTTCTGTCAAGGGTTATGTCCGCGCAAATGGAAAATCGCATGCAGGCGGCCCGTCCTTCTCCCCTGCCCACCTGACCACAACGGTATGATTGGCGAGAAGAGCCAGTCGCAAGGGAGCCCCATGGACGACGAAACGCGAGCACAGATCATCGCCGCCGCGCGCGAGGCCGTCGCCGCATGGCCCTACGGCCAGCGCACCTGGGACATCAAGCCCGGCCACGAGCCCCAAACGCTCGACGGCGCAGGCCCCGCGCAGCAACGCGTGGTCACGTGGGCTCGCCAGACGAGTGCCTCGGGCATCGACCTCTGCGCCGAGTGGATCGAGCGCGTCTTTGCCGCCGCCGGCCTCTTCTACTGCGAGGTCAACGCGCAGGACATCTACGAGCGCTACTGCGGACTCACCGAGCTCGATCAGCTCAAGGTGGGCATGGTCGTCGCCGTGCCGGCACACCCCCACTCCATGAGCGGCCGCTCGCTGGGACACGTGGGCCTCTATGTGGGCGACGGCCTGGTCATGGACTGCCTGGGCGGCCGCGTGCGCACCGCTCCCGTGGAGGCATGGCTCACCATCTACGGCGCCCTCTGCGAGCCGCGCTGGGGCTGGCTCTTCAGCATCGACCTTGCCGAGTGCCGCTAGTCGTTCGCCCCGGTCACACGCGGTCGCGTCACACGAGAAGGGCGCAGCCGCCTGGCCACGCCCTCCGAGTCGTTCTGCGTTGCAGTCCATCCGGGCCAGCTGCCCTCTTACGCCTCCTTGGCGAGAAGCTCGTCCAACTCGACCTCGGACGGACGCAGGTGCTTGGGCCTGTAGGCCTCCACATGCACGGCCTGCTTGAAGTGCTTGCCCTTGACCTCGATGAGGCCCGTCGAGGACTGACCGCCCTCGATGACGCGCAGGTGCGGGTGGGTCTCCTGGGCCGAGAGGCGCCTGGCATGCTTGCCGCCGGCGCGGCGGCGCATGGCGCTCGAGGAGTTGCGAGCGAGCTCGTCCCTGATGAGGAAGTCCACATAGGAGCCGGTGTCCACGACCTCGGGATGGCCACCCGGCACGCGGAACGGGATGAACTCGGTCACGGGCTCCAGGCCATCGGGCTCGTCGAGCGTGTCGGCGTCACCCACGACGTCCTGGAAGACGACCATGACGGGCGCGCCCAGCTCCTCGTCGAGCGCGGCGAGGGCCTGCTCCCAGACGTCCTCCTTCGAAAGGATCTGCTGCTCGGGGAAGAGGCCCTGGTCAACCTGCGGCACACGGCGGGTGAGCTCCTGCGCGCGCGTACTGTTCTCCATGCGGCGCTCGAGGCCCTCGGGCGTCTCCTCAAGGGTGTCGTCAACGCCAAGTCCGCCCAGGTCAACGCCAGTCATGAGATTCTCGCTGGTCACGAAGGTGTTCCACCATGTGGTACCCACATCACCCACCGAGCCGTCCGCACGCCTGATGAGGGGCACGCCCTCCATCATGTCGGAGCTGAGACGGCTCGCAAGCGTCGCGCGCACGCCCTTGGCGCGGGTCTCCATGCGCTCGCGAAGGGTGCGGCGCTCCACGTACTTCTCGGCGACGTCAGCGTAGTCGCCCTCGTCGACCTCAGGCACCTCGATGGCGCCGGTGAAGTCGATCACCTGGCTCTGCTCGACCTTGGGAATGCGGTCGGCAAGCGTCGGAGCCTTGTGCACATGGCGAGGCGCGCGGCGGGCCGAGAGCGACGACTCAAAGTCGACAATCTTCGCAAGCTCGCCCGTGGTCTCGGCATCGAGCGCCTGGGGCTTCTCGACCTCCGCATGCGCCCTGGAAAGATCATTGGTGGGCTGGGCATCCTCGACGTGCGTCGTCTGCTCGTCGGGAATCACGGCATAGAAGTTCTGCTCGCGGCGGCGGCGGTCATGGCGCGACGCCGCGGCAAGCGCGATACCAGCCACGGCAAGCGCCGCACAGCAGCCAGCCGCGCCATACATGATCTTGCTGGCCGTGTTCGTGCTTATCGACATGCCAATCACCTCGAGGCCCTGCGCTGTCCGGGGCGCGATGAGCGCAGCGACACCCATGGCTCCTGCCGAGAGCACCGCATCCCTTCCCCGCTGAATCATATGGCCCTGCACCTCCACAGACGCGGATGACCGCGTCGCGCGGAAGACAAACCTTGCCCCCTGTGATGGGTGTGACAGAGAAACCCGCAGCACATCTACAGCATATGGGCTTCGCTCGACATCCCAGCAACGGTGTGGCCTGGTTTATCTTCGTGTACCGTTGCGAACGTCCGTGGCCACCTAGATAGCCACGCTCTGCACTATAGCACGATAAACCAGACGCTCACAAGGGACATTTGGGCAGACGTAACACGGTGGATGTGCGAGAAGTGCTGGCGAGAAGGGCGATTCTGCCCGCAAGGTTGTCGCAATAAGAGGAACGTCCACTGAATCCGGGATATCGCGGTGGAGTTTTCCCAGTTGGCGCTCTGAAAGTGGCTCGGATTCAGTGACGGACTGGGGCACATGCCAGCGAGAAGGGCGATTCCGGCCGCGAGGCCTACGCCGCGGTCTCCGAGGACCTCACTCCCCCACAAGCGCGGGCCCCTCCCTGGCCAACGCCACGGGAGGGGCCCGACACGCGCGGATCTTCTCGCCCGCTACAGCGGGTCGTTGTAGTCGTTCTGCTTGGCCTTCTTGGCGCTCCGAATGAGGAACTCCTGGTTGGAGCCCGTGGCGCGCAGGCCCTTGACCAGCGCCGTGGCCGCGCGCTCCACGTTGTTCATGTTGGCGAGCACGCGCCTGATGCCCCAGACGAAGGGCGTCATCTCGGGATCGAGCAGCAGGTCCTCGTTGCGCGTGCCCGAGGCGACCGGGTCGATGGCCGGGAAGACGCGGCGGTCGGCCAGGTCGCGGTCGAGCTTGAGCTCCATGTTGCCGGTGCCCTTGAACTCCTCGAAGATGACCTCGTCCATCTTGGAGCCCGTGTCGATGAGGGCCGACGCGATGATCGTGAGCGAGCCGCCGTTCTCGATGTTGCGTGCGGCACCCAGGAAGCGCTTGGGCGGGTACAGCGCCGCGGAGTCAACGCCGCCCGAAAGGATGCGGCCCGAGGCGGGCGCCGCCAGGTTGTAGGCACGGGCCAGGCGCGTGATGGAGTCAAGCACCACGACGACGTCCTCGCCCTGCTCCACAAGGCGCTTGGCATGCTCGATGGCAAGCTCACTCACGGCGGTGTGGTTGTCTGCCGGCATGTCGAAGGTCGAGGCCACGACGTCGCCCTTGATGGAGCGCTGCATGTCGGTGACCTCCTCGGGGCGCTCGTCCACCAGCAAGCAGATGAGGTGCACCTCGGGGTTGTTGGCGGCGATGGACTCGCAGATGCGCTTGAGGATCGTGGTCTTGCCGGCCTTGGGCGGGCTCACAATGAGGCCGCGCTGGCCCTTTCCGATGGGCGCCACCAGGTCGATGGCACGGCCGGTGATGGAGTCCTTGCCATGCTCCATCGTCAGGCGCTCGTTGGGGAAGATCGGCGTGAGGTCCTTGAAGCGCGGGCGCTTGGATGCCAGCTCGGGGTCGCGCCCGTTGACGGACGTGATGTGCTGCAGCGGCGGGTACTTGCTGTTGGAGCGGTTGGGCATGGTGGTGCCCACGATGCGGTCGCCCTCGCGCAGACCGTACTGCTTGATCATGTGCTGGAAGACGAAGGCGTCGTCGTCGCCGGCCATGTAGTTGCCCGTGCGGAGGAAGCCGTAACCCTCGTTCTGGATGGCGAGTATGCCGTCGACGGGACGGAAGCCCTCGGCGCGCGCGGCCTGGGCGTAGACCAGGCCCACGAGCTCGGCCTTGCGGATCTTGGCGCCGTCGATGCCCAGCTCGGCCGCCTTCTCGCGCAGGTCGGCGACCTTCATGCCCTCGAGCTCCTCGCGCGTGAGAGTGGGCTTGGCATCGAGGTCAACCTGGTTGCCGCGGCGGTTCTTGCGCTTCTTGCCACCGCCGTTGTTGTTGCCGTTGTTGTTGCCGTTGTTGTTGCCGTTGCCGCCGTTGTTGCCGGCACTGTTGCCGGCGCTGTCCTGGTTGCCGCGACGACGGCGCTTGCGTCCCGTGCCCTGGCCCTGCTGCTGAGAAGCGCCGTCCGACTCGCCCTCCTTGGGGGTGTCTCCGGCCTCCTGTTTGGCCGGCTTGGCGTCAAGCTCCTGCAGGGTGGTCGCAGGTGCGTCGATGATCTGCGCGGAGGCCTTGGTCGCCTCCTGCGTCAGCTTGTTGAGATCCTCGACCGACTGCACCTTCTTGCGCGGACGACCGCGACGCTTGGGGGCCGCCTCCTCGGCAGGCGCCTCCGCAGGGGCCTCGGCCGGAGCCTCGAGCGTCATCTGCGCCTCGGGCTCCTCCTTCTTCTTCGTCTTACGGGTGCGGCGCGTCTTGCGCACCGGCGCCTCCTCGACGGTCTCGGGCACGGCGTTCTTCTCGGTGTCCTCTGTGCTCATGCTCTCTCTTCTCGACGAGTGTCCAGGCCCGTCCATGCGGGCCCTCAAGCCAATGTCTTGTCCCCAACCGCACCTCACATCAAGGCGACATGGCCCACACAAGGGCCCACGGTGCTGCATCTACGTTTTTTGAGTCGATGAGAAGGGACGAGTCGCCGCCAGGCGCGGCGCTCGGCGCTCACTATAGCAGAACTTTGCCTGCCGTGGGCCAAAATACGCCAGACAGGCCAAGAGGGGCGCCCCCGCCCGGGTGCGATACCGGACGGGGACGCGAGGCTACATCCTCGTGGGAGCGCTCACGCCGATGAGACGCAGCGCCTGGGCAATGGTGCGGCGGACGGCGTCGCAGGCAACGAGCCTCGCGCGCGAGAGGTCCTCGTCCATCGGGCGCGCCTCTGACGGCAGCACCTGGCACACGCGGTAGAAGCTGTGGAAGTCCGCGGCGAGCTCCTCCACGTAGTGGGTGATGCGGAAGGGCGCGCGGTCGCGCGCGCAGCCGGCAACGAGCTCGGGGAACTCCGAGACCTTGCGGCTGAGCGCCAGCTCGGCGGCATCCGTCAGGAGCGACAGGTCGTACTCGCCGCCGATGGCGCGCGCGGCGACCTCGTCCATGCCAAGCTCGTCGGCCTCGGCGTCGGTGACGCCCGCCGCGCGGCGCAGGATCGAGCAGATGCGCGCGTGGGCATACTGCACGTAGTAGACGGGGTTGTCGGCCGAGGCGCGCTTCACGGCCTCGATGTCGAAGTCGATCATCTGGTTGGACGACTTGCTCACCAGCGTGTAGCGCATGGCATCGGGGCCCACCTCATCGATGAGCTCGTCAAAGGTGACCATCGTGCCCTTGCGCTTGGACATGCGCACGGGCTTGCCGTTGCGCAGCAGGTTCACGAGCTGGCCCAGCAGCACCTCGAACTTGCCGGGGTAGCCCAGCGCGCTGATGGCGTTGTCCACGCGCTTGATGTAGCCGTGGTGGTCGGCACCCCAGATGTCGATGACGTAGTCCACGCGCTGGAACTTGTTCCAGTGGTAGGCGATGTCGGAGGCGAAGTAGGTGTACTCGCCGTTGGTCTTCACGAGCACGCGGTCCTTGTCGTCGCCCAGGGCCGTGGAGCGGAACCACAGCGCACCGTCATCGGTGGTGTAGAGGTAGCCCTGCTCCTCAAGGCGGTCGAAGGCGCGGTGCACGGCGTCCTTGCCCTCGTCATCGGGCACATAGAGCGTACGCTCCGAGAACCACACGTCAAAGTCGCAGCGGGCCTCGTGGCACGTCTCGCGGATGGAGGCGAGCATGAGCTGGTAGCCGTCCTCGCGGAAGTGCTCCAGGCGCTCGTCGTCGGTAGCGCCCACATACGCGTCGCCGTCCGTCTCCCAGAACTGGCGGGCAAGGTCGATGATGTAGTCGCCGCCGTAGGCGTTGCCACCCAGACGCTCGTTGAAGGCGTCCATGTGGGGATGGCTCTCGGGGTGCTCGTCTTCCTCGTCCTCCACGTAGCGTGCACGGTCGTCGAGAAGGACCTGCGCGGCCGCGGCCACATCAACGCCCTTCTCGTCTGCGATCTCGCCGATCTGCAGATAGCGCATGGCAATGGAGTTGCCAAAGACGTCCATCTGGCTGCCGTGGTCGTTGATGTAGTACTCGCGCTCGACGTCGTAGCCCGCGAAGTCCAGCACGTTGCAGAGCGAGTCGCCCAGCGCCGCCCAGCGGCCGTGGCCCACGTGCATGGGTCCCACGGGGTTTGCCGAGATGAACTCGACCTGGACCTTCTCGCCCGCGCCGGCGCTGGTGCGGCCAAAGTCCGCACCCTCGTCGATGACCGTGCGGAAGACCTCGTTGTTGGCGGCAGCGGCCAGGTAGAAGTTGATGAAGCCGGGGCCGGCCACCTCCACGTGGTCGACGGCCGTGCTCTGGGGCAGGTGGTCAACGATGGCCTGCGCGATGGCGCGCGGCGCGGCGTGCGCGAGCTTGGCCGAGCGCATGGCCACCGTTGAGGTCCAGTCACCGTGGCCGGTGTCGGCGGGACGCTCGAGCCCGACGTCTGCCACCTCGAAGGCGGCAAGCTCGCCTGCCGCCTGGGCGGAGGCGATGGCTTCGCGGACGAGCGTCTCGATGGTCTCTGGCATGTGTGCTCCTTGCTTGTTGGTTCGGTACAGCGTGGGCGCTTCTCGCCTACTGGCGCGCGCCCGCCTTGTCCTCGGTGGCCAGACGCTGTCGAAGCGCTGCCAGACCCTGCTCCATGCCCACGGGATAGAGCTGCGGGTTGAGGAAGCGCTTGACGGCCGGGTCGAGGTGCATGAGCGCGTCCTTGCAGCGGGCGCGGGCATCGTCCAGGGTATCGGGCTCGCCGCAGCGTGCACCGCCCGCCACGAGCTGCACCATGAGCTCGCGGCCCTCGTTGCCGCCCAGGTCGTAGGTTGTGTAGGGGTCCACGAGGTCCACGACCACGTCGGACGGCGCGGTGAGGTAGTCCTTGTCGTAGATCATGTCGCCCACCGGGCAGCCGCTGGCGTCGTAGTAGCGGCGGATGTGCTGCACGCCGGGGATGGTGCGCTTGTAGGCCATCTCGGAGAGCTTGATGACGGGCTTCCAGGGGTCGGTCTCGTCGGCGCGCGTGGCGCTCAGCTTGTAGACGCCGCCCAGCGACGGCTGCGGGTCGCACGTGGCGAGCTTGGTGCCCACGCCAAACGAGTCGATGGGCGCCTCCTGCGCAAAGAGCGACGTGATGGTGTGTTCGTCGAGGTCGTTTGAGGCCGAGATCTTGACGTAGTCGAGCCCCGCCTCGTCAAACTTCTTGCGTGCGAGCTTGGACAGGCGCGCGAGGTCGCCCGAGTCGATGCGGATGGCGCTCAGCCGCTCGCCGGCCTCCTCCATCTCCTTGGCCACGATGATGGCGTTGTCCACGCCGCGCGACACGTCGTAGGTGTCCACGAGCAGACAGCAGTTCTTGGGGCTCGTCTTGGCAAAGGCCCTGAAGGCCTCGAGCTCGGTGGGAAACGCCATGACCCACGAGTGGGCGTGCGTTCCAAAGACGGGAATGCCGTAGACCTTGCCCGCAAGCACGTTGGAGGTGCTCGCGGCGCCGCCCACGTACGACGCGCGCGCCACGGCAAGGCCGCCGTCGGGACCCTGGGCGCGACGCAGGCCAAAATCGCTCACGGCATGCCCCTGCGCGGCCTGGACCACGCGGGCGCACTTTGTGGCCACGAGCGTCTGGAAGTTCACGAGGTTGAGAAGCGCCGTCTCGACCAGCTGGCACTCCACCACGGGGCCCTGCACGCGCAGCATCGGCTCGCGCGGGAAGGCTACCTCGCCCTCGGGGATGCCCCAGATGTCCAGGTGCAGGCGGAAGTCGCGCAGGTAGTCGATGAAGCCCGGCTTGAAGAGCTTGCCGCCGCCAGGGGCCGGCAGCCCCGCCAGGTACTCGAGGGCGTCCTCGTCAAAGCGGAAGTTCTCCACGAGGTCCGCCACCTGGCCCATGCCGCAGGCCACGGCGTAGCCGCCGTCAAAGGGGTTGTCGCGGAAGAAGACGTTGAAGCACGCCTCGCTGTTTCCCATGCCCGACTCCCAGAACCCCTGGGCCATGGTGAGCTCGTAGAGGTCGGTGTTGAGCGCGATGTCAGTGGGCTTGGTGATGTCGGTGAGTGACATGGTGCCTCCCTTTGCTAACCCAGTGCGATCGAGGCCACGATGGCCAGGGCGATGATGGCTACGGCGATGAGCACGACCTTCTGCCCCAGGGGCATCTTGAGGTCGTCGTCGGGCTCCATGAGCTTGCGGTTGCGCTCCCGCACCTCGGCGATGCGGGCGTCCTCGGCGGCGTTTGCCTCGGCGGCCGCGCGTTCGCTGCGGAGCCGCTCGAGCTCTTCGCGCTGGGCGGCCTCCTCACGTGCCGCCTTCTGGGCGCGCAGCTCCTCGAGCTCGGCGCGCTCCTCGTCGGTGAGCGGCGATGTGTCTGCCATGGTCTCTCCTCACGATCGGCCGCATGGCCGTTCGGCACATGCTTACGTAAGGATAGCAGTACCCATCCGGGGCCGGTGCGCTCTTCTCACCTGTCGCGGTTCTTCTCCAAAACACTGGATGCGAAGAAGGACTACACAAGCTCGGGGCCGGTGACGCCGGTGAGGTCGAAGGCGGGCACAAAGCTCTCGTCGACGGTGCCGCCCTGCTGCCACCACAGGCGCTCGAAACCAAGGTCGTCCGCGTGATCGAGCACACGCTCGTACTCGTCGTCGGTGACGGAGCGCGCCAGCTCGTCCGTGCGCGCCCGGCAGCGCTCGTTGGGCGTGTACTGGTTCATGACCGAGAGGTCCACCTCGTTGCCGCAGAGCTCCCACACGCGGTCGAGCACGGCGCACGAGTCGTCGGCGTGCCCTGGTATGACCAGGTGGCGCACGATGATGCCGCGCACCATGCGGCCATCGTCGTCCGCGGCGGCACCGCCCGCATGGCGCACCGACGCCAGCATGTGCGCAAGCGCCTCGGTGGCGACCTTGGGATAGTCGCGTGCGCCGGAGAGCCTCGCCGCCAGGTCCGCGCTCGCGTACTTGAAGTCGGTGAGCCAGACGTCCACCACGTCGGCCATGGCGTCCACCACGCCCGGCAGCTCGTAGCCACTCGTGTTGCAGACGATGGGCACGCCGAGGCCAGCCTCGCGGGCCAACAGCACCGCCTCACGCACCTGGGGCGCAAAGTGGAGCGGCGTGACGAGGTTCACGTTGAGGGCACCTTTCTGCTCCAGCTCGAGCATCATCTTGGCCAGCCGGCGGCACGTGACCTCCGTACCCGCACCACCGTGTGAGATGGCGTCGTTCTGGCAGAAGACGCAGCGCAGAGGGCACCCACTGAAGAAGATCGTGCCGCTTCCCGACTCGCCGCTGATGGGCGGCTCCTCCCAGAAGTGCAGCGCCGCGCGGGCGACCCTCAGCGTCGACGGCACGCCGCAGACGCCCGGGGCGCCGTGGGCACGGTCTGCCTTGCAACCGCGCGGGCACAGCGTGCAGCTCTCATATGCGTGCTCGAAGTCCATGCCTCTCCCCTCACGTCGTCGTACCCTGCACATCCTACACTGCTACCATGCCTCATGACGAGAAGAGCGAAGGGAGGCTCGCATGGCACTCGCGCTTGCGATGGCAGGCATCGTGCTGGTGGCCTACGGCGTGACCATCATGGCTGTGGGAAGCGGCACGGGCTTCTTTGTGGTCTGGTACGCGGCCGGTGGCATCTGCCTCGCGTTCTCGGCCCTCGTGCGCCTGGGCGTCTGGGCGACGGCGCCGACGCTGCTTCGCCGTGTCGTGGTCGCCTGCGCCTGCGCGGGACTGGCGGTCGTCATCGGCGTGGGAGCGCTTGCGGCAAGCGGCATGAATGCCACCTGCGATGACGACCTCGACGTCATCATCGTGCTTGGCGCGCAGGTCAAGACGAGCGGCCCCAGCACCGTCCTTCGCTACCGGCTCGACACCGCCTACGACTACCTGGCGGCACATCCCAACACCACCTGCATCGTGAGCGGCGGGCAAAACGACAACGAGCCCACGAGCGAGGCCGCCGGCATGGCCGCCTACCTCGTGGGACGCGGCATCGACGAGGACCGCATCGTCCTCGAGGACGCCTCGACCAACACCGTGGAGAACATCCGGAACAGCATGGCGCTTCTCGACAGCACGGACAGACGCGTGGGCATCGTCACCAACGACTTCCACGTCTATCGCAGCGTCGCCATCGCGCACAGGCAGGGCCTCGAGGACGCGGTGGGCATCGCGGCACCGTCCCGCGCGTGGTACCTGCCCAACAACCTCCTTCGCGAGGTCGCCGGCATCATCAAGGACACCCTCCTCGGCAACATGTAGCAAGAAGCGTCACGACCCCGCGCGCCCTTCTCGCCTGCGTACAAAAAAGCGGGCGCCGCTTGGCACCCGCTGCTGGTTCTATGGTGGAGATGAAGGGATTCGAACCCTCGGCCTCTGCCTTGCGAAGGCAGCGCTCTCCCAGCTGAGCTA
>Ga0065709_1006148_pt1 | contig 15779 bp, 16 predicted proteins | sample Hoacrofraction14_2_FD_59096 | JGI IMG/M metagenome (GOLD analysis project Ga0065709, IMG submission 59096) | Hoatzin crop microbial communities from Cojedes, Venezuela, sample from fiber fraction 14 v1 | ecosystem: Host-associated > Birds > Digestive system > Esophagus > Crop | place: Venezuela...
CTTCTCATGAACGGCATCGGAACACTTATCTTTATTTTTGTCACACAGGGTAAGGCACCTGCGTATCTCGGCTCATCATTTGCATTCATATCGCCGGCCCTCCTTGTTATAGGAACCGAGGGACTCGGTTACAGATACGCACTCGGCGGATTTGTTGTCACGGGATTTCTGATGTGCGCCATAGCAATACTTATTAAATTCGTGGGCACCAAGTGGATTGACGCGATCCTGCCTCCTGCCGCGATGGGACCCGTAGTAGCCCTCATCGGACTCGAGCTCGCAGGTAACGCCGCATCAACGGGCGGAGTCCTCACTACGGACGGCACGGCACCTGACCCTAAGGCAGTTGTGGTATTCGTAATCACCCTGCTCCTTGCAGTATTCGGCGGAGTTCTCTACAGGGGATTCGCAAGTGCCATCGCGATTCTGATTTCAATCGTCGCGGGATACATTGTTGCTCTCATTGCAGGAATCGTCGACTTCTCGACAGTCACCGAGGCAAGCGTATTCGCCCTTCCTGCATTCCAGACACCTCAGTGGAACATACAGGCAATCATTATCATAATCCCGGCCACACTCGTAGTCGTATCCGAGCACATCGGGCACCAGGTCGTAACCTCCGAGATTGTCGGCAAGGATCTCCTCAGGGATCCGGGACTTCACCGTTCTCTGTTCGCTGACGGCTTCTCGACAGCTCTCTCGGGATTCTGCGGTTCATGCCCTACCACGACATACGGTGAGAACATCGGAGTTATGGCGATAACCAAGGTATACAGCGTATGGGTAATCGGAGGTGCTGCAATCTTTTCGATTCTGCTTTCCTTCATCGGCAAGGCAAGCGCACTCATCGAAACAATTCCGGGTCCTGTTATGGGTGGCGTAAGCTTCCTTCTCTATGGTATGATCGGAGCATCCGGAATCAGACTGATGGTCGATTCCAAAATCGACTACTCCAAGGCAAAAAATCTCGCCCTGACATCGGTCGTATTTGTAGCCGGACTTTCGGGAATCGCAATCAACATCGGTTCCTGCCAGCTCAAGGGAATGAGCCTTGCCGCAGTAGTCGGCATGCTGCTCGGACTCGTATTCTACATTCTCGACAAGTTCCATCTCACAAATGACTACGAGGATGAGGATAACAAGCAGCCTCACCGCAAGGCAAAAGCAGACGCATAGTTTATTGCAATTTTAAGGATAATATCGAATAAGGTGTGCGAATCTTCACGATTCGCGCACCTTTTTGTTAGCAGAATGTGGTAGTTTATATATTGGTTAGTAATTTAATTAAGGAGGAAAACACCAATGCAGGTTCTGATTTTTAATTTCGGATCGACATCATCCAAGGTAGCGGTATTTGAGGACGAGACTGAAAAGTTCTCGGAAACCATCAGACACGACCCTGAACTGCTCGCTTCGTTCGCACTGCCTCAGGATCAGTTTGAGATGAGAAAGGAAGCCGTATTCGAAGCTCTTGATAAGGCAGGTTATGACCTTTCCAAGTTCGATGCGGTATGCTCAAGAGCGGGCCTTCTCTCACCTATTCCGTCCGGAACTTACAAGATTAACGACAAGGCAATCGAGGATGTAATGGACATCGAAATCGGAGGCAGACAGCCTCACGGACTCGGCATCAGAGTTGCCGATGCGATTTCCAAGGAATTCGGAATCCCTGCCTATTTCTGCGACCCTGTTTCAACAGACGAGATGCAGGACGTTGCAAGAGTAACCGGATTCAAGGGTATGACAAGAAAGAGCCAGTTCCACGCTCTCAACCAGAAGGCCGTAGCAAGAAAGGCTGCTGCCGATCTCGGTAAGAAATATAACGAGGTAAACCTCATCGGTGTTCACCTCGGAGGCGGAACCAGCGTCGCAGCTCACGTCAAGGGACAGTGCATCGACATTTCCGACTGCAGTGAGGAAGATGCATTCGCACTCGACAGATCAGGCGGCCTGCCTGTAACCCAGGTTGTTGACCTCTGCTTTGAGGGTCAGTCGAAAGCGGACATCAAGATGATGCTCAGGAGAGCCGGCGGACTTTCATCATATCTCGATACAACAGATTTCCGTGAGGTCTGCAAGAGAGTTGACGAAGGTGACAAGGAAGCAAAGCTTATCTACGACGCACTCGTATATCAGCACGTCAAGACCATCGGTGCCTTCGCGGCAATCATGGGATTTGACGTTGACGGTATCTTCTTTACCGGCGGTATGGCATACGACGAGGGATTCATGAAGGCATTCAAGTCCTACAACATCGAGAAAATCGCTCCTGTATTCATCTATCCGGGCGAAGAAGAAATGCTCGCACTCGCACAGGGCGCTCTCAGAGTACTGAATGGCGAGGAAGAAGCAAAAGAATACAACAGATAATCGTATTCATAAATGAAAAGCGGGAGCTGCGCTGCAGCTCCCGTTCTTATTTTGGCTCATTCCTTATGGCCGTCAGGTCGTTATCCGAAATACTTCTTTCCGAGATTCATGAATGATTCTCTTGATCTCTCAATTGTCTCGGTCGCGATGCAGTACGATGCTCTCAGCCATCCCGGACCTGCAAATGCCGATCCCGGTACGATAAGGATTCTCTCATCCTTAGCTGCCTGAACAACCTTGCTCTCGTCTTCCTCAGGAGACTTGAACCACAGATAGAACGCGCCCTGAGGCACAATAGCGGTGAAGCCCGCTTCGGTTACGATCTCATAGAGCAGTTTTGCGTTCTTTTTGTAGTAGTCGAGATCGACTCTTGCGTCCATACATCTTTCTACGATGAGCTCAGGAATAGAAGGTGCGTTTGTTCCTCCGAGAACTCTGCAGGCAACAACCAGTGCTCCGCACAGCTCGTCAGCGCCCTCTGCTCTCGGCGGTACAGCGATGTATCCTACTCTGTCGCCCGGCATCGAAAGTGACTTGGACCACGAATAAGCGATGATTGTGTCAGGATAGATATCCGGAAGATACGGAACTTCCTTGTCTACGAACACCAGCTCTCTGTACGGCTCGTCGGCGATGATGTAAATCGTGTGACCGTATTCTTTCTCGGCTTCCTTGAGAACCTCGGCGATTGCCTCGAGGCTTTCTCTCGAATAGATAGCACCTGTCGGGTTGTTCGGGTTATTGATGACAACCGACTTAACCTTCGGGTTGAGCAGTTTCTTAAGTCCCTCGGCCGAAGGCTCGAATCCGTTCTCCTCATTCGGCGGAACAACCAGTGTCTCGGCGCCGTAGTTTCTTGCCCAGTTCGCATACTCAACGAAGTAAGGTGCGAATACGATCTGCTGATCGCCCGGGTCAAAGATGCACTTGTTGATGCAGTTAATAGCATAACCGCATCCTACTGTCATAATAATGTTGTTTGAAGTGAAGCTGTCTCCGTATCTCTTGTTGAGATTGTCCGCAACGGCCTGCCTTGTCGACTCAAATCCCGCATTTGGCGGATAACCGTGTACGGTGTGAGGATCCATCTCGTGGTTGATGTAATCTATTGCATCATATACTTCCTGAGGCGGATTCAGCCCCGGATTACCAACACTGAAATCATATACGTTCTCAGGTCCGTAGACCTTTGCCATCTTCCTTCCCTCTTCAAACATTGCACGGATAACCGAGCTGCCCGCGAGGAAAGGCTGCATGCTTTTAGCAATCATAGTTAATATACCTCCGTAAATTAGATATAACGTCATGAAGGCGGAGTAGGGATTGCCTTCCTATGTAATTGTACCATAAACGAACTTGCATTATCTCCTCTTTTATTCGATAATTAACATGTATGAAAAGGTACCCCTGCTATATGAATTTTTAAGGAGGATTCTGCAATATGGCTACTTATGACTGGGAAAAATTCGGTCTGCACATCCCACAGATCATGCTTCCTAAGGAAGGCACCGACTACTTCAAATGGGCGGTAGTCGCATGCGACCAGTACACATCGGAACCTGAGTACTGGGAAAAAGTCGAGGAAATCGTCGGCGACGCTCCTTCGACACTCAGACTCATGCTTCCTGAAATATATCTCGACTCGGATGACGAGGCTGAGAGAATCAAGGCAGTACGTGAGACAATGGATAAGTATCTCTCGGACGGCACACTGAGAACAATGGAGCCGGGCTGCATGCTCATCAAGAGAACAGCCGAGGGACGCTCCCGTCTCGGACTCGTAATCTGCACGGACCTCGAGGCCTATGACTTCAACAAGGGTTCAAAGTCTCTGACGAGAGCCACCGAGGGAACGGTTGTTGAACGTATCCCGCCTCGTCTGAGGATCAGAGGCGACGCTCCTATCGAGATGCCTCATATCCTGATCCTCATCGACGACCCTGACCACACAGTCATCGAGCCTCTGCAGGATCAGCAGAGAACAGTTATCTATGATACAGACCTCATGATGGACGGCGGACACATCACAGGTTCCTTCATCGAGGAAAAGAACCTCGAAGGCGCAAAGGAAGCTCTCTCAGTACTCTATGACGAGGCAGAGAAGAAATACGGCCCGGGCAATGTTATCTTCCAGGCTATGGGCGACGGAAACCACTCTCTCGCGACAGCCAAGACAGCATGGGAGAACATCAAGAAAACTCTCAGCCCTGACGAGATTGCAGATCACCCTGCAAGATATGCCCTCTGCGAAATCGAGAACATCCACGACGAAGGCATCGTATTCGAGCCTATCCACAGAGTTCTCTTTGCAAACCACGGTCACACCGGAATGGAGCTCGTTGAGAAGGCAGTTGATCATCTCAATCAGCAGAACGGCAAAGCATATCTCGCTGAGTCGGACGCTGCCGTTCCTGAGGGAGCATTCGAGATTCCGTACATCACCCTCACACAGAGAGGCAAGATCGTTATCGAGGATCCTTCCAACAAGCTCGAGGTCGGTGCTCTCCAGAACGCACTCGATATCATGGTAAAAGAGGAAAAATGCTGCGATATCGACTATATCCACGGAACCGACGCAGTTGAAAAGCTCTCGGCCAAGGACGGAAACGCAGGCTTCATGCTTCCTGCAATGGATAAGTTCATGCTCTTCCCAGCAGTTGCAGCAGACGGAGCTCTCCCTCGCAAGACCTTCTCAATGGGCGAAGCCAACGAGAAGCGTTACTACATCGAGAGCAGATATATCAAGAAGTAGTCTTAACGTAAATAATACCAATTTAAGACCGCTGCCTTCATTACGATGGCAGCGGTCTTTTTTCAGCATGCAGAGTTAATACATGCCTTAATTTCTCAGTTATTCTATTACGTAAGGTACAGCATCATCAGGAATAAGTGATACAAATCCTCCTTTGGATGCGACCGACTCATCATGCTCCTTTTTTGCTGCGGCAAGAAGCTCAGGATCGCTGAACAGCTTTTTTGCCGCATTCGTCAGAACATCAGCCGCATAGAGCATTCCCTTCTCACCGAAGCAGCTTCCGGCAGCAGCCGTGTTCTGCTCGGAATGTCCCGGCGATCCGACGGCAAAGCACGCCGTATGCACCTGAACGGTCGGTGTAAGCCACGATACATCGCCTACATCGGACGAGCCGAACGGAGGATCAACGATTTCTCCGAGACCGTAAACCTTTTCGTCTATTCCCTTCTCAGCATCGGGATCGAGTGTTTTTGCGATTTCAAGTGCCTGAGCGTATTCTGCTTCCGAATATACGGGCTTGTCCGTGCTCTCAAGCGCCTCCTGCATCATTTTTTCAAGAGTGTGATTCGGAACGAGATTTGCACACGCATCGACAAAAATCCTGTCATAGGTCGTCTCTGTCATCAGAGCCGCACCCTCGGCTATCTTGTCTACTCTGTCCTGCAGTGCCTGACAGTCCTTCCCGAGAATCGATCTCGTCATATAGAGAACTGCAGCTTCAGGCTGGACAACATTAGGCGACATTCCGCCCGCATCGGTGATTGCGTAGTGAATCCTCGCATCACCAGGCATATGCTCTCTCAGATACTGAACACCTGTATTCATCAGCTCTACCGCATCAAGCGCCGAGCGTCCCATTTCGGGTGTTCCGGAAGCATGTGCAGGCTTTCCGTGGAACTTATAGAGAACCTGGATGCACGACTGGCAGGTTCCGGTTACAACCTTGTTCCTTGTATCCGGATGCCATGTTATTGCCGCATCAAGCTCCTTCCAGATTCCGTCTCTTGCAAAATAAGCCTTGGATGCTCCGCCCTCCTCGCCGGGGCATCCGTAGAAAATGACAGTGCCCGGCTTTCCGGAGGATTCAAGCCAGTCCTTTATTTTGCATGCCGCCTCAAAAGAGCCCGCTCCGAGGAGATTGTGCCCGCAACCATGGCCGACACCGGAAAGTGCGTCGTATTCCGCAAGAACTCCGATTACCGGTGAGCCGCTTCCGTAGCTTCCGCTTACGGCCGTCGGGATTCCACCGACGCCTTCCTCGACTTCGAACCCCGCTTCCGCGAGGGCTTTTGCGTAAATCGCCTCTGCCTTGTACTCCTTGAGAGAAAGCTCCGGATTCGCCCAGATTTCCCTCGCTATTTTTACCGATTTCTTATTTTCGAGATTGCTGATTCCCATTATTAAACTCTGCTTCTAATACAATACCTTAGCCAGGAATTCCTGAGTTCTCGGATTCTGAGGATGTGAGAAGACCTCATCAGGCGTGCCGCTCTCGGCGATAATGCCGTCGTCCATAAAGAGAACTCTGTCGGATACCTCTTTTGCAAATCCCATCTCGTGAGTTACGATTACTGAAGTCATGCCGGAATCAACCAGCTCCTTTATTACCTCGAGTACCTCGCCTACCATCTCAGGGTCGAGCGCCGAAGTAGGCTCGTCAAAGAGCATTACGTCCGGCTCCATCGCAAGAGCACGTACAATCGCGAGCCTCTGCTTCTGCCCGCCGGAAAGCTTTCCCGGATGCTCTGCGGCCTTGTCGGCAAGACCGATTCTGTCAAGAAGCGCCAGAGCCGCTTCGTCGGCCTCCGCCTGGGTTTTTCTGCCTGTCAGAACAGGAGCGAGAGTAATATTCTGCTGAACCGTCAGATGCGGGAATACATTGAAGTGCTGAAATACCATTCCCATCTTCTGTCTGTGGAGGTTGATATCGATCTTGGCATCTGTGATTTCAACTCCCTCAAACCAGATTTTTCCTTCCTCAGGCACCTCGAGCATATTGAGGCAGCGCAGGAATGTTGATTTTCCGCCGCCGGAAGGTCCGATAATCGATACTACCTCGCCTTTGTCGACATGCTCGCTTACTCCCTTGAGCACGTGAAGGTCTTCTTTTCCTTCCTGCTTGAAATATTTATGTACATTTTCAGCCTTGATGAGCTGAATCGTGTTATCTGCTTTATTAGTCACTTGTCCTGAGCCTCCTCTCGAATGCGTTAACTCCCTTGGTAAGTATGAAGGTCAGTACGAAGTATATTACTCCTACAATCATAAGGCACTCCATAGTCAGGTATGTTATGCCCTTTACCTTGAGGTATGATGTCATCAGCTCGCCTACAAAGAATGTCGAAGCAAGCGATGTATCCTTGGTTATCATGATGAACTCGTTGCCGAGTGCCGGCAGAATGTTCTTGACTGCCTGAGGCAGGATGATTCTTGTCATCGTCTGTCTGCCGTTGAGGCCGAGTGATCTTGCGGCCTCGGTCTGTCCCTTGTCAACCGCCTGGATTCCGGAACGGATTACCTCGGATACATAGCATGCGCTGTTAATGATGAATGCTATTGATACGCAGGCAAATTCGGAAATATCGAAAGGCAGTATCTGCGGAATCAGGAAGTAGCCAACGTAGATCTGCAGCAGCATAGGCGTGCCCCTGATGATGTCGCTGATTGCTATTACAATCCATTTCAGTAATTTTGACTTATTCTGCATCCTCGCAAGGCACATCAGCACAGCAAGAATAAGTCCGAAGAATACCGTTATAACGGAAAGCAGCAGCGTGTAGCCTACTCCCGTTATGAGGAACACCCTCCAGTATTCCTTCATTATCTTTACTATATTGGTTAAATATGTCACTTATTCATCCTCCGGTTTACATAACATCTGTCTGCCGGATGCATGAGCATTGGCAGACAGATGATTTACGTATTAGTTAATTTTATTTGCAGTGTATTGCCGCTTATTACTCTTCAGCAGCGTCGTCCGTAATCTCGTTACCTTCCTCATCGTAACTGATCTCAGCCGCTGTATCGATACCCGCGAGTTCCTGAGCGTTTGAGTACCATTCAGGATAGAGGCCTGCCTCATAAGCCTGTTTCAGGATTGCGTTAACCTGCTCGAGCAGCTCGGTGTTACCCTTCTGAATCAGGATTACGTTGTTCTCCTCCTCAGCGGATACCTCGAACCAGAATCCGGAGAGGCCTACTTCCTCGTTGTTTGCCATGATAGCCTTGGCATTACCTTCTGCTACGGCAACTCCGTCAACGTTTCCGCTCCTCAGAGCCTCAACTGCTGTGCCGAGATCGGCAAATTCCTTAACTGTTACCGAATCAGGGAGCTGATCGTTGCAGAAGTTCATCTGCAGTGAAGCTGTCTGAGCTCCGATTGTCAGTCCTGCAAAATCGTCAGCTGTTGAATAGCTCTCAGCCTTGTCAGCAGGAACGATAATGGTCTGCTTGGTCTCGTTGTCTCCTGCATAGTAGTAATCGGAAAGTTCGAAGTTTTCCTGACGCTCTTCCGTTACACTGTATCCGGAGATTGACATATCAGCCTTGCCTGACTGTACAGCCGCCTGGCATGCACTGAAGTCGAGAGGCAGAATTTCGAGCGTCTTACCCATCTCATCAGCAATGTAGTTTGCCAGTGTGATATCGAATCCAACGTACTGATCCTGTCCCGACTTGGATGTATCAACGAACTCCATTGGTGCGAAGTCAGGTGATACAGCTACTGTCAGTGTGTCTGATGATTCGGATGAATCGGAATCTTCTGAGCTTGATGAGCTGCCGCATGCAGCGAAGCTGAATGCCATCATCAGTGAAAGTGCAACTACCAGTAATTTTTTCCAGTTTTTCATAGTCCTTTACCTCTTTCCGTAAATACTTTCTTAGTTTCTGTTTGGGCTCTGCCAAGCCCTTTATTAACTCTGCATGTTGATATAATAGCACAAAATCATGCATCGTCAACCCCTTTTTTGTATTTTTATACATTTTTGCGTGTATATTCATTCATCAGCTTTTGATATATGCAATCGTTGAATTCTCAACATTTACGAGTTAATTTATCCTTCTGATTTCCCGTGTCGTCTTGTGTATGAATTTCCATACATAAGAATACAAGATGCATACTTGCCGCATATCCGGAAATTTTAGGTTGATTTAATGGATGGTTTTAAGTTTGATTAAGTTAGGACCCTTATCATCATGCCAGTAAATGTGAAACGTTCCTAATCAAAATCATAAAAGGGGGAAATAAAATGAACAGATTCAAGTTTACAAAAAAGCTGCTTGCCATCGTGCTGGCCGGCAGCATGACAGTGGCAATGTGCGCATGTTCATCCACTGATACAGATACATCCGATACATCTTCAGAAACAACAACCACAACGGAAGCTGTTTCATCCGATGCTTCGGATTATCTGAGTGCCGACGATATAACTGTAGAAACAGAATACTCAAGTGAAAGTGACAGCGAACACGCCATCGAAAACGACGGCGAGGAGCAAAGCTACACGAACATCGGAGTAACCAAGACAGGCGACTCAGACTCAGGCGATGAGGCTGACTTCTACGGCGACAACTCGGCGGTCTTCACAACTAACGGCGGAACAACCACTATTGACGGAGCTCTCATCGAGACAAACGGAACACATGCCAACGCTGTATTTTCATACGGTGAAGGAACGACGGTCAATATCTCGAACTCAGTTATCACGACCGAGGGCAACTGCTCCGGCGGACTGATGACGACAGGCGGCGGAACCATGAACGCGGAGAACCTTACTATCAACACTTCGGGTAATTCATCCGCAGCCATAAGATCCGACAGAGGCGGCGGAACGGTAACAGTAACCGAGGGTTACTACAAGACAACCGGAACAGGCTCACCTGTAATCTACTCTACAGCAGACATCACGGTTAACGATTCATACATGGAGTCGACAGCTTCACAGGGTGTCGTAGTTGAAGGACAGAATTCGGTAACACTTAATAACGACGTTCTCGTTGCGGACAACAATACCAAAAATTCCGACAATTCGGATTACTACCAGGCTGTAATGATCTACCAATCAATGTCGGGAGATGCCGACGAGGGTCTCTCATCTTTCACAGCGACAGGCGGCAGCATTACAAATAAGAACGGAGATATCTTCTTTGTAACCAACACTGCATGCGATATCAATCTGACAGGCGTTACTATTACAAATGAAGATTCAGACGGAGTATTCCTGAGAGAATGCGCAGCAGGCTGGGGATCAGACGGATCGAACGGCGGACACGCTAACCTCAATGCTTCGGGACAGACAATCGAAGGTGACATGCTCGTTGACGAGGATTCAACACTGAATCTCTATCTCAAGGACAGCTCAAGCTTCACAGGAGCAATCAATCCTGACGGACAGAGCGGAGATGTATATGTTGAAATCGAGTCCGGCAGCACATGGACACTGACAGCTGACTCATACGTATCTGAACTCACTGTTGAAGACGGTGCATCAATCGACCTGAACGGATACACACTGTACGTTGACGGCGAGGAGTATACAGAGGGTTCAACATCCGAAGGAAGCGCATTTGAAGTAGCTATCCAGAGCTCCGGTAACGGCGGAGGCGGAGACATGCCTTCAGGAGAGGCTCCGGACGGCAACGGTCAGGGAGGTCCCGGAGGAGACGGCGGATCGGCTCCTGACGGAAACGGCGGCGGCCCCGGCGGAAACGGCGGAAACGGCGGTGAGCCACCTGAAAAACCGGACGGCAGCAACTAAACCCGCGCACAATATAAATAAGAAGAATACAAAAGCACCGACCGGATATATCCGGCCGGTGTTTCAATTTAACAAGTTTGTGCGGCTTAGAGCATTTCGATGAATGCTTCGAGTCTTGTTGCGAGCTGACCGCTGTCCTCCTTGCCGTAATCAGCCTCAACTGCGATGTACGGCATATCGATTTCTGCCATTGCCTTCTTGATCCAGTGAGTCTCGGTGAGATACGGCGTGCAGTACTGAAGGTCAACTTCAACAACACCGTCTACCTTGTAGTCCTCGATTGCCTTTTTGAGGTGCTCGATTCTCTCCTCATCAGGTGACATAACCGCACATCCGATCTTAAGGTAGTGCTCTGCGATTGCTCTGTAGATATCATCAGCCTCAGGGTCGATGTCGTAGTTCGCCTGCTTCTCGCCGTTACAGTTCTCAAAGCATACAACTACTCCGCCGTTTTCCTCAATGCAGCCGACAGTCTTTTCAAGAGCTCCGCCGATAGGACATCCCGTAATAAGGATTCTCTTGGCTGTCTCAGATACAGGTCTTGCGCCCTCCTCGTACTCCTTCATCACATTCTCTCTGAATGAGTCGAGTTTCTCCTGAATCTGTGAATGCTCAAAGAAGAATTCCGATCCCGAGTTGGTCTGGAATATTGTCTTTCCGAATTCAGGAGGCGGTGTGAGCGTCTGCATGCGGAGCAGGTTTCTCTTGATCTCACGGATCTTGTTTCTCCTTCTTACTGACTCACGGATTGCGTCCTCTGTGATTTCAGTGTCCCACAGGTCCTCAAGATATTCCTTGAACCTTACCATTTCAGCTGTCCACTGATCGAGTGCGGCATCGGTGTCCGAATTCTGAGGCATCTGAAGTACAAATACGTTCTTGATCTCTCCGAGCAGCTCGTACATCTTCTTCTTGCCGTCGCATGTGGTCTCGCCGACAACAACGTCAGAATAGTACATATACGGGCACTTGTCGGAAACTGCTCTTTCTCGCTTCACTGAATTCCTCAATCGCACTTGGCAGATCATACATAATAATTACCCCCTCGCAATATTTGCTTTTCTTACATTTATTATGAGTATTATGAGGCCGCCCGCAGGCAGCCCATTATTTTGCATATCTCAAGTATAACGCCCCGCATTATACGAAAACCAATAGTCAAATTCAATACCGCATACAAATACTTAGTGCACGCACCGCCGCATCATGGTATAATAAGACCAGAAGCAAGCCGCATCTTGCGGCGCAGTGAAAGTACCGGCACTCCGGTACCAGGGTATTTCCCGGAGGTGAAAGGATGAAGAAGTTTGCAAAGTGTGCCGTAGCAGTTGCGGCAGTAGCAGGTGTATATTTCGGATATATGGGCAAGAACGGTCTGCCGGTACTCGGTAACCTGACAATGCATCTCCCGTTCAAGCCGAAATATGACATGTATGACGGTGTTGACCTGGTACTTTCCCACGTCAAGCTGCCATAAACAGTAATATAAAATCAAGAGACCGTGCCGTGCGCACCGGTCTCTTTTTTATACTCCGGAATTTTTGTTGAATTTGTTCCTCCGATGTGGTAATATCAACAGGCTGAAATAAATGAACCGGTGCAGCCGGTACGGATTTTAGACGTGGAGGATTGACCGAGCGGCTAAGGAGCCTGATTGGAAATCAGGTAAGGTGTAACAGCCCCGTGGGTTCGAGTCCCATGTCCTCCGCCAGCATTAAGGAGCTCAAACGAGCTCCTTTTTCTTTGCTTTATATCTCTAATTGACAATTCAGGATCAGCCTCATCAACAGGTGTTTCAACAACCCGTATGACACTTAATGCGTTATACAGGAAAGCATCAAGTTGCACCAACTTATCTGGAAATTTCTCGCGGAACTTCCGGTGAAGCTCATCAATTATATAGTCGCTTACAATCGGTTCGTATGGCGGCATCAGTGCTTTTTCAAGAGCGAGTGCTGTCTTACCGTTTGGAAACAAACCTGCTGAAATGAATATGTTGGTATCAATAATGATTTTCATTCAGCATTTTCCTTCCTGCGGGATTCTGTTATCCAGTCGGCAACATCTTTCTCTGACACAAAGCCTGCCATTTCCGCCTGCCCCTTCATCTGTTCCTGAAAACGCTGCAGTGCGTATACTGCGGAATTAACTACTCTAACAGTGTTACCATCAACAATAAATGTCACACGGTCACCGGGTTCAATGCCGAGTATATTGCGGATATTCTTGGGAATTGTGACCTGCCCCTTGGACATTACTCTTGCGTCGTTTACAAGTGCTGTATCTGCCATAATTTGTGCCTCCTGTCTCCAAAAGTAGGAAAGTAGGAATTTCCTACTTAGATTATAGCCCTAGAAGCAGATTCGAGCAAGATTTATTTGGATGTAAACTCTTGTTGCGAGATTGTAAAGTCAGGGTGCTGGAATATATCTGACGGACTGTTATACTTTATTCAGGAGGTGCAGCGATATGAAACTATCAGATAAGATATACAACCTCAGGAAAGATCACAATATGTCCCAGGAGGAACTTGCGGATAAGCTTCATACCTCAAGACAGGCTGTGTCAAGATGGGAGTGCGGCAGCGCAACTCCAGATGCGGGTAACATAGTATCAATATGCAAACTGTTTGATGTCTCGGCAGATTACTTACTTAATGAAGAATATGAAATGGATGAGGACATTCCAGCTGTCAGAAGGAATCAGGCAGCAATGCAGGCGGAATATAAGAAGCGCACACGCAGGCGCATCGGCTGGATTCTCATCGCAGCAGGGGTCATCGGTATTATTATTTTGGGAATACTTTACTCTGTAAATCCTCATGATTTCAGTGCGTACACAGTGTACGGCACAGAGTATGGCGGCTTCTTCGCATATCTGTCCAACAAAAATCTTCGGTGGCTTTTTATACTGCTTGCCGCGGCAGCAATTGGCGGAGCCGTTACAGTACGTAAGCAGAAGTAACATTTTTAGAAACGTTTAGATGTTTAAAGGAGCGAGAAAGGTGAGTAATGCAAACAGGATTTTGGGAACAAATTCCGGGAACAGATGAGCGGATGAAGTGGCATACCTCCTTTCATTGCAAGGGATTCAGACGATACAGATTGATTTTCTCAATTTTCGAGTCCCATGTCCTCCGCCAGCATTAAGGAGCTCAAACGAGCTCCTTTTTCTTTTATAAGTGAAGAAAGGCAGGCTGTGTCAAGATGGGAGTGCGGCAGTGTAGCTCCCGACGGCAATTGGCGGAGCTTTTACTTTACGTAAACAGAAGTAACATTTTAGAAAACGTTTAGGCGATAGTCCCCGCTGATTCGTATATACTTACAGAAGGAACAATCTCTGATTGAATCAACAGAAAGGAGATGCACTATGTGGATTGTATTAGGATTGGCGGCTGTTATCTTTGCCGGACTTAATATAGCGCGCTGGAGCAACGGCATGAACCCTGAGCCGTTCAGATTCCTGAGCCTTGCTTTCACTGCGGCAACTATAGCAGCAGAATATCTGCAGGCGGCACAGTGGGTCAAGGCAGAGGACTGGGCAGCACTCGGTGATGTAATTCCGACATTCTCGGTAGTCCTTCCGCTTATGGTAATCGGATCAATTATATTGAACGGAATCACACTGAAATCCAGAAAGGAGCACCAATAATGATTTCTACAACAACACCTTCTGTAGAAGGGAAGGCAATACAGGAATACAAAGGCATTGTGTTCGGTGAGGTTATAACGGGAATCAATTTCTTCAAGGATATAGGAGCCGGTTTCAGAAACGTTTTCGGCGGAAGGTCCCAGGGCTACGAAGAGGAACTCATCAAGGCGCGGCAGGAAGCCATAGCCGAAATGGAGCAGCGCGCGGAGAATCTCGGTGCGAATGCTGTTGTCGGAGTTGACATAGACTATGAGGTCCTCGGTTCTGATAACGGAATGCTGATGGTAACCGCAAGCGGCACTGCAGTAATTATATAGTCTCAAAAAGGAGCCATGTGGCTCCTTTTTTCATGCATTGTTTTTTGCCATTATTTCGTCCACTGCGTGAATGATGCTGTGACGGAAGCCTGCCTCTTCCAGTGCGGTTACGCCGACTATTGTAGTGCCGCCTGGGGAACAAACCGCGTCCTTTAGTTCACCCGGATGCATTCCGCTTTCCATCATGTACTTTGCTGTTCCTATCATCATCTGCGGAACTATACTGTATGCCTTGTCTCTCGTCATTCCGTGCTTGACAAGTGCATCCGCGAGTGCCTCAATGAACACATCGACAAACGCAGGTGTGCAGCCCGCACCTGTCCCGCCGAGCGCAAGAAGTTCAGAACTGAAGTATTCTATTCTCGCAATCTGCCCGAAAATTCCTTCAAACAGATTAAGCTGCTCAGCTGTAAGCGAATGTTTTTCCTCTGCGGCTATAATCCCCTCTCCCACCGCAATCGGTGTATTCGGGATTGTGCTTATATGATTGAAACCTTCTCCAAGATAATTTACATAGCAGTCATAATCGATTCCCGCGGCGATTGAAAATATCGGCTTCCCACAGAGGGCATCTGATGCGGACTTCACCACAGATTCGACCTGCTGCGGGAGAACTCCGACAACAACGATGTCCGATGCTTCGGACACCTTTGCCGCGTCTGAAAGCGCATTGATCCCGCGGGCTTCGCAATTTTTCTTCAGTTTGTCCTGATTCCTCGCGCATGCGAAAATATTTTCCGGCTTTACAGCTTTCTTCATAAGAAGTCCGTCGCAAATGGCACTCGCCATGCTCCCGAACCCGATGAAGCCGACTTTTGCGTTACTGATATCCATACTCTTCCTTGTATGGTGTTTATAGAAGCAATAACACCACTTTTCCTTTCTTTTGTTTGATACTGTGTTCCAATAGATTCAGATACTGTGGAA
>Ga0065709_1006115_pt1 | contig 15764 bp, 12 predicted proteins | sample Hoacrofraction14_2_FD_59096 | JGI IMG/M metagenome (GOLD analysis project Ga0065709, IMG submission 59096) | Hoatzin crop microbial communities from Cojedes, Venezuela, sample from fiber fraction 14 v1 | ecosystem: Host-associated > Birds > Digestive system > Esophagus > Crop | place: Venezuela...
GGACGGCCCGCAGCGCAAGGGTGACCTCCGCCGCAGCCGCGCAGGTGCTTGCAACATCGTTCCTAACTCCACGGGTGCTGCCAAGGCTATCGGTCTGGTAATTCCTGAACTGAACGGCAAGCTCATCGGTTCTGCTCAGCGCGTTCCGACTCCCACGGGTTCCACGACTATCCTCGTTGCCGTTGTTAAGGGCAAGGATATCACGGTTGAAGGCATCAACGCTGCCATGAAGGCAGCTCAGACTGAGTCCTTCGGCTACTGCGAAGACCAGATTGTTTCTTCCGACATCATCGGCATGAAGTACGGTTCGCTCTTCGATGCAACTCAGACGATGGTTTCCAAGATTGACGACGACACCTATCAGGTGCAGGTTGTTTCTTGGTACGACAACGAGAACAGCTACACTTCTCAGATGGTTCGCACCATCAAGTACCTCGCAGAACTGAAGTAATTCCGCTTAAGACTGCATAAAAAAGAGGGATGCCAAACGGCGTCCCTTTTTTCGTGTTTGTAAGTCTGGTGCTATTTCTTGCTGAATTGCCTCTGCTTGTCTTTGTATGTGTCGCTGAGTTGCTTGGCGAGCTGGCGCACTTGGCGCTGTTCTTGCGGTTCGGCGGCAATGAGATGGAGGTCGGCAAGGTGGCGGAAATAGGAGCGGCGGGCGGAAGTGATGCGGTCGAATTCTTGTGCCGTGTGGCAATCGTCGAGTTGCTTCTGCAATCGCTTGATGGTGGAAATCAGACTGTTGGCAGGCATGCGGTAGTCCTGCAGCATAGTGCTGTAGGCTTGCTTTGCCTCTGACAGTTTTGCCTGTAGGGCAGCGTCCTTGCTTTGCTTCGCATCTGCCTCGCATTGCGCCAGTTGGTGCTGCAGGTCGGCAATGTGCGCCAAGAGCAGGTCGGGCGACTTCACTTGCTCGATTTGCTGAAGCAACTGTGTGAGTTCGTCTGCCACTTCGTCCTTGCTCAGGTTTTGCGGAGCGAGTCCTTCAGGCGCAGAATCCGCGAGCATGTCTTCGCATGCTTCTTCTTCCGGTGCGTCGGTCTCGCTGGTTTTTTCTTCAGTCTCGGTTGCCCAAGGCGCGGCACGCTGCTGCTTTTTTTCGCAACTGCTGAGCGCAAGGATGCCGCAAGCGAGGAAAAGTAGGGGAGTGAGGGTCTTTTTCATGTTGCTGCGAGAAAGAAAAAGAGAGGGGGCAAAGTGCTCCCTCTCTTCGTTATGTTGGTGTGTGGGCGAGCAATTAGTATTCCATCTTGCTCATGCGCACATACGTGTTGTAGCGCTTCTGTGCAGCCTTCTTGGCAGCGTCGAAGAGTTCCTGTGCCTCTGCGGGTTTCACCTTCTTCAGCGACAGGTAGCGCACTTCGCCTTCGAGGAATGCCTGGAAGTCGTCCCAGTTGGGTTCCTTGGAGTCGAGCTGGAAGGGGTTCTTGCCCAGCTCCTCAAGACGCGGGTCGAAGCGCCAGAGGTGCCAGTAGCCGCACTTCACTGCCTTCTCTTCCTCTGCCTGGCTCTTGCCCATGCCGCCCTTGGCCTTCAGACCGTGGTTGATGCAGGGTGCGTAAGCGATGACGAGCGAAGGTCCGGGATAGGACTCTGCTTCGCGCAAAGCCTTGAGACACTGGTTGTTGTCTGCGCCCATAGCAATTTGAGCTACGTAAACATAGCCGTAGGTGCTCTGCATCAGACCCAGGTCTTTCTTCTGGATGCGCTTGCCGCCAGCAGCGAACTGTGCGATGGCGCCAATGGGGGTTGCCTTGGACGACTGACCGCCGGTGTTGGAGTAAACTTCGGTGTCAATCACGAAGATGTTGACATCCTCGCCACTTGCCAGCACGTGGTCGAGACCGCCGTAACCGATGTCGTAGCTTGCGCCGTCGCCACCGATAATCCACTGGCTGCGCTTGGTGAGGTAGTGTGTGAGTTCTGCCAGCTCGTTGCAAGTGGGGCAACCGTGCTGCTTGCCTTCCAGAATGAGGGCAGCGAGCTTGTCGCCAGTCTCGCGCGAGAGGGCAGCATCGTTCATGTTGTCAATCCATGCCTGAGCAGCTTCCTTGTAGTTTGCAGGAGTCTTCTCGTCGGCAATCTGTGCCTCGAGCGTAGCCTTAATGCGGTTGCGCATCTTCTTGTTGGCCAGTGCCATACCCAGACCGTACTCGCAGAAGTCCTCGAACAGAGAGTTGGACCATGCCGGACCTTGACCCTTGGCGTTCTTTGTGTAAGGAGTGGAAGGAATGGAACCAGAATAGATGGAGGAGCATCCCGTTGCGTTGGCCACGATTTCGCGGTCGCCAAAGAGCTGCGAAATCAGTTTCACGTAAGGAGTCTCACCGCAACCGGAGCATGCGCCAGAGAACTCAAAGAGCGGAGTAGCGAACTGCGACAGGCGCGGGTTCGACTTCACGTCGATGAGGTTCTGCTTGCTGCTCACGTTCTTCACGAGCCAATCCCAGTTCTCTGCCTCAGGCAGCTCGCCCTGCAGCGGAACCATCTGGAGTGCCTTGCCGAGTTTCGGGTTGCCTGGGCAAACATCGGCGCAGTTGCCGCAGCCGAGGCAGTCCATTACGTCCACCTGCATGCGGAACTTCATGCCCTTGAGCTGTGCCGGAGCCTTGATTTCGAGCGTGGGAGCGCTGAAGCCAGCAGCTTCCTGCTCGTCCATGGCGAACGGACGGATGGCAGCGTGAGGACAAACGAATGCGCACTTGTTGCACTGGATGCAGTTCTCAGGAATCCACTTCGGAACGAAGGCAGCCACGCCGCGCTTCTCGTAGGCAGCGGTACCTTGCTCCCACATGCCGTCCTCATAGCCCTTGTAGGCCGAAACGGGCAGCAGGTCGCCGTTCTGAGCGTTGATGGGACGAACCACATTGTTGATGAAGTCCGGGTCGTCGTTCTCCACCTTCGGGTCGTCGGGCAGTTCTGCCCATGCGGGGTCAACCACGAGCTGCTTGTACTCGCCGCCGCGGTCAACGGCTGCGTAGTTCATGTTCACCACGTCTTCGCCCTTCTTGCCGTAGCTCTTGACGATGAACTTCTTCATCTGCTCAACAGCGAGGTCAACGGGAATCACCTCAGTGATGCGGAAGAATGCGCTCTGCAGAATGGTGTTCGTGCGGTTGCCGAGACCAATTTCCTGAGCAATCTTCGTGGCGTTGATATAGTAAACCGTGATGTGCTTCTTTGCGAAGTAGCGCTTCACGTTGTTCGGCAGGTTCTTTGCCAGGTCGTCAGCGTCCCAGATGGTGTTGAGCAGGAACGTGCCGTTCTCGCGCAGACCGCGGCAAACGTCGTACATGCGCAGGTAAGCCTGCACGTGGCATGCCACGAAGTTCGGGGTCTTAATCTGGTAGGTACTACGAATGGGCGTGTCGCCGAAGCGCAGGTGCGAGCAAGTGAAACCGCCCGACTTCTTGGAGTCGTAGCTGAAGTAAGCCTGGCAATACTTGTCGGTGTTGTCGCCGATAATCTTCACGCTGTTCTTGTTGGCACCCACCGTACCGTCGGCGCCCAGACCAAAGAACTTGGCCTCGAAAATGCCTTCGCCGCCGAGTGCCTTCTCCTCTTCCATGGGCAGAGAGGTGAACGTAACGTCATCCACGATGCCCACCGTGAAGCGGTCCTTAGGCTGCGGAAGCTCCAGGTTGTCGTAAACCGAAAGAATCATCGTCGGGGTAACGTCTGCGCTGCCCAGACCATAGCGGCCGCCAACAATCAGCGGGGCATCAGCCTTGCCGTAGAACGCATCCTTCACGTCGAGCAGCAGCGGTTCGCCGCTTGCACCGGGCTCCTTCGTGCGGTCGAGCACAGCAATGCGCTTGCACGTAGCGGGAATAGCCTTCAGCAGGTGCTCCACGCTGAACGGACGATAGAGGTGAACGCTCACCATACCATACTTCTTGCCGTTCTTGTTGGCGTAGTCAATGGCCTCGCGGGCTGCCTCAGTAGCGCTGCCCATGAGGATAATTACCTGCTCAGCATCGTCGGCGCCATAGTAGGAGAACAGCTCGTACTTGCGGCCCGTAATCTTCGAAATTTCCTTCATGTACTCTTCAACCACGCCTGGCACAGCCTCGTAGTAGCGGTTGCAGCTCTCGCGGTGAGTGAAGAACGTCTCAGGGTTCTCGGCCATGCCCTTTGCCTCAGGGTGCTCAGGCGACAGGGCGCGAGCGCGGAACTCGCTCACTGCCTGCATGTCAACCAGCGGGCGCAGGTCTTCCATGTCCATCTCCTCAATCTTCTGATACTCGTGGCTCGTGCGGAAACCATCGAAGAAGTTGATGAACGGCACGCGGCACTTCAGGGCGGCCAGGTGAGCAACTGCGCTGAGGTCCATCACCTCCTGCACGCTGCCTTCAGCGAGCATGGCAAAGCCAGTCTGGCGGCAAGCCATCACGTCGCTGTGGTCGCCGAAGATGCACAGGCTGTGGCTGGCAACCGTGCGGGCGCTCACGTGGAACACGCTGGGAAGCAACTCGCCAGCAATCTTATACATGTTAGGAATCATCAGCAGCAAACCTTGGCTTGCCGTGAAAGTCGTGGTCAGAGCGCCTGCCTGCAAACTGCCGTGCACAGCACCAGCAGCACCAGCCTCACTCTGCATTTCCTGTACCATCACCGTGTCGCCAAACAAATTCTTGCGTCCGGCAACAGCCCATTCGTCAACGTGCTCAGCCATCGGAGACGAAGGTGTGATAGGATAGATGGCAGCCACCTCGCTGAACATGTAGGCGACATGCGCAGCAGCCTGATTGCCATCACAAGTAATAAACTTCTTTTCTTTACCCATCTCTTTTAGAATTAAGTAGATTAATAAATATGTAAACTAAAACTTTTTCTCATTATTATATATAGGAGCACCTTTGGTATCGGCGTTAACGTCCAGCGGACTCGCGAGCAACAACTTCTTTAACGTATTAATTGTTAACTGTTAATTGCGCGAAGCGCCAGCTACCACAGCATGCCAAACAGCCACAGCGGAATCTGATTGCTGCCTTCGCCTACGTCGCATTGGTTCACTGCGTAGAGAATCTTCGACTTGCTTTTCAGCTTCGTGGCGTGCTCAATGATGCGGAACTCATAGCGGCCGTCAACCAAGAACGCGCCGATATTGCCCACCTTGTTCACCACATGGTCCTTCCACAGTGCATTTACAAAGAACGCCTCCTCTACATCGTGGTCGTCAAAACCCTTCGGATAGAAACTGTACATCAGGTTCGAATTGTGCAGCAGCACACGCCCAGGCTTCTTCGGGAAACTTTCCCCCTTCTGGTAAATCATGTTCACCAGCCGCGCGTCCATCAGGTACTTGATATAGTTCATCACCGTTGCGCGGCTCATCTTCAGCTCCTGCGCCAGCTGACTCACATTCGGATTCGTGCTGCCGCTCATCGTCAGCATGTAGAACAACTGCTTGATGCGCGCCAAATACTTCTGCTCAATCTGCTTCAGCATCAGAATGTCCACCTCAATCATCATGTTCATCGTCTTCAGCAGATTCTCGCTGTAATTGCTCTTCTCCAAGAAGAAAGGATAGTAGCCATGATGCAGATAATCAGGCATGAACAAACGCGGATTCACCACCCGAAGCACCTCCTCGGCAATCTCAACATGATGCTCCATGATGTCCGAGAAACTTCTGATAGGCAGATTCGCGCCCGACTTCAAGTTCACGAACTCGCGCAGCGAGAAACCCCTCAGGTCATAGCTCTTCACCAGCCCGTTCAGTTCCGGATTCTCCTCCTTCAGGCGCATCACACTGCTGCCAGTGAACACGATGCGCAGATTAGGATAGCGCGTGTAGCAATTGTGCAGCTGCTCGCTCCAGTTCTCAAGCTTCCACACCTGGTCCACAAGCAGCACACGGCCTCCTTGGCGGTAGAACTCGCCTGCGAAAGCCTCAATTCCAACGTTCTGTATATAGAAATTATTGGTATTCACATAGAGGCAGCTATGGTCGTCAGCGCCATACCGTTCCTGCGCATACTGCAGCAAAAACGTAGTCTTGCCCACGCCTCGGGCACCCTTGATGCCGATTAGGCGATCCGACCAATCTATCTCATCCATCAACGCACGGCGCACCGGAGCATTCAAGTGCTCAACAAGATGCTTATGCGTGCGAAAAAAACTTTCCATACCTTGTTTTCAGTATTTTCGGCAAAGTTAAGCATTTTATTCCTAATTTGCAAACTCCACTTTACAATTTTTTGGAACAAAATACGCAAAACATTCAACGACTCAGTGCAACTTCGCCGAATAGCCCTTCAAATCGCCGCCAAAGGCACTATTGAAGTCCGGTTGCATGAAGGAATCAGCCGCAGCCGTGTCTGCAAACGAGTTAACTCGTTTTCTGGAATCAGTTAACTCGTTTTGCAAAATCAGTTAACTCATTTTCTGGAATCAGTTCACTCGTTCTGAAAAGGAAGGGCATCGTTTTGAAAAAAGAAGGTCTTCGTTTCGGAAAACGAAGACCTTCCATTTGGGAAATGATAGCGTTATTCGATAGGTTTCCAGTCGAGGGAGTAGTGGCGGGTGGTTTGTTCGGTGAGTTGGGTGGTTTTGTAAGTGTAGGTGAGGGTGATGCGCTGGGTCTCGGAGTCGAGAGTGAAGTGGACGGTGAGGGCGGAGGACATCACGACTTCTGCCTCTTGAGCGGTGAGCTGGGTCATTTCCACCTCTTTGCCGAAGCGGTTTTTGACTTTGGCAGGCACGTTGGCCTCCTTTTCGTCGAGCATGTCGAGCCAGTCGTTGCGCTCAAGGAGGGGGAATATGGTGTCGGGCATTTGCTCAATGGCCTTGCGCATGGCCTGTGCGCTGAGGACGCTGGCAGACATTGCGATGAGCAGGAGAAGCAGGAGTCGTTTCATATTTGTGAGTTTGTGAGGGTTTAAGTTTTGAGTCTGTGAGGTTTTGAGTTTTTAAGTTTCTGAGTTTTTGGGGTTATGAGTTTTTGAGTTTTTGAGGTCTTTTGAAGAAAAATCTTCTAACTCTTGTGCAAAGTTAGGAAAAAAGGTGGGTAATGGCATAATTTTTGCAGTCTTTTTTTGTGAAAAAACGTATGACATTATGGCAAAGTTTATTGATTACTATAAGATTTTGGGCGTTAAGCGCGACACGCCGCAGGACGAGTTGAAGACGGCCTACCGTAAGCGTTCGAAGCAGTTCCACCCCGATTTGCATCCAGATGACCCGAAGGCGAAGGCGAAGTTTCAGTTGCTGAATGAGGCATACGCCGTGCTGAGCGACCCTGAGAAGCGCGCCAAGTATGACCAATATGGCGAGCAGTGGGACAAGGTTGGATTTGGCGGCCAAGACGCTGGCGGCACAGGCGGTTTCGGCGGGTTTGGTGATGGCGGGTTCAACTTCGATTTCGGCAGCGGTGGCAGCGGCTTCAGCGATTTCTTCGAATCGCTGTTTGGCAGTCTGGGACGCCGCCGCTCGTCGCGGAGCAGTTCGCGTAGCAGTGCGTCTGCTTCGCAAAGCGCTGGTACGGTTCAGGCTTCGACGGAGATTGACATGTGGACGGCTGCCTTGGGCGGCGACATCATCATTCAGTCGCCCTCGGGTCAGAAACTGCGTCTGCACATCAAACCTGGTACGCAGCCTGGTACGAAAGTGCGGCTGAAAGGCAAGGGCAACGTGGGCAGCAATGGTGTGGCAGGCGACATTATCCTGACGCTGAATGTGAGCATCCCGAAGAACCTGACGGCTGAGCAGCAGGAATTGCTGGCTAAGGCGAGGGGATAAGGGATGAGAGCCTCTCCCCCGGCCCCCCTCCCCAAAAAGGGAGGGAAGACGTACTAACAGTAACGTTGTAGCATAATATAAAAACATGGAGCGACGAGTTGCGCTCCATGTTTTTTTTGTGTCATTCCGTTTGCCGTTGTGTCATTCCACTTGCAGCACGAGGCCTTTGAGGTATTCGCCTTCGGGGTGATAGATGTTGATGGGGTGGTCGGCAGGCTGATGGAGTTGGTGGAGGATGCGCACTTGCCGCTTGGCCTGTGCGGCAGCGGTGAAGACGGCGGCACGGAACTGGTCTTTCGTCACCACTTGCGAGCAACTAAAGGTGAAGAGGATGCCGCCGTGAGCGATTTTCTGGAACGCTTTCTCGTTGATGCGCGTGTAGCCCTTGAGCGCGTTGTGGAGCGCGGCGCGGTGCTTGGCAAAGGCTGGTGGGTCGAGCACGATGAGGTCGTAGTCGTCCTTCTTCATGTCGGCCAGGAACTTGAAGGCATCGGCGCAAAACGCTTGGTGGCGCGGGTCGTCAGGGAAATTAAGTTCCACATTGGCATTGGTGAGGTCGATGGCCTTCTGCGAGGAGTCAACTGAGTGTACGAGCGTGGCGCCGCCGCGCATGGCATAGAAAGAGAAACCGCCCGTGTAGCAGAACATGTTTAGCACCTTGCGGTCCTGCGCATAGTGCTGCAGCAGGGCGCGGTTGTCACGCTGGTCAACGAAGAAACCCGTTTTCTGTCCCTTCAGCCAGTCCACATGGAACTTCAGACCATTCTCCATGGCTACGTCGTCGGTGCTTCCGCCGAGCAGAAAACCGCTGATGTCGCTCATTTCGGCCATGAAGGGCAGGGTGGTTTCCGACTTGTAGTAGATGTTTTGTACCTCATCGCCCAGCACCTCCTTGAGCGCTTGGGCAATGACCATGCGGTCGTTGTGCATGCCCACCGAATGTGCCTGCATCACGGCCGTTTGCTTGTAGATGTCGATGACGAGGCCAGAGAGCATGTCGCCTTCGCCATGCACGAGGCGGTAGGCGTTGGTGCGGTCGTTCACGGGTGCAAGACCCATGGTTTTGCGGGCGTTGTAGGCGCTGCGGATGCGCTTGGTGTAGAAGTCCTTGTCGATGGGTTCGTCGTTGAACGTGAGGATGCGCACCATGATGCTTCCGCGCTGGAAGTGACCGGTGCCCAGATGCTCGTAGTCCCAACTGCGTCCATCGGCATTGGGCTTGGCGCCCATCACCTGCACCACTTCGCCGTCCTCGGGTTGCTCGCTCACGTGGTGGATGGCGCCAGAGAAGACCCATGGGTGGTAGCGCTTCAGGCTTTCGTCTTTGCCATATTTCAGAAAGAGTTGCTTCATATATATAATAATGTGTGTTATTGTTGCGCTTGTTGCTGCGGTTGTGGTTGCAACTGCAGTTCGTAGTCGTTGGTGCGGATGAGTTCCTCCACCTTCTCATGGATTTTGATGCACGCCCAAGCGTCGGTTGCGGCGTAGCGCTGTTGCGCTTCGGTGAGCACGTCGGCTTCCCAGTTTGTTAGTTGCTGGCCTTTGGAAATGCGCTGCCCGAACAGGTTGGCGTAGATTTTCTGCAGGCTGGCGTCCTCAATGCCCAGCGTTTTCACCTCGTTCTGAATCTCGATGAACGTGCCAGGCTGGAATTGTTTGCGGTGCTTCAGATTGAAGAAATCGTCCTTGAGCGAAAGGCCCACCTTCGTGATGGTCGTGTCCTCGAGCAGGCGGATGATGGGGGCGCAAAGGCCGGTGCGGCACAGGCGGAAAAGGAAGCACGTGTCGTGCGTGGACACCTGCAGCAGCGCCACTTGGTGGGTGACGCCCTTGCGGAAAGTGGGGCGGGTCTCGGTGTCGAAACCCAGGATGGGTTGGCTGAGCAAGTAGTTCACCGCTTTCTCCGCTTCGCGCTCATTGAGCACGAGGATGATGCGCCCTTCGAAGAGCACGCGTGGCAGGGTGCTGAGTTTTTCCTTGCTATATTTATCGTAGATGATTTGCATAGTCTTGATTCAGAAAAGATTCGGCTTGCGCTTGCGCGCCTCGTCCAGCGGAATTGGTGCGTCTTGTTGCGCTTGATATTGTGCGCGCAGTTCGGCCTGCCGCTGGCGCAGTTGGTCCACGTATGCCTGCCGTTTGGTTGGACTGAGCAACTGTGCGGCGGCAAGGACGTTTTGCGAAGCGTCTTTCATCCAAACCACCGGCGCGTCGTAAACCGTTGCGATGCGCAGGGCGGTGTGCAGTTTGCTGGTGGTTGCGCCGCCAATCATGAGCGGGATGTGCAGACCGCGCTGCTGCAGCAGTTTTGCCACGTTTGTCATTTCTTCCAGCGAAGGCGTGATGAGGCCTGAAAGCGCGATGATGTCGGCATGATTTTCCTCGGCCGCGGCTACGATGTCTTCGGCAGGAACCATGACGCCGAGGTCGATGATGCGATAGTTGTTGCAGGAAAGGATGACGCTGACGATGTTTTTGCCGATGTCGTGCACGTCGCCCTTCACCGTGCCCAGCACGATGGTGCCGTTGGCGGCCGTTTGCTCCGAGCGCGATTGTTCGATTTTTGGTTGCAGAATGGCCACGGCGCGCTTCATGGTCCGTGCGGTTTTCACCACTTGCGGCAGGAACATGCGGCCTTCGCCAAAGCGGCGTCCCACCTCGTTCATGGCGTCCATCAGCGGACCTTCGATGATGCTCACGGGGTTGGCGTAGGCAGGCATGGCAAGCGCCTCGGCGAGGTCTTGCTCCAGGTGGTCGGGGATGCCGTGGATGAGCGCGTTGGCCAGGCGCTCCTCCACGGTTTGGCTCGCTTGCTTTTCGGCACCAGCGCTCTCTTGCGCCGCACCTTTTGGCGCAGGGGCAGGCGCAATGGCCAGCAGGCGGTCGGTGGCATCGGGGCGGCGATTGAGCAGGAGGTCCTCAATAGCCTCGAGCAGGGGCGCGTCGATGTCGTCGTAAGTCACTTTGGCAGCGGGATTGACGATGCCGAAGTCCATGCCCTTCGCCATGGCGTGATAGAGGAACACGGCATGGATGGCCTCGCGCAGGTAGTTGTTGCCGCGGAAGGCGAACGAGAGGTTGCTCACGCCGCCGCTCACGTGCGCTCCGGGCAGGTTCTGCCGAATCCACTCCGTGGCGCGGATGAAGTCGAGCGCATAGTTGGCGTGCTCTTCAATGCCCGTGCCGACGGCCAGGACGTTGGGGTCGAAAATAATGTCCTTGGGGGCGAAAACCACCTGCTCCACCAGCAGTTTGTAGGCGCGCTGGCAAACTTCGATTTTTCGTTCAAAAGTCGTTGCCTGACCCTGTTCGTCGAACGCCATGACAATGACTGCCGCACCCATCTGCTTGATGCGCGCAGCCCTTTGCAGGAAAGGTTTTTCTCCCTCTTTCAGGGAGATGGAATTGACGATGCTTTTGCCCTGTACGCACTGTAGCGCGGCGTCGATGACCTCCCATTTTGAGGAGTCAATCATCACCGGCACGCGGGCAATGTCGGGGTCGCTCATCATGAGGTTGAGGAAGTGGCACATCTCCGCCTTGGCGTCGAGCAGGCCGTCGTCCATGTTCACGTCGAGCACCAGCGCGCCGTCCTCCACCTGCTTGCGGGCAATGGCGAGCGCTTCGTCGTAATTCTTCTCTGAAATGAGTCGCAAAAACTTGCGCGAACCCGCCACATTGCAGCGTTCGCCCACGTTGATGAAGCGGCGCTCGGGAGTGAGTTCCAGCCTTTCGAGTCCTGAAAGGCAAAGGTTTTGCGAGGGCGGGGCAGGGCAGTGCGGCGCTTTGCCCGCCACGATTTGCGGATATTTCGCAATGAAAGCATCGGTTGTGCCGCAGCAACCGCCGATGATGTTGACCAATCCTTCGTCAACAAACTGCGCCATCTGCTGCGCCATGAGTTCCGGCGTCTGGTCGTATTCGCCGAGGGCGTTGGGCAGCCCGGCGTTGGGATAGGCGCTAATATAATAAGGAGAGAGCGCCATTTCGCGGAGGAAAGGCAGCATGAGGTCGGCACCGAACGAGCAGTTCAGGCCTACGCTGAACACTTTGGCGTGGCCGATGGAGGTGAGGAAGGCGTCGAGCGTCTGGCCCGAAAGCGTGTGGCCCGATTGGTCGCTCACCGTCACGCTCAACATCAGCGGCACTTGCCTGCCAGCGGCCTTCATGGCTTGCTCGGCAGCGCAGATGGCCGCCTTGGCATTGAGCGTGTCGAAAATGGTTTCTATGAGCAAAGCATCGACTCCTGCGCTGAGCAGTGCAACCATCTGTTCCACATAACTTTCCTGAAGTTCGCTGAAGTGAAGGTTGCGCTTTGCTGGGTCGTTCACATCGGGGCTGATGGAGCACGATTTGTTGCTCGGGCCAATGCTTCCCGCAACGAATCGCGGTTTGTCTTCCGTGCTAAATTGGTCGGCCAGTTCGCGGGCAATGCGCACCCCAGCGGTTGCCATTTCGGCGGAGAAATCCTCTAATCCGTAGTCGCTTTGCGAGATACGCTGCGACGAAAAAGTGTTGGTGGTGATGATGTCAGCGCCTGCTTCCAAGTAGCGGCGGTGGATGTTGGCAATGATGTCGGGCCGCGTGATGTTCAGTACGTCCACATTGCCGCGCAAAGCCTTGTCGTTCTGGGCGAAGCGCGTGCCGCGATAGTCCTCCTCAGTCAGCGTTTTGCGCGGAATCATCGTTCCCATCGCTCCGTCGAGGATGAGGATGCGTTCCTTCACCAGTTGTTCCAGGTTCTTCATTGCTCCTAAAACTTCATGGCGCGGTCCATGGCGCGGCGGTCCTCTTTCTCTTTCAGTGTTTCGCGCTTGTCATATTCCTTCTTGCCCTTGGCAAGCGCAATCTCCAGTTTTGCCANGCCNTTTTCGTTCACGAACAGCCTGACTGGCACGATGGTGAAACCCGGCGTCTTGCTCTCGCGCTCCAGGTTGCGCAGTTCCTTGCGCTGCAGCAGCAGTTTGCGGTCGCGGCGCACTTCGTGGTTCGTTATAACTGCCTTGCGCATAGAGCGATATGTTCATGTTCTTAACCCACAGTTCACCTGCCACAAAATAGCAATAAGTGTCCACCAGGCTGGCTTTGCCCATGCGGATGGACTTGATTTCCGTGCCGCTCAGCACGATGCCNGCGGTGAAACGGTCTATGAAAGCGTACTCAAAACTGGCNCGCTTGTTCTTGATGTTGATTCTTGAATCCTTCTTCTTTTCTTTTCCAGACATAGTTTTCTTACACAAAACTTTCTTCGTTCTGCCGCACATAGTCGGCAACAGACGGCGTGACTTGCTCCTCGAAGTCGTCGAGGAAGGCATCGCCCAGTTCGTTCATCGTTTCGTACTGCTCATACAGTGCCATGAACTCCTCATCACTCATCGGCGCTTCCAGCTCCTTCTTGTGGGCCAGGTATTCCTTCCGCACCTTGTAGATGTACTTTCCAAACTCTTCCAAACCCCACTGCTTCTTCATCAGCATGGCAAACGGACCAGCCAGCACGTAGTTGCCTAAACCATTCTGAATCAACTGAATCCATCCGCCTTCCATCACCTCATCGAGGATGTATCGGTAGGCCAAGAGCGCATGCTGGTTGGCATTCAGCGCATCCATGTTATATTCCGTCAAGCCGCCGTCGAGGTGCTGCAAATAGGCATCCGTTATGGCGTAAATGTAGTCGCGCGAACCACGTTCCCACGCGGCGTCGAGTGTTTCTTTTGCAATGAATCCATCATCGTCCATAGTGTTAAGTTTTTAAGGTTTTGAGGCTATGAGTTTTTAAGTTTTTGAGTTTTTAAGTTTATAAGTTTATAAGTTCCTATCCTTCTTCGCGTTTCTTTTTCTCTTCAATCAGTTGGAAATCCTTGGGGCGCAGCACGAACGTGGAACCGAGGTACTTGTCCTTCACCACGTCGTTGGCGGCCAGTTCTTCGGGCGTGCCCTTGAAGAGGATGCGGCCTTCGAAGAGCAGGTAGGCGCGGTCCGTGATGCACAGCGTTTCCTGCACGTTGTGGTCGGTGATGAGGATGCCGATGTTGCGGTCCTTCAGCTTCCAAACGATGTACTGAATGTCCTCCACGGCAATGGGGTCAACGCCGGCAAACGGCTCGTCGAGCATGATGAACTTCGGGTCAATGGCCAGGCAGCGTGCAATCTCGCAGCGGCGGCGCTCACCGCCCGACAACTGGTTGCCGCGGTTTTTCCTCACCTTCTGCAGGCGGAATTCCTCAATCAGGCTCTCCATCTTCGCCACCATCTGCTCGCGCGTCAGTTCCTTGCGCAGCTCAAGCACCGTCATCAGGTTGTCCTCCACGCTCATGGTGCGGAAAACGCTCGCCTCCTGCGCCAGATAGCCCACGCCAGCCTGAGCACGCTTGGCGACGGGGAAGTCCGTGATTTCCAAATCGTTGAGAAACACCCTTCCGCCATTTGGCACCACCAGACCCGTGGTCATGTAGAACGAAGTCGTCTTGCCAGCGCCGTTCGGACCCAGCAAACCCACGATTTCGCCCTGCCGCACATGGATGGACACATCGTTGACCACCGTGCGCTTGCCATACGTCTTCATCAGGTGGCGCGTGTAGAGCACCTCATGCCCTTCGCTCCACGTGGGAACCTCCGCGTCGCCCGCATTTGGAGTGCCTACATGCACCTGTTCTTCGCCTGCATTGCTCATTTTCGTTTCGATTTTAGATGCAAAGATAGAAAAAAACATTCAAATCAAACCTATTTCCATGCAAAATTCCTATCTTTGCAACACAATTTCAATGCACACCGCCGCAAACGCGGAGCGCTAAACCCCATTGCCAACGCCAGAATGCTCACACTCAAGTCATCACTGCGGGAAGTAGGACAATACACCATACTCCTTTCGAAGGTCATCGCAAAGCCCGACCGCATGCGCATGTTCCTCAAGCGATACGTCGATGAAATGTACCAACTCGGCTACAACTCCATCGGCCTCGTGCTCATCATCTCCTTCTTCATCGGAGCAGTGATTTGCCTGCAAATCAAGCTCAACATCCAGTCTCCCTGGATGCCACGCATGGTCGTGGGCTACACCACCCGCGAAATCATGCTCCTCGAGTTCTCCTCATCCATCATGTGCCTCATCCTCGCCGGAAAAGTAGGCTCCAACATCGCCTCCGAACTCGGCACCATGCGCATCACACAGCAAATAGACGCCCTCGACATCATGGGTGTCAACTCCGCCAACTACCTCATCCTGCCCAAAGTCGTAGGCCTCATCACCATCATGCCCGTGCTCGTCACCCTCTCCGTGGCCAGCGGCATCATCGGCGCCTACGCCACATCGCTCCTGGGCACCACCACCATACCCGAGCTCACCGAAGGATTCCGCTACGAATTCAACCCCTGGTTCTTCTGGTGCGGCATGATAAAGGCCCTGGTCTATGCCTTCATCATCACCACCGTCTCCGCCTACAAGGGCTACTCCGTGCAGGGCGGCTCCGTGGAAGTGGGCAAAGCCTCCACCGACGCCGTCGTCACCTCCTCCATCCTCGTCCTCTTTGCCGACATCTTCCTCACCAACATGCTCACCTGATTCTGAGAAGTTCCTACACCATATTATATATGGGGGCGCTCATGGCGTAGTTCTTCGTGCACCAAAACAAAAACGACCGCACTCGTTTGCAAAAACGACTGCGGTCGTTTTCCAAAACCACTGCAGTCGTTTTCAGAAATGACTGCGCTCGTTTTCAGAAATGACTGCGCTCGTTTTCAGAAATGACTGCGGTCGTTTTCAAAAATGAGTTAACTCGTTTCGCAAAATCAGTGAACCAGTTTGCACAAATGAGTTAACTCGTTTCAGTGTCATACAGTCACCAAACCTGCAAAAACATCCGCGCAGAGTAGCGAATACTGAAAAAAACGGCGAAAAGATTTTTTCCTTTCGCTAATTTTGCCTACCTTTGCATCCGCAAATAAAAAGGAGAGATGCTCGAGTGGCTGAAGAGGCACGCCTGGAAAGCGTGTAACCGTCCAAAGCGGTTCCGGGGTTC
>Ga0065709_1029602_pt1 | contig 15724 bp, 12 predicted proteins | sample Hoacrofraction14_2_FD_59096 | JGI IMG/M metagenome (GOLD analysis project Ga0065709, IMG submission 59096) | Hoatzin crop microbial communities from Cojedes, Venezuela, sample from fiber fraction 14 v1 | ecosystem: Host-associated > Birds > Digestive system > Esophagus > Crop | place: Venezuela...
ATTTACGATAGCGTCACGAACTACGCTAAGAACTTTCTCTAAAGTCTATGAATTGAAGGGGCGTCTGCCGGAACGGCAGCGCCCTTCGTGTCTTATTATACAACTCCGGTTTCGACAGAATAAAGAACATGAAGGCATGTCATTGTTGTCTTTTAAACATTTTAACAATCTTCTGATGCAAGATTTTCATATTTCCTCGTTTTATACATAGTAAAATTTATTGGAACGATGAAAAAGTATAAGATTTTATCAGTATTAGTGATGTGTCTGTCATCTCTGATGATGGTATCGTGTTTGGGAGATGATGATGAAGACAGCAGCGTTCTTACCGCCCAGCAGCGGGCTGCCTGTCTGGCGAAGGTGAAGGGCGAATACAGCGGCTGGATGCTCCACAACGGCGAGGCGGCATCCGAGGCGTCGTCGCTGTCGACGGTGAAGGTAGATACCACGCAGATCCGCTTCAGCATCAACGGCGACACCACGCTTACGGTTTACGACATCCCCAGCAGCGCCTTCGCCGTGAATGTCACCGACCCGTCACTCAAGACAGCCCTCTGCGAGCAGGAAAATGTGGATCTGACGGCAGACATCTACTTCTACAAGGCCGACCCGGTATCATTTCTGCTGGACCCCGTGACAATCAACTACAACCTCACTTACGACGGCGTGCCCCATAAGGTATCCGTAGTATTTTATGTGAATTCCTATTATTCGTGGGGTGTGTACAAGGCCAGCGATTCCGGCAGAGGCCTTATCAACATGCAGATAGTGCAGGCAGCGGTATACGTGGATGAGAATACCGCCCGGACGAATATGACGACATCGTCGCCATTCGCTATCGTCAATTATATGACAAGCTATTGATATAACCTTCTTAAGTATCTTTTTTTGCAAAATGAGATATAGGTCTTAATAGATATGAGAGGGTATGGCGATATTTACCAATCCCTCTCATATATTTTAGGCGTCAGATTACTTCTTAGTGTCAATACAATTCGAACTTCACATTAATCTTTATGGGCGCTTTGGAAGCGTCATCACAGCTTAACAAGCCATATAAATCCCCTTCAATACCAGGCCATCTGTATCCGGTAAAGTACAAATTGTAGCCATACTGCTTCTTTATATTTCTGACATTCTTGTCGACAGTGAGCATAAATGTTTCCCACGCGACATTAATGGGTGCTGAATGTGTAGGATGGTAGACGAACATCGTGTTGTTTTTCAAGTCTTCTACCGTAGCATAGCAAGTGCTCTTAGTCTTAATTGGATCTTCGTCGTTTGGCGAATATACTATTTCGTTGGTTCTCTCCACATCATCGATGTGCAGATACATGGTGATAACCGAGTCTTCCGTTTCTAGCAACTTAACTTCCCAGTCAAACCATGCGGGAATATCCGTTTGGTTTCTCGAACTGAACTCATAATCAGACTTATCCATCAGAATCTCAGCATTGATATCGTCTATTGCGATTTCATGATTGTTGAGTGTTCCTTTGATAAAATTCCTGTGTAAAACCGATTCTTCCGTATCATCGTCATTGCTGCATGACGTTACAGATGATATCGACAGAATAACTAACATGGACAAGAGTCCACATTTTAAATAATGAAAATTTGACATATTACCAAACATTTATATGATTTTTCGTTGAAATTACAACATAATTTATCAGGGCTCATTTTTTAACATGCATCCCCCTCCTCCGTCAGAATGTCAGTCCTATTCCTAGCGACAAGGAATGTCTGGTGCTGTTTTCTTCCTTGAGGGAAATATCCCCTGTTTCCATATTATAGACAGATATCGGGATGTTGGCAAATTGCTTCAGATTATAAGCTATTTGAAAATTCAAACCGAAATGTTTGAAAAACATGAGAGTATAGCCGACGCCGAGAACGCCCTTGTATCCCTCTGTAAAGTTGTCGCCTTTCAAGGCATAGCCCAGATCGGCAAAAGCATAAACAGCCGGGATGCTGCGGATGAATTTATACCTGACAGTAGCGAATACCGGTAAGGTGTTATATTCCGGTTCGGTGTATCGGCTGAGTCCCACTCCTACGCCTGCAGACCACCGGGGAGCGATGTCATAGCGGGATGTGAGGTGGATAGAATGTCCTCCCATTTTATATTCATCCCGTGAAAGAGACGTTCCTACAAAGTTTTCATTGATACCAAGATTGTAATGGTAGTCCACGTCAACATGGAACTTGCTCTGTCCCGAGGCTGTTGTGCCACAGATCAAGAGCAGACAAAGAATCAAAAAGGTTTCCCTGATAAAAGTTTTGGATTTCATGACTTTTAATTTTATGTTTTACTTTTTCAGCATCAGCTGTTGCGCGAAGTGCCAGATGATGATGCCCGCTGTTACAGCCACATTCATCGAGTGTTTGGTGCCGAACTGCGGTATTTCGAGGCAATCGTCGCTCAGGTCGATCACGCTCTGGCGGACCCCTTTCACCTCGTTGCCGAGAATCACGGCATAGCGCCGCGGCGCCGTCTCATGGTTGAACACCTCCCCTGCAGGGATGATTTCGAGATCCTGCAGCATCGTGCTCCCCTCCGCCTGTTCCACGGAATAGACGGTATAGTTTCTGCGGCGGAGGTCGGCGACAGCCTCCCCGGCGGAGCTGAAGTATTTCCACTCCACGCTATCCTCGCCCCCGAGCGCCGTCTTGTGGATCTCCGCATTCGGAGGAGTGGCGGTGATACCGCAGAGATACAGCGCTTCCACGCGGAAGGCGTCGCAGGTGCGGAATACGCTGCCCACATTATACAGCGACCTCACATCGTCGAGCACCACCACGAGAGGCATCTTTTCGGAACTCTTGAACTCGTCGACGCTAAGACGGTTCATCTCTATCGTTCTCAGCTTTCTCATGACACCCCCTTCGCCTTAAAGGCCACGGCATACATCCTGATCTGCTTCACCATCGCCAGCAGACCGTTGGAGCGCGTCGGCGAGAGATGCTCCTTGAGTCCTATCCTCTCGATGAAATACAGGTCGGCGGAGAGAATCTCATCCGGAGTATGGCCCGAGAGCACGCGGATAAGCAGCGCGATGATGCCCTTCACTATCAGCGCGTCGCTCTCGGCGGAGAGATTGATCTTCCCGTCCTCGTAGTCGGCCTGAAGCCACACGCGGCTCTGGCAACCGTCGATAAGGTTGCTCTCCGTCTTATACTTCGCATCGAGAGGCTCCTGTTCGCTGCCCAGGTCGATGAGCAGCTGGTATTTGTCCATCCAGTCGTCAAAACCGTTGAACTCCTCGATCACTTCGTCCTGAATCTCGTTTATTGTCATAATCGTCAGTCTTTAATATCCGTTTTCACTATCTTGAACAGTTTGTCGCTCGGTCTCACCTTCGCCGGCACCGGTATCGACACATGCTGCCCCTTGAGTGCCGTCTGCACCGGTTGGAGGTCGAAGCGGATCTCCTCGGCGTCGAGGTATACGGCCCCCGTGGTGGGCCCCGTGATCAGCAGTTTGTCGCCCACACTGAACTCACTCGCCTCGACGGTGAATTCCGCCACGCCGAGCTTGCTGAAATATTTCACTCCGCGGCCCACATACACCTTCCGCTCCGTGGCGCAGCTGCCGTAGTGATGGTTCCATTCACCCATCGTCTGCCCCTGGTAGTATCCGTCCCAGAAACCGCGATTGAACACCGTCGCCAGACGCTCGTCCCATCCGTCTTTCTTCTCCTCGGTGAAAGTGCCGTCGAGGACGCTCTGTATCGCCTCCTTGTAGCATTTCACCACGGTGTATACATACTCCGGTCCGCGCGCCCTTCCCTCGATCTTGAACACCCGCACGCCCGACTTCATCATACGGTCGATGAACCTCACCGTCTTGAGGTCTTTCGGACTCATGATATATTTGTTGTCGATCTCCAGCTGCGTGCCCGTATCAGTGTCCGTGAGAGTATACGAACGGCGGCATATCTGCATGCACTCGCCGCGGTTGGCCGACCGGGCCTCGGTGTTGAGACTCATATAGCACTTGCCGCTGATAGCCATGCAGAGAGCGCCGTGGCAGAACATCTCGATGCGGATCTGACGGCCCGACGGACCGCACACATGCTGCTCGCACACCTGACGGTAGATCTCCGCCACCTGATCCATGTTCAGCTCGCGGGCCAGCACCGCCACATCGGCAAACTGGGCGTAGAACTTCAGCGCCTCGATGTTCGATATGTTGAGCTGTGTGCTCAGATGCACCTCCTGTTCCACCTTCCGGCAATATGTCATCACCGCCACGTCGCTGGCTATCACGGCCGATATCCCGGCCTCTTTCGCCGCGTCGATAATCTCGTGCATCGTATCGATATCTTCACCATATATAATAGTATTCACGGTGAGATACGACTTGATGCCGTGGTCTTCGCATATCTGAGCTATCTCGCGCAGATCGTCGATGGTGAAGGGATTGGCCGAATGCGAACGCATATTGAGCTTGCCGATACCGAAATATACGGAATCGGCGCCCGCCTGGATGGCCGCGGACAGGGAATCGCGCGAACCGACAGGGGCCATAACTTCGTAGTCTTTAATGTTTTCTTCCATACCGGGTGCAAAGATACTGCAAAACGGACAAATAAACAAGAAAAGTGGGGAAAAAGTAATTGTGTGCGCACACAAACTCTTGACGTAGGTCAATAAAAAGGCCTTTTCCGACAAAAAACGACACAAAAGTATTGCGCGGATGAAAAAATCGCCGTACCTTTGCAGCGTCAAAAGACAACAAATAGGTAAAAGTTGCCGAGGCCGGAAGGCTGAGGCGTAAGGTAAAAAAAAGATTGATTAGGGATAACACTGATGTCGTGACGACACCGCTCATTCATATTTAGGTATTTTGGTTTTAATGATTGTTTTAGTTTAAAAAGATTGTAAAAGGAGAAAAGATTATGACAGGATTAACAATTATGTGTGGCTATGCGCTGGTATTTTTCGCAGTAGCGGCCTTCATGGAAAAGAATTTCCAGAGCAAGTAATCTGGAAAATTTGGGAGAAAGTTAGTAGTTTTTGATATTTATCGTTGGGAGTGGTTTGTTCCGTTGAGGAACGGCCGCTCTTTTTTTATTTTTCCATCCGGAAAGCATTATTTTTATAGCTTTTTTATTACTTTTGCAGCATGATAAGAAAGATATCAGTCATCATAGCTGTAATATCGCTTGCCGCCCTCTCGGGATGCGGCGGGAAAGACGGGGCCAAGGATGCGGCGCCGGCGGAGTCGTTCCATGTCGAGACGATCAACAGATATACGCCGGTGAAGAGTCAGGGGAAAGCGTCTGACTGCTGGGCCTACGCGATGATTTCGACCATCGAGAGCAACCATATCGAGATGGGCGACTCGGTGCATCTCTCCGTGGCCTACGTATTGCGCCACAGACTGAAAGATCTTGCCGCGGAGTATTATCTTACCGGCGGAAAGAGGAAAATCGACGACCGGGGCACCGCGGTGACTCTGCTGCGCACGATCCTTACTCACGGCATCGTGCCCTACGACGCTTATCAGGACGATGCGACACTGAACAGCGGGGTGCTCGTGAGAAAACTCACCAAACTTGCCGGGACGGGCATGACGAGACGGACGGGGCTGGAGAATCTTTATAAAAAGGTGGATGACTTGCTCGACGACGAACTCGGACCGGCGCCTCGCTTCGCTTTTATGCTCGGAGCGGAATATACGGCTCTTGAGTTTGCCCATAGCGTATGCGCCCCCGATGAATATCAGCCGCTGACGAGCTTCACGCATCATCCTTTCGGTGCTCCGTTCGCTCTTGAGGTGGAGGACAACAGAGAGGGGGAGATGTTTATGAACGTGCCTCTCGACACTCTCGAACGAAGGGTGGTGGATGCTCTGAATCATCATCGCAGCGTATGCTGGGAAGGGGATATCAGCGAAGATGGTTTTTCGTTCGACAGGGGTATCGCCAGAGTCAGTGTGGGGATGAAGGAGAGGAGAGCCCGGGTGACTCAGGAGGAGCGGCAGAAGGCCTTCGAATCGTTCAGGACGACTGACGACCATTGCATGTCGATAATAGGTATCGCCCGCGATGACGACGGCAACAAATATTTTATATGCAAGAATTCATGGGGAACGAAGAATCCGTATCGCGGACTGATGTATATGTCGTTTGATTACTTCCGCCTGAAGACGATAGCGGTGGTGATATAAAAAAAAGAGGTGTGAACCCGCATGGGAATCCACACCTCGGAAAACAATTCTTATTTACCTCAGAAATATCTTATTTATTCAGTTTCCAGGTTACTCCGTCCTTGGTATCTTTCACCTCGAAGCCCGCATCGCTCAAGGCGTCGCGGATCTTGTCGCTCATAGCCCAGTCTTTGTCGGCCTTGGCTTTGGCTCTCAGTTCCAGTACCATATCAACAACCTTGCCGTAGGCTTCCTCCCTGGCGTTGTTGTCTTGTCCTGCCTCCTCTCTTAATCCGAGGATATCGAAAGCGAAGAGCCTCATCGTCGTGGCGAGGGTCTCAAGGTCGGCGGCCGAGATGCCGGCCTTGTGGTCGAGGATGGTGTTTATCAGATGGCAGGCCTCGAAGAGATGGCTGATCACTACGGGGGTCATCAGATCGTCGTTCATCGCGTCGTAGCACTTCTGCGGCAGCTCCGCCACTATCGTCTTGGTCTTCTCATCCGACTCTGCCGACGTCTGTATCCTCTTCAGGTCGGCGATGCCCTGCATCAGTCGCTCCAGGCCTTTCTGACTGGAGATGAGGGCCTCGTTGGAAAAGTCGACGGTGCCTCTGTAGTGGGCCGAGAGGATGAAGAAACGTATCGTCATCGGACTGAACGGTTGCGAGAGCGACTCGTGATTGCCGGTGAAGAACTGCTCGAGGGTGATGAAGTTATGGAGCGACTTGCCCATCTTCTGTCCGTTGATGGTAAGCATATTGTTGTGCATCCAGTATTTCACCATCTGGCTGCCCTGCGAGGCCACCGCCTGTGCTATCTCGCACTCGTGGTGGGGGAATACGAGGTCGAGGCCGCCGCCGTGGATGTCGAAATGCTCGCCTAAGTATTTGCGGCCCATGGCGGTGCACTCGCAGTGCCAGCCCGGGAAACCGTCGCTCCAGGGGCTCGGCCACCGCATGATATGCTCGGGCTGAGCTTTCTTCCAGAGCGCGAAGTCGGCCTGGTTCTTCTTCTCTCCCACACCGTCGAGCTCGCGGCTGTTGTTGATCACGTCGTCGAGATTTCTTCCCGACAGCACGCCGTAGTGGTATTTCTTGTTGTATGCCTCGATATCGAAATATACGCTGCCGTTGCTCTCGTAAGCAAAACCGTTGTCGAGAATCTGCTTCACCAGCTGCTGCTGCTCGATGATATGTCCTGTGGCGTGGGGCTCGATGCTGGGCGGCAGCACGTTGAGCATCTCCATGGCCTTGTGGTAGCGGTTGGTGTAATACTGCGCCACCTCCATCGGCTCGAGCTGTTCGAGGCGTGCTTTCTTTTCGATCTTGTCATCGCCTTCGTCGGCATCGTGCTCGAGATGCCCCACATCGGTGATGTTTCTCACGTATCTCACCTTGTAGCCTAAGTGCTTGAGATAGCGGAAGAGCACATCGAAGGTGATGGCAGGACGGGCATGACCGAGATGCGGATCACCGTATACCGTCGGACCGCAGACATACATCCCCACGTTGGGGGCGTTGAGGGGTTCGAACGGCTGCTTGCTTCTGCTGAGCGTGTTGTAAATGACAAGTTTCTGTTCCATAATTCTTTCTCTATAAATGGTTACGAGCTGCAAATGTACGAAGTTTTTTTATATTTACGGTATTTTATACCGATTTATTTGCTTTTTTTGTTTTCGTTCCTGTATGTCGACGGGTCTTGACCCATAATTCTGGTGAAATTGTTTACGAAGAAGGTGGTGTTGCTGAAGCCGCATCTCTTACGGATCTGCTCTATGGAGATATTGGTGGTGGAGAGCATCTGAGCCGCCATCTCGATCTTGGCTTTGAGGATATGGTCGAAGGGCGACTTGCCGGTGAGATTCTTCACTTTGGTGATGAATTCTTCCATCTCCATACCGAGCATATCACTGACTTTCTCTACCGAAAAACCGGGCTGCGTCAGTTCGGTGGTGATGATGTGGCTGAATCCGTCGAGGAATTCTTTGTTCGATCTCCAGCGCACTCTCTTTATAGGCTGGGAATCATCCTCCTGAACGGGCTGCTTCGCCGGAGCGGGCTTCTTTTTTGCTACAGGTTTCTTCTCCGTAACAGGTTTCTTCTCCGTAACAGGTTTCTTCTCTGCTACGGTTTTCTTCTCAGGTTCTGGAGTCGGCTCTACTTTTTTCTCTTGCGTCGGGGCAGCCTTCTTCTCCGGCGCGGGAGTCGTTTTTTCCTCTTTTACTTCAGCCACAGCTGCTTTTTCCTCTCTTGCTTTCGCCTTTCTTTCGGTTTCCCGGTTTCTCTTTCTGTCGTTGAGAATCTCTGAAATTTTAGCGAAGAGGAGTATTGCGGCAGCGATAAGCACCAGGGCTCCGAAGATACAGAGAATCCACAACAGCCACGTCGGAACAGCTCCCGGGCGGTCGACATAGAAGCTCATCGTCATTTCATCCCCCCATTCGCCATAACCGTTGTCCGACTTCAGATGGAAGATGTATTTGCCCGATTTCAGATTGTAATATGATATCTTGTTATCCTGGGTTATCGGCCGCCAGTCTTTGTCCACTCCCTCGAGATAAAACTGATAGTTCACGTTGTCGATGCTGGCATAGAGGAAGTTGGAGAACTTCATGTTTATGGTGTTCTCTTCCTCGTCGATATCGATGCTCCTGAGGCTGGCATCCAGCTCTTTGCCGTTTACCTCGAGCAGAGTGAGATATGTTACGGCCTTCATCTTATCTCCGGCGAGTTTTCGTGCCACGATCTCCACCATACCCTGATGCGATCCGAGCAACAGATGGTCGCGGCGGTTGATCACGCAGGCGTTCTGATTGAAGACATCGCCGAGGGGGTCGTCGGATGTCTTGTAGTTTCTCACCTCTTCCGTCTTGGGATTGAGACTGATGAGGCCTGCGTCGGTGCTCATCCACAGATTCCCCTTGTGGTCTTCATTGATAGAGAGGATGTTATTGCTTTCGAGTCCGTCTTCGATAGAGTAGGAGGAATAAGAAAGTTTCTTGCCGTCGAAGGAGCATTTCAGCAGTCCTCCTCCCCGTGTGCCGGCCCAGATATGTCCGTCTTTGTCCACATGCAGATAGGCGATGCGGTCGAAGGGGAGGGTCTTGTTTTCGGTATTAAACTGCAACGGCTGGAGCGGTGCTTCCGTGTCGAGGATGCAGATGCCCAGATCGGTGGCTGCCCAGATAAGGCCGTCTTTGTCTATCACCATGCTGTATACGGTGTTGTTGCCCAGATAGTGGAGGAATCTGTTTTCCCCGTCCTCGTTCTTCACCGCCTTTCCGATGCCGCCGTCTTTGAATCCTACCCATACCTGACCTTTCTTGTCGCTGATAATGTCGTTCACCGTCGACGAGGGCAGGCCGAGAGTGCCTTTCTTGTAGAGCGTCTTTCCTATCCACAGACCGCCTCCCTCGGTGCCGATCCACAACTTTCCCTTGTCCATGAATGCCACATTCGCCACATGGTCGAGCTGCTCGGCCTGTGTCATCTTTTCGGTGCTCTCATCGAGGATAAACACCCCGCCGGCATTGTTGGTGATGAGCAGCGTCTTCCAGTTGCCTCGCTTTATGCAGCGGATATTGTTTACCTCGGGATTCTTGCTCTTGCTGTCGAGCATCGACCGCTGATAGGATATCGAATTGAATTTCAGGCATTTCACTCCCAGAAACTCTTCCGCAATCCAGATACATCCGCTCCTGTCGACCATGAAATTGGTGATGTTGTTGTTGTCGATGATATTCGGATGCGTCTCTTTCGTGAGATGGATGGTAGTGCCGTTTTTCTTGTTGTGAAGATAGATGCCTTCGCCTGTGGTGGGTATGATATCGGTGATCTCGTCGAGTTTCACGATTACGGGCACCGAGTCTTCCTTCTCCTCGGCTTTCCTGAACGATCCTCCCGCCTTTGTCGAGAAGGCCGAGGTCTTAAGATCGAAGAAATACACCCTTCCGTCGCGGGTGTTGATGATCAGCTTCTTGTTTTTCTTGTCTTCCTTGATTCTCTTTATCTGCAGCTCCTTGATCTCTTCTTTCGGGTCGTAGCCTCTCAGTTCGTATCCGTCGAAGCGGTTAAGGCCGTTGTCCGTTCCGAACCAGATATACCCTTGGGAATCCTGGATCATGCAGTTTACGGTATTACTCTTCAGTCCGTCTTTAGCCGTAAGTTTCTTTGTCTCAATGTCATACTGATGGGCAGACATCGAGGCAAAGAAACCGGCCAATAAGATTATAAAACAAATTCTTCTCTTTATATAGGAAATCATTTTAGTCAGCGAGTGTAAAGTCGAGTTGTTTCTTCTCCAAGTTTGCTTTGGCCACTTTTATCTTTATGGGGTCGCCGAGCAGATACTTGTGATGGTGGCGCCGTCCCACGAGCTGATAGTTTTTCTCGTCAAACTCGTAGTAGTCGTCGTCGAGGTCGCGCAGGGGAACGAGTCCTTCGCAATGGTTTTCGTCGATCTCGCAGTAGAGGCCGTAAGATGCTATGCCGCTGATATGTGCGTCGAAGGTCTCTCCCACATGCTCTTTCATGAATTCCACCTCCTTGTATTTGATGGAGTCGCGCTCTGCATTGGCTGCTATCTGCTCCATGTCGGAACAGTGCTCGCACAGTTCTTCGTAGTGCTTCTCGTTGGCGCTGCGCCCTCCCTCCTGGTATTTGGTGAGCAGACGGTGAACCATCGTGTCGGGATATCGTCTGATCGGCGAGGTGAAGTGGGTGTAGTAGTCGAACGCCAGTCCGTAATGGCCGATGTTGTGTGTGCTGTATTTGGCCTTCATCATCGCTCTCAGGGCAACGGTCTCGATGAGGTTCTGCTCGCGCTTGCCCTTGCACTCGTCCATAAGACTGTTCAGGCTGCGCGATATCTCGCCTCTCGTGCCGGCTGTCTTGAGCTTGTAGCCGAACTTCACGATAAACTGCTTGAGAGTCTCCAGCTTGGTGGGATCGGGGTTGTCGTGAACACGATAGGGGAGGGTCTTCGCCTTGGCGCCTTTCTTCACTTTTCCGATGCTCTCAGCCACCTGCCTGTTGGCGAGCAGCATGAATTCCTCGATGAGTTTGTTGGCGTCTTTCGACTTCTTGAAATAGCATCTTATGGGCTTTCCCTTCTCGTCGACATCGAAGTGGAGCTCCTCACGGTCGAACTTCACCGATCCGTTCTTGAATCTCGCCTCGCGGAGTTTCTTCGCCAGCCGGTCGAGGGTGATCAGCTCGTCGGCGAATTCTCCCTTGTATCCGTCTTTGCCTGCCGGGGGAGCCGGTGTGCCGGTGGAGTCGACGACTCCGTTCTGCTCCAGTATCTCCTGCACTTCCTCGTAGGTGAAGCGGCGGTCGCTCTTTATCACGGTGTGGCGCAGTCTCCATTTCTTGATGTTTGCCTCCTCGTCGAGATCGAAGATAACGCTGTAGCAGAGCTTTTCCTCGTTGGGACGAAGCGAACAGATGAAGTTGCAGAGCCGTTCGGGGAGCATCGGTATCGTGCGGTCTACCAGATAGATACTGGTGGCGCGGTTCACGGCTTCCTTGTCGATCACCGATCCTTCCTTCACGTAGTGGCTCACATCAGCGATATGCACGCCGACCTCCCACAAGCCTTTCTGCAGAGGCCTGATGGATAGCGCGTCGTCGAAGTCTTTGGCATCGTGAGGGTCGATGGTGAAAGTCGTCACCTGTCTGAAATCCTCCCTCTCCTTGATATCCTCTTCGGTGATGTCGGCAGGAATCTTGTTAGCGGCATCTTCCACCTTCTTCGGATAGTCGTAAGGCAGACCGTACTGCACGAGGATGGCGTTCATCTCCGCGTTGTTATCTCCCTGTCGGCCGAGGATATCCACCACTTCGCCCATCATCGTCTTATGCTCCATATCGGGCCATTTCGTGATCTTCACCACTGCCTTGTCGTCGGTCTTGCCTCCCTTGAGCTTGTTCTTAGGTATGATGATATCGATGGGGAAGGTGCCTCCGTCGGTAACGAGGAAGGCGATGTTCTTATCCACCCTGAGATGACCTACAAACTGGTTGCGGGCGTGGTGCAGGATCTCTGTCACCATCGCTTCCTTGATATGATTCTGCCGGCGGGCGAGGAACTGCACCTTCACTCTGTCGCCGTTGAGTGCGAACATGGAATTTCGCTCGGCCACAAAGATATTCTTTCCTCCGTCGTCGGGCTGGAAACTGTTCTTGCCGTTCGACTTGCGGATGAAAGTGCCCTCCTGCACCTGTCCTTTGGTGTTCAATTTATATGCATTCTCGGCGGCCTTGCTGAGATAGTCGTCCCATGCCAGCTCGTCGAGAACATCGATGCAGAGCATTTTCGAAGGATGGGTCTTCAACTGCAATGCCTTGAATATCTGTTTGAAGCTATATGTGCCTTCGGGGTTCTGCTGGAAGAAATCCTGGAGCGCTTCTGCCATCTGCTTCTTCGTCATTCTTTTACCCCCTTTTTTGTTTTTTCCCATAGTCGAAATGTTTTTTATTTGATATCGTTGGCAAAAATAGTGATATTTTTCGAAAAATGCAAGAGAAAAGTTCTCAAATATGGTTAAAATTGCATTACAATTTCGCAAATCCAAGAATTATGACTAACTTTGCGGCCAAAAAATCAGCTAATGAGGATATTAGTTACAGGAGCAAGCGGCTTCATCGGCAGTTATATCGTCGAGGAAGCTCTCAGGCAGGGAATGGAGGTGTGGGCTGCCGTCAGGAAAAGCAGTTCGAAACGCTATCTGCAAGACAGCCGCATCAATTTCATAGAACTCAATCTCGACAGCGAGGACGATCTGAAGAGGCAGTTGAAGGACTGTTCCTTCGACTACGTCGTGCATGCCGCCGGGGTGACGAAGTGTATCAACAAGAAAGACTTCTATCGCGTGAACACCGAGGGGACGAAGAATCTCGTGAATGCTCTTCTCGACCTCAGGATGCCGATGAAGAGATTCGTGTATCTGAGCAGCCTGAGCGTCTACGGGGCGATAAGGGAGCAACAGCCCTACGAGGAGATCCGCGAAGACGATACTCCGAAGCCGAATACGGAATACGGAAAAAGCAAACTCCTCGCCGAGCGCTTCCTTGACGAGACGGCGGAGAGGGTGAATAAGGAAGGGGAGTTGTTCCCCTATGTCATCCTTCGTCCTACCGGTGTCTACGGGCCTCGCGAGAAAGACTATTTCCTTATGGCGCAGAGCATTAAGAAGCACAGCGACTTCGCCGTAGGATACAAGCGCCAGGATATCACTTTCGTATATATGCAGGATGTGGTGCAGGCCGTATTTCTCGCTCTCGACCACGGCCGCACGGGGAGAAAATATTTCCTCAGCGACGGGCATGTATACACCTCCCGTTCGTTCAGCGATCTGATACAGAAAGAACTGGGCGACCCGTGGGTGCTCCGCATCAAAGCGCCGATATGGATGCTCCGGGTGGTGACGTTCTGCGGGGAATATGTCGGAAGGATCACCGGAAAGATCAGCGCTCTGAACAACGATAAGTATAATATCCTGAAACAGCGCAACTGGCGGTGCGACATCTCTCCCGCGATAGAGGAACTGGGATATAATCCCGAGTATGATTTGGAACGAGGCGTACACCTCGCCATACAGTGGTATAAAGAAAACAAATGGCTTTGAGCAGAAGAAATAAAGAGTCGGCATCGAAAAGCATCACGTCTTTCCTGAAGTCGACATTCCGCATCGAGGAAAATCCCAAAAAGGGGTTTCTGGCCTTGGAGTGGGTGATGCTGGCTTATCTGGTGTTCACGCTCCTCTTGGTGCTCTTCACCTATACCAAGGTGGTGAATCCGGAGTCGATGATCTGGGGGCGCCTCAGAGTGGTGGTGCTTACCATCGCCATGTGGGCGGTATACCGGATGATTCCGTGCCGTTTCACGATGCTGGCGAGGGTGATAGTGCAGGTGATACTGCTCGGATGGTGGTATCCCGATACTTACGAGATCAACCGCATGCTGCCTAATCTCGACCATCTCTTCGCTCAGGCGGAACAGGATATCTTCGGTTGCCAGCCGGCACTGCTGTGGCATCAGTTGTGGCCCAGTGCCGTGGTAAGCGAACTGATGGGCCTCGGGTATGTGTCTTACTATCCGATGATTGTGCTTTGCATTCTCTATTATTTCGTATACCAGTACGAGGAGTTCGGGCGTGCATCATTTATTGTCATGACATCCTTCTTCCTGTATTACCTGATTTTCATCTTCCTGCCAGTAACAGGACCGCAGTTCTACTATCCGGCAGTGGGAGCGGAGGATATCGCCAACGGCATCTTCCCTAATCTGTATGATTATTTCAACACCCATCAGGAGGCTCTCGTAACACCGGGATGGAAGGATGGTTTCTTCTATCACATGGTGGAGGAGGCCAAGGTGGCTGGCGAACGTCCGACGGCTGCTTTCCCGAGCAGTCATGTGGGTATCGCCACCGTCATCATGCTTCTTTTCTTCCACGACAGGGCGAAGAAACTGTTTCTGGCTTTCCTCCCTCTGTATATCTTCCTTTGTCTGGCTACGGTCTACATCGAGGCTCACTATCTTATCGATGCCATCGCCGGACTGATCTCGGGGGTGATATTCTATTTTGTTTTGTTGTTTGTCACGAAAAAATTAAAAATATAAATGAAGAAATTATTTATCGAGACTTATGGCTGTCAGATGAATGTCGCTGACAGCGAGGTGGTTGCCTCTGTGATGAAGATGGCCGGATATGATGTTTGTGAAAATATCAGCGAGGCCGATGCCGTATTCCTCAACACTTGTTCGGTGAGGGATAATGCGGAGAAGAAGATATACAACCGCCTGGAGGCTCTCAATGCGATGAGAGGCGGGGATAAGAAACTGATAATCGGCGTGTTGGGATGTATGGCCGAAAGGGTGAAAGACGACCTGATAGAAAATCATCATGCCGACCTCGTGGCCGGTCCTGACGCCTATCTCTCCCTCCCTGATCTTATCGCACAGGCGGAGACAGGCCATAAGGCGATGAATATAGAACTCTCGACGACGGAAACTTACCGCGATATCGTGCCGAGCCGTCTGCACGGGGCGAAGATAGGGGGATTCGTCAGCATAATGCGCGGATGCAACAATTTCTGCCATTACTGTATCGTTCCTTATACCCGCGGAAGGGAGAGGAGCCGCGATATCGAGAGTATCCTCCGCGAGGTGAAAGACTTGGAGGCTCGCGGATATAAGGAGGTGACGCTCCTCGGACAGAATGTTAACAGCTACCGTTTTGTGGCTGAAGACAGCAATACTGAGATAGGATTCCCCGAACTGCTTCGCCGCGTGGCTGAAACCGTGCCTTCGATGAGGGTGCGCTTCACAACGAGCCATCCCAAGGATATGAGCGACGAGACTCTCCATGTCATCGCCGAGGTGCCTAATGTGTGTAAGCATATCCATCTCCCCGTGCAGAGCGGAAGCGACAGGATTCTGAAACTGATGAACAGGAAATACACCCGCGAGTGGTATATGGACAGGGTGAACGCCATCCGTCGGATAATCCCCGACTGCGGCCTCTCGACGGATATCTTCGTGGGATATCATAGTGAGACGGAG
>Ga0065709_1029603_pt1 | contig 15721 bp, 14 predicted proteins | sample Hoacrofraction14_2_FD_59096 | JGI IMG/M metagenome (GOLD analysis project Ga0065709, IMG submission 59096) | Hoatzin crop microbial communities from Cojedes, Venezuela, sample from fiber fraction 14 v1 | ecosystem: Host-associated > Birds > Digestive system > Esophagus > Crop | place: Venezuela...
AAACCTGTAAAGAATTTTCAAGGTTGTATGTGTGTCACTGTTCAGTTATCAATGTGCTTGGCGGTTTCAGCCGCAACTTTTATAAGTTATCACTCGCTCTTTGTTCTGTCAAGGACTTTTTTCAAGTTTTTTTAAAGCATTTCTTGAAAAGCCCCGTCCGCTCCGAGCGGGTAAGACGTATGTTAGCAAAAAGAAACCGCCCGCGCAAGCATATTTTGCAAGAAAAATCGGCTTTTTTTCGGATTCGCAAAGCCCCCACATCATCTAGTAAAATCAAGGCCGCGCACCCACAAGGCACGCGGCTTTCAGCCGGAAAAAACCCGCTTCTTTTCCATTCGCTCCGCGCCCCGGGCGGCCATCCGGAAGCAAAACCGGGCGCGGCGCCGCCCTCACTTCAGCTTCAAAAGCTCCGTCCTTATGTCCGTCACGACAAAATACCTGTTCCCGCCGAGCTTTATGACCTGCGAGAGCGCCCCTTCCGAGAGGCTCCCCCTGTACTTAAGGTTTCCTCCCGTGGTGTAGACCGCCGCCTCGCTCGAGTTGCTGAATATCACCGCGTCGCCCGAAACCGAAATTTCTTCATAGACGATGTCGACCGCGCATTCCGACAGGAGCTTCCCGCTCATGCGGTACACTTCCATGCGGTAGAGGCTCTCCTCCCCGCCGTCGAACACGAAGCCGAGGTTCGTGCCGTCGTCGAACACGCTCACGATCTCGTCCTCGAAGGTCTTCTCGCCTATCACCGTCCCGTCGTAAGAGTAGGACGTAAAGCCGTTCTCCCTGACCAGCGCCAGGTCATTTCCAAGGTATACGACTTGCGGGATCAATATCCCGTTGTACGTCGACTGGTACTTCACGTGGTCGTCGGCGCTCCCGTCCGAGAAATCGTATACGACGATCCTCGAACCGACTGCATTTTCCGAAAAATGAACGTATGAGACGGCGATCTGCCGCCCCGCGTCCGACACGTCGAAGGAGAGCACTTCGCCGCCCTCCTCTTCGCCCGGCGCGATCTCCGCGATGAGCTCGCCCTGCGAAGTATAGTAGGAAATGCGCGTCCCCGACGTCCCCTCAAGGGCCGCCGCGACATTGCCCGCGGCTCCGACCGCCGCCTTCAGGATCGGGTATTCGGTCTGGAACGTCCCGATCACGCCTTCCTTGCCGCACACGAGGCACTTGCTGCCGCCGCGGTCGTAGACCAGCGCCGTCTCGCCGCACACGTCCGTCGCGGGACGGTCCATGTCGTAGGTCGTATTCCAGAGCGTCTGCATGTCGCGCCCGATGAGCGACACGCCGTCCGCGGAGCTCCTTAAGATATTGCCCCCGGCGGCGCGGTACGAGGAGACGTTGTCCGTCCTCGTCTCGGACGCGACCGTCTCGTAGGAGCTGTAGACCCAATGCTCGCTCACGTACCTGAAAATCAAAAGCGCGGCAAAAACAAACAGGACTGCGTACACAGTCCTTGCGGCAAAGGCGCGGCGGCGGTTCTTCTTCCTCGCCTCCTGCGCCTTTCCTTCATCTTCGGGCACGGGAAGCTGGAATTCGAGAATGTCCCGAACGTGGTCGAAGCCCGCAATTACTCCTTCACGAAACCCAGCCATCTCCTTAAGCTCACCGTCCCTCTTTTGGTATTATTTCGGAAAATGCCCTGCCGCGGGCTTCCTCAAAGCTCAGTCCGCCCCTCGAGCGCCCGAAGCAGCGTGACCTCGTCGATATTTTCAAGGTCTCCGCCCACCGGCACGCCGCTCGCGATCCGGCTGACCTTGATCCCCGTCGGCTTTATAAGCTTGCTTATGTACATAGCCGTCGTCTCGCCCTCAAGCGACGAGTTCGTGGCGACTATGACCTCGCTCACCTCTTCCGTCGAAAGCCTGGTCATCAGCTCCTTGAGCTTTATGTCCTCAGGGCCTATCCCCAGCATCGGCGCGATCGCGCCGTGGAGCACGTGATAGACTCCGTCGTACTTCCCCGTCTTCTCATACGCGGCCAAATCGCGCGGCGTCTCGACGACCATTATCGTGCTCTTGTCGCGCTTAGCGCTCGAACAGATCGGGCAGAGGTCGCCGTCCGTAAGCGTGCAGCATTCGCGGCAGTAGTGCACCTTCTCCCGCGCGTTGACTATCGCCTCGGAGAGCTTGGCCGCCTTTTCCTTGGGCTGCGCGATCAGGTAGAAGGCGAGCCGCTGAGCCGTTTTCGTGCCGATTCCCGGAAGCGAGGCGAGCTGCTCGACGAGCTCCCGGATCGGTCCACTAAAATAGTCCACCGCCAAAGCCTCCAAGTCCGCCGCCCATCTTGCCCATCATCTCGTTCTGGGCCTCATCGACCTTGCGGAACACCTCGTTCACCGCCGCTACGACAAGGTCCTGCAGCGTCTCGATATCCTCCGGATCGACGACGATCGGATCGATCTTAAGCGCCTTCACCTCGCGCTTGCCGTTGACCGTGATCTCAACGACGCCGCCGCCCGCGGTCGCCGTGAATTCCTTCTCCTCAAGCGCCTGCTGCTGCTCTTCGAGCTGCTTCTGCATGCGCTGAGCCTGCTTTATCAGGTTGTTCATGTTGCCGGGCATCCCCCCGCCGTATCCGCCTCTCTTAGCCATTAAAGCCTCCTCCTTGAAAATGAATGTCCTAAGGCCTGCTCTTCTTAAAAAGCCCCGCCGCGTCACCACGGATCTTCATCGCCGTCGCCTTCTTCCTCGAACACGGCTTCCGGCGACACGCGCTCCGGATCATTTATGACATCGTCGACCGTGAGCTCGACCAGGCCGCTGTCGTCGGTCCCTATTATCCTGAACTTGAACTCCTTGCCGTACTTGGCCGCAAGGTAATCCGCCAGCAGCTTCTCCGTCCGCTCAACCGCCCCTTCGGGGCTGACGAACGCGCTGCCGTAGTTGAACACGAGCTCTTCTTTGCCCGGGTCGTACTGGGGCCTTACCCGCAAAAGGAGCGGATATACGGGTCCGTTTTCCGGCGCGGCTTTAAGCGACGCTATAAGCTCCTCCTTCGCGGCCGGCCAGCTCTCCACGAACGCCTGCACCTCCTCGGGCAGCGCCGGCAAAAGCTCCGCCGGCTCCTCTTGCGGCGCCTCGCCTTCACTCTCCGGCGCGGCCGCGCCTTCCGCTTCATTCGGTAAATGGTTTACCGCGAGCCTTCCCGACTTGATATCGGCCTCCACCTTCGCCAGCATGTCCTCAAGGACCGCCACGCGCTCGGCAAGGGCGTCGCCGCCCCCGCGCCCCATCCGCGGCTCGCAGATGCGCACCAGGCAGCTCTCCGCCGCCACGCGCTTGTTGGCAGCGTAGCGCATGTCATTTACCGTCTCTGAAACCTGGCGGATCATGCGCAGAAGGGCCGATGCGGGAATCTCCTCGGCGTGTTTTTTAAGCCTCTCCCGCTCTGCCGCCGATGCCTCGACGAGCTCGGCCGCGTCGCCCTCGGCATAGGATACCATGAGGACGTTGCGCATGTACCAGAGGAAATCGCTGAAGAACCTCGTGATTTCCCCGCCCCCGGCCAGCGCCCGCTCCGTCACCGCGATCGCTTCCTTGGCGTCGCGCGCCTTCAGGGCGTCGAGCAGCTCGCTGTAAATGTCGCTCTTCGCGGCCCCCAGGATCGAAAGGGTCTCTTCATACGTCAGCGTCCCCGTCCCCGAGAACGCCGTGCAGCGGTCGAGGAGCGAGAGCGCGTCGCGCATCGAGCCGTCGGCCTTCCTCGCGATGAAGCGCACCGCCTCCGGCTCGGCCCGAAGGCCTTCCTTCCCGAGCAGCTCCTCCATCCGCGCGGCTATCGTCTCCGTGCCTATGCGCCGGAAGTCGTACCTCTGGCAGCGCGAGTGGACGGTTATCGGGATCTTCTCCGGCTCGGTAGTCGCAAGGATGAAAATGACATAAGAAGGAGGTTCCTCAAGCGTCTTTAGGAGCGCGTTGAACGCCCCTGCCGACAGCATGTGAACCTCGTCGATGATGTATACCTTATATTCGCCCTGCGTCGGGCGGTAGCGCACTTCGTCGACGATCTCGCGCACGTTGTCGACGCCGTTGTTGGAGGCGGCGTCGACCTCGACTACGTTAACCGAGCGCCCCTCGAGGATGCTCCTGCAGCTTTCGCATTCGTTGCAGGGGTTGCCGTCGACGGGGTGCTCGCAGTTTACCGCGCGCGCGAGGATCTTTGCGACAGAAGTCTTGCCCGTCCCCCTCGTTCCGCAGAAGAGATACGCGTGCTGCAGGCGCTTTTGCCTCACCTGGTTCCTCAGCGGTATCACGGCTCCGTCCTGCCCCTTGACCTCGTCAAAGGTCTGCGGGCGGAACTTGCGGTAGAGGGCGACGTATGACATGTTCAATCTCCGAAACTGATTCCTATGTACTTCGCGAGCTCGATCGTCTGGTCGTTCGGGTCGACGGCCTTAAGCTTGCCGGCGCTGTCCTCGAGCTTGACCTTCTTTATCTTGCCGTTGACGGTGGCCACCATGTAGCCGTACTCCTGCTTCTCTATGAGCTGTGCCGCGTAGGCGCCCAGGCGCGTCGAAAGGACGCGGTCGAACGGGTCGGGCGAGCCGCCGCGCTGCGTGTGTCCGGGCACGGTGACGCGGACCTCGTAGCCGGTCTTCTCGGTGATTTCGGCCGCGAGCTTGTAGGAGACCGACGGATACTTCTTGAGCATCTTCTCCATCGCCTTCGCGCGCTCCTTCTTCTTGAGCGCGGCCATCTCCTTGGAAATGGCTCCTTCAGCGACCGCGAGGATCGTGAACTTCTTGCCGCTCGAATGGCGCTTCTCGATCGCCGCGCAGACCTTTTCGAGGTCGTAGGGGATCTCCGGAAGCAGTATGACGTCCGCGCCCGAGGCGATGCCCGCGCTGAGCGTCAGCCAGCCGACCTTGTGGCCCATGACTTCGACGATGAAGACCCTTCCGTGCGAGGAAGCCGTGGTGTGGATCTGGTCTATCGCGGTCGTCGCGATGTCGATCGCCGACTGGTACCCGAAGGTGAGGTCCGTTCCCCAGATGTCGTTGTCGATCGTCTTGGGAAGATGGATGACGTTGAGGCCTTCCTCGCGGAGGAGGTTCGCCGTCTTCTGGGTGCCGTTGCCGCCGAGGATGACGACGCAGTCGAGGCGCAGCTTGTAGTAGTTCTGCTTCATGGCTTCGACCTTGTCGAGGCCGTTCTCATCGGGGACGCGCATGAGCTTGAACGGCTGGCGCGAAGAGCCGATGATGGTCCCGCCCTTCGTCAGGATGCCCGAAAAGTCCGAAGAGGTCAGCAGGCGGTAGTTGCCGTAGATCATGCCCTTGTAGCCCTCTTCGAAGCCGTACACCTCGAGGTCCTTTATATTGTTGCTGAGTCCCTTGACGACGCCGCGCATCGTCGCGTTGAGGGCCTGGCAGTCGCCGCCGCTCGTCAAAAGTCCGATTCTCTTAGTTGCCATACCGCTCTCCTTCCTTATCTCCTTTGTGCCTGCGGCCGCTCGCCCGCTTCTCTTAATGGACGTCACGTTTCCCGGCCGCGCCGTTACCGAAAAATTATAACCCAAAAAGGCCCTTGCCGCAATTAAAGCTCACTCCCCCGCTTCTTCCTTCTCTTTCCTCAGGAGCTCCTTCTCCTTCCCTCGGTCGTACTCTTTCCCGTCGGAAAATACCACGGGGCGGGTTCCCGTCCACTGGACCCTCTCGCGCCCCTTTACCCCGAGCTGCTCCTGAAGCTGCTTCTCCCTGCGCTTTTTCTTCTTCACGCGCTTCTCCTTTTTATTTGCCGATGCAAAAGCCGCCCTCGCCGGCCGCGCCGCGCCTTATGACAGCGTGCAGTTAAATGAGATGACCCCGTTCTTCCACGAAGCCCCTATCGAGCCGTTGTAGCTCGACACTATGCTCTCCGCTATCGAAAGGCCGATACCGTAGCCGCCCTTGTCCGTGTTGTGCGAGGAATCCTGGCGGTAGAAGCGGTCAAAGAAACGGCTGTAGTCGACGTTCGCCCCTTCCGCGTAGGTGTTCGACACCGTAAGGCGCACGACCTTGCCCTTGCGGGTCAGCGAGGTGGTGATCTCGCCCCCGTCGTCGCAGTACTTCAGCGCGTTGTCCAAAAGCAGCGTCGCCAGCTGCCTCACGGTTCCTTCGTCCGCGACGAGGCTTACGCCCTGCTGGATCTGGTCTACGAGCGCCTTGCCGTCGCGCTCGGCCATCGGGCGGTAAGTCTCCATCGTCTCGGTTATTATTTCCGAAACGTTGATCTCCGACATGGCTGACTTGTCGGCCTTTTCCTGCGCCCTGGATATCGTGACCAGGTTCTTTATAAGGCCGTTCATCCTGTCGACCTGCCGCAGCGTCGACTGCGTCCACTCGCTCTCGCCGTTCATCATCTCCATGAGCTCGGTGTTCGCGCGGATGACCGCGAGCGGCGTCTTCAGCTCGTGGCTGGCGTTCGTTATGAACTGCTTCTGGCGCTCTACATTTTCAATTTCGGGCTGGATTATCCGCGCCGAGAGTATCCACACGGGCCAGAACGAAATCAGAAGGATTCCGAAGCAGGTTATCAGTGAAAAGTAGAAAATGCGGTCCGTCGAGGCTATCTGGGTAGAGCAGTCGGCGAAGCTCGTCCTTATTTCGCCGCCCTCTCCCCTCTCCTGGAGGTAGTAATAGATGCCGTACCGCCCGAAGCCGATCCCGCTCTTCGCCACCGCGGCGGCATAGCGCGAGACCTCGTCGACTAAGTTCTCGTCGAGGTCGGCGGGAAGCGAGTAGAGGAACTCTCCGTCCGAGTCGAGCACGACGGCGAAGTAGAGCTTGCCGCTCTTTACCCGCCTGTAATAGTCCAGGAAGTTCTCGGAGTCGAAGGTGCTGAAGAAGGAGAAAAACGTGTACGGCGACGTATCCTTTATTCCGTCCGTGCCGCTCTCGTCCGAGTCGGAGCCGTCAGATGCGTCCGAAGAATCCGAGGACTCCGGCCCGCCCTTCTCCGGCCTCTCTTCGCTCGCGTACTCGACCGCCGACAGTACCTCCGGGTGCTCCATGAAATACTGGAGCACGGAGCGTATCTCGCGGCGCGTGCTGATGAAGTTCGCGACATTAAGGAACGTCGCGAGGAAGGTCACGACCCCCGCGATCGAAATCATGGCGATGAGCACGAACTTAAGCCGCAGCAGCCTTATCGCTTTAGCGTTCATAGATGCCTCCTTCCGCCGTACCTCCCGGCAATCGCTTCGGCTCACCTGCCCGAGCAGTCCGTTGCCGCGTACAATCCACTACCCGACATTCTCACCGAGGCGCCGTGCCCGTATCGAAGCCGAGGCCGCAGGCGCCCCTCGGAAACGCGGCCTTCGGCTCTTCCTGCGCCTTACCCGAAGCCGCGTCCAAACCGGATCAAACGAAACCGGGGCAAACGATTTTCAGCCGCGCCCGGTCAGTCCGTTCACTCCCCCTGCGTCTCCACGAGCATGTACGCGCCGCCGTGCGCGCCCTCTATTTTCGCGTGGGCGCCGACGGAGCGCAGCTTCCCGCGCAGGTAAGACACGTACAGGTAGACCGTGTCCGCCGACGCGTCCGGCTCGCTCGCCCACACCTGCCCGAGCAGGTATTCCGTGGTGAGCTCGCGGCCCGCGTTGAGAACCAGCGCCTGAAGAAGCTCGACCTCCTTCAAGGTCAGCCTGATCGAATTCTTCGCCGACAGCTCAAGCTGCTCGGCGTTTATGGTTATGTCCGAAAACGTCATGCTCTCGCGGCTGTACGCGGTGCGCCTCCTGGTCATCGACCTCACGCGCGCCATCAGCTCCTTCATCGCGAAGGGCTTTGGCAAATAGTCGTCCGCGCCTGCGTCCAGGCCGTTCACGCGGTCGTCGATCTCGGTCTTCGCCGTCAAAAGCAGCACCGGCGTTATGATCCCGCGCGCGCGGATGGTCTTTAGGACGTCGAGGCCGTTCATCTTCGGCATCATTATGTCGAGGATGATGCCGTCGTACCCCTCCTGCATTATGCGCTCCAGCGCCTCCGCGCCGTCGAAGGTGCTCGTCACCTCGTAGCCCTGCGCCTGAAGTATCGCGCTCACCGCGCGGTTTAGGTCCTGCGTGTCCTCTGCTAGTAAAAGTTTCATTTTCCCGCCTTTCTAAAACTGCCAAAGGCGTATCCTTCAGCTTCTCTTGAAAATGGCATCCGCCCGCGCTTGCTTCGCGCAAAGCCGCCTCGTCCGCCCCGCTCCGCCAACGGCGCTTCGGCAGCTCCTGCGTCCTCTTGCGCCAAAGCCTTTCCTGGGCGGCGTCCGGTGCCGCTTAAAATTCCCCCGCGCCCTCATGCGCCAAGGTTCTTCCCCGAGCCGCTTCAAGCTCCTTAGCTCAGCCGTTCGCCCCGTCATTTATCATGTCGCGGATAGTCTGCATCGAGAGGTCCGTCGAGGCGAGCTCGTCCGCGCAGCGCTTCAGCTCCGAAGTCACCAGCGAAATGTTGCACTTCAGGTTCTTCTTGTACTTGAGCTGGTGCTCCAGGGCCGCCCACGTATCCATCGAGATCGTCCGCAGCTGGAACTCCGCGTAATACTTCCCGTCGCAGAAGAGTATCATGTGGTAGCTGCGGTAGCCGTTCGGCTTGGGGTTGTTGATGTAGTCTTTCTCATTGAACACTTCGCAGCCCGGGATTTCCTTTAAGGCGTCGCGTATCATGAACACGTCGTCGAGGAAGGCGCAGACCACGCGGATCCCTATCGCGTCGTGTATGACCGAGAGCGCCGACTCCTTCGTCTCGGGAATCCCCTGCCTGCGGCATTTCTCACGCATGCTCTCCTCCGACTTTATCCTCGAGAGGCAGTGCTCGACCGGATCCTCGCCCGTCGCGTCCCTGTAGCTCTTGCGCACTTCTTCTATGCGGCCCATCAGCCTTGCCCTGAGTTCTTCCAGCTCGCTAAGGCTGTCCCCGTAAATGCTTTCCATTTTCGTTTCCTTTCGTCCGCGGCTTGCCCGCCGGTTAGACCATGATACCACATCGCCCCCGAGCGCACGAGTAAGTAAAGGGGACATTCGCGTTCCGCCGTCGCCCTTTGCCTCGGCCGGCCATGCATGCCCGCGGGCCGCCGCGCATCGTCACGCCGTCCACGCCAACCTTCGTGGCGCCGCATTCCCGCGGGCCGCCGTGCCGATTATCAAGGAGAGCTATTGGCGCGGGGCGTGGCGCCGCATGCCCGCGGGCCGCCGGCTAAGCCGGCAAGCCCCCCCGCCTTCGCCCGATATGCGCATAGGCGCGGAATCTCTCGTGTCGGCTTCAAAGCGAACCGTACTGCCGCGATTGACAACACCCCGCCCCTTTTGATAAACTTCTGCTTACCGCGCAGCCGGGGCATTAGCGGCGCCCTGTGACCTGCAGTCCGCTACAGCAGGGGTCATGCCGATCCGAGGGGAAACCTTGATGGGGCAGCCCTCTTTAAGCAGTGATGATGTCGGGGTCTTACGCGACGGAAACCTGTGAACCGTGTCAGGGCGGGAACGCAGCAGCACTAAGCAGGACCTTCCGGGTGCCGTGAGGCAGCCTTGGCGGAGCCGGCTGGAGAGGAAGCGCCTGTTGGGGGATTTTCAGAGTGAGGCGCGCGGCTTTTTTATTTTCAAAACCTTGCCTTATTTTGGGCAGGTCCGCGCCCGCAAGGCGCCAGCCCGCGAAATCCCTGCAGAAGCGCCGATTCAAAAAATTCGTTTGCGCCCTCGACGGGTCTTTTTTATTCGCAAATTCGCGCACTCGTGTCGTTTAGTGTAAAATTCCTCAAATTATTCGCGTATTTTTACACGAGTTTTCTCTTAAATAACGCACTCCGTGACACGTAAAGGTGCAGCAGCTCCTTGGGCTTCGCTCCGCTTCAATCGATGCCGCTATTCAGACATCCGCAAAACGCTTCTCGTGTACCCGATGTCTCTTAGCGAAGGTACGATGCCCGCCCCGCATGCTTTCACGCAAAGCAAAACCGGCGGGCGCATGCGCCTGCCGGTTTTTAGCGGAGAGGATGGGATTCGAACCCATGCACCGGTTACCCGATGACCGCATTTCGAGTGCGGCTCGTTATGACCACTTCGATACCTCTCCAGGTAATGTTTGAAGCGCCTTAAGGCTCTTCTGGCTCAAGGCCTTTCGCCTTGGCCGCTTTTGCCGCCGCGTCCCGCTGCCGGAGCTTCTTGAAGAACTCCTTCAGCATCGCGCTGCACTTTTCGGCGCACACGCCGCTCCTCACCTCGACCTGATGGTTGAAGCCCTTCATGTCGAGAAGGTTCGTGACCGAACCCGCGCAGCCCGCCTTCGGGTTCATGCACCCGATCACGCACCGCTTTACCCGTGCCTGGACGATCGCGCCCGCGCACATGGGGCAGGGCTCAAGGGTGACATAAAGCGTGCACTCTTCGAGCCGCCAGTCGCCTACCGCCTTCGCCGCCTTCCTGATCGCGGAAATCTCGGCGTGCGCAAGAGGGGACTTGTCCGTATTGCGGCGGTTGTAGCCGCGCCCGATCACCTTTCCATCGCATACGATGACGCACCCTATAGGCACTTCGGAAAGCTTTTCGGCTTTCTTTGCCTGCGCGATCGCAAGCTTCATAAAGGTCTCGTCCGCGTCCATAAGCGGAAGTATATACGAACGGGTCTGAAAAAGCAAGCAAAAGCTGCTCTCTTTTTAGCCATAGTGCATATCATTTTCCGGATAAAAAACCGTCGATTTTCACGTTTTACGCGGGGCGGCGGGGCGTGTTATAATAAATCTGCATTTAAATAAGTAAGCATTCAGCCCGCGCGGCCGAGGCGTTTTTTAGCTCTTTTTTATAAATGAACCCCGCGCGGACGCAGCTCTTAAGGTGCCTGCAGACTGCTTTTTAAAGCGTCTTGCGCAGGTACTCTTTTAAACGGCGCAAAAAGCGCCAAAGGCAGGCATACATGGCGGACAGGGGCATTTTGAACATCGATGATGCGGTCATCCACATCCCGGAGGGAGTGTGCAGGGTAACCGACGTAATCGAGCGCGAGATCGAGGGCTTCGGCACCCGCGAATACTATGTCCTTGTGCCGGTCTACGACGCGGGCACCAAGATATTCGTGCCGACCGACGCCGACTCGGGAAAGATACGCCCGGTCATCGACGCCGACACCGCCCTGTCGCTGATCGATTCGCTCCCGACGGCCGAGTCCGTCTGGGTCGTAAACGACAAGGCCCGCCAGCTCCGCTTCTCGGAAATCCTCTCGCACTGCGACCACAAGGAAATGATTTCCCTAATGCGCACCCTGAAGAACAAATCCGAAGAGACGAGGGACAGCGGCAAGAAATTCCACAGCGCCGACGAGCGCGCCTTCCGCGAGGTAAAGCGCATCCTCTTCGGAGAATTCGGCTTCGTCCTCGGGATCACTCCGAAGGAAGTCCCGGGCTTCATCGAAGAGCGGCTAAAGGAAGCCTGACGAAAGGGACGCGAAGGGACTGATTCCATGCCCCCTAGGACGGTCATCGAAGAACGCCTCAGGGAAGCTTAAAGCAGGCATGCGCCGGCGCGCATCGGCGCATACAGCCAATCATGAATACAAAGAGAGCGGCCTCTTTTTCGAAGCCGCCCTCTTTTTAATTGCCGCTTTTTTATGCTCAGCCGAAGTATCCCTTCTCGGCCATGTAGCGCGTCACTCTGTCCTGCCCGTAGCAGTTTAAGTGCTGGCTGTCCAAAAAATCGTTGGAAAGGTCGATCCCTATTTCATCGAGTTCGTACATGAGGTTGTGGAAGGCCACGCCCCGCTCCGCAAGGTGGTCGGCCAGCCAGTTGTAGGTCCTCAGCCAGTTCATGAACTTAGCGGACGCTTCCGCGTCATCGGGATTGACCGCGTTGAACGGCGCGACGTAGCAGATCAGTTCCACGCCGCTGCTGCCGCAAAGGTCGATAATCTTGTCAAAATATTCGAGCGTCTCCTCCGGCATCTCCATTTTCTCGCTCGGATCCACCATGGCAAGCTCCGTGTTCGGGGTCACCCTGGGGTCATAGTGACTGCCATAGGGCGCGCCGATCGTGCTTGAAAAATCGTTTTTCACCAGCTCCTTCCATCTCGTATGGTAGGCGCCGAGGTTCAGGACGTAATAAATCCTCTCGCCCTCATCCTCGATGAGGTCCTGAAGCGCAAGCTTCTTTGCCCCGCACGAAGGCATCCCGTCGAAAAACTCGTGCATCGTGGCGTCATTCGAGGACTTATGCTCGTTCGGCGCGTAGAATGCTTCCAGCACTATCCTGTCGGGATGCTGCAGCTCGATCGCCTCCATTACCGCGTAGTAGGACATGGCTATCGTCTGCGAGGAGGACGCGAGCATGAAACTATTTATGCCATACTCTTCGGCCAGCATCTTCGTGTTGATCGTGCAGAACTGGTGGCTGTTCCCGATGAATACGGTGTCAAGCGTATCGCGTTCCAGCGCGCCAAAATTGTATTGGGTCAGGCCGTTCCACTTGTTCACGAACAGGAGCTCTGCCCGTTTCAAGCTGAAAAACACAGCCGCTATAAATGCCGCCAACACTAAGAACGACATCGCGGTTTTTATAGCTTTCTTCATGCTGTCCCCCGCCTCTTTTTTATGCGCCGCCAAGGTATCCCTTCTCGGCCAAGTACCGCGTCACCTTAGCCTGCCCGTAGCAGTTTAGGTGCTGGCTGTCCAAAAAATCGTTGGAAAGGTCGAGCCCTATTCCATCGAGTTCGTACATAAGGTTGTGCAGGACTATTCCCCGCTCCGACAGGTGGTCGGACAGCCAGTTGTAGGTCCTCAGCCAGTTCAGGAACATCGCGGACGAGTTCGCGTCGTCCGGGAGGATCGCGTTGAAAGGCGCGACGTAGCAGACCAGCTCCACGTCCCTGCTTTGGCAAAGATCGACGATCTTGTCGAAATATTCGAGCGTCTCCTCCGGCATCTCCATTTTCTCGCTCGGATCCACCACGGTAAGCTCCGTGTTCGGTTCCACTCTGTCCTCGTGATGGTTTCCGTGAGGACGGCCGAACTCGTCGTCAAAGTCGTTCTCGCTCAGCTCCTTCCACCTCGTGTGGTAGGCGCCGATGCCCAAGGCATAATAAATCCTCTCGTCCTTTTCCTCGACGAGGTCCCGAAGCGCGAGCTTCTTTGCCTTGCACGAGGGCATCCCGTCAAGAAACTCGTGAAGCGTGGCGTCACTGACGGCCTTCAGCTCGTTCGGCGTGTAGAAGACTTCCAGCACTATCCTGCCGGGGTGCTGCAGTTCGATCGCCTCCATGGCCGCATAGTAGGACATGGCTATAGTCTGCGCGGAAGACGCGAGCATAAAAGAATTTATGCCATACTCGTTTGCCAGGATCTCCGTGTCGATGGAGCAGAACTGATGGCTGTTCCCGACGAATACGGTTTCAAGCGTATCGCGCTCCAAGTTGCCGAAATTGTATTGGAGCATGCCGCTGTCCTTGTGCATAAACAGGATGTTCGCCCGCTTCAGGCCGAAATACAAGGCCGCGACGAACGCCGCGAACAACAAGAACGACAGCACGGCTTTTATTACTTTCTTCATGCTGCACCCGAACCCTAGAACTGGAAATAAATAAACTGCGCCGCGTCATACGCAGGCCCGTACATTCCGAAAATGATGACGGCGAAGATCCCCACGTACATCAGGACCGCCTGGAACACGAGGTTCTGCGAGGCGATCTCGGCGGCAACGTGTTTGCCGCTGTTTTTCAAGAAGTCCGCAACGATCATGAAGACCAGCGCGAGGATCAGGACGTTCCAGTCCTTCGCGTCGAGCCCCGCGTTGAATATCCCGCCGTCGGTCAGCACCCAGGGGTTGAAGCCCGTCACTATGCTCTTTAGGATGTCGATTGCCTGATGGAAGGAATCCGCCCTGAAGAAAGTCCACGCGAAGCAGACCTCCGCGAAGGTCACGATCCTGCGGAATATTTTGTGCGAAAAAGAATCCCTCTTTATTCCGGTGCAGAGCAGCGCGAGGACGCGAAGCTTCTCCGTCGCTTCGCCGAGGACGCGCAGGACGCCGTGGATCCCGCCCCACACGACGTAGTGCCAGGCGGCGCCGTGCCAGAGGCCGCTCAGGAGGAAGGTCACCATGATGTTGAAGTATTTGCGCAGCTTGCCCTTCCTGTTGCCGCCGAGCGGAATGTAGAGGTAGTCCCTGAACCAGTTCGTCAGCGACATATGCCACCTGCCCCAGAAGTCCTTCAGCGAAAGCGCGAGGTAGGGGGCGTTGAAGTTGTCGATGAGCTCGAAGCCCATTATTTTCGCCGAGCCTATCGCTATCGCAGTATACCCCGCGAAGTCCGTGTAGATCTGCACCGCGAAAAGCACGATGCCGATGAGGGCGTAGAAGCCCGGGTACTCTGCGTAGTTCTCGGCGCTGAAGACCACGTCGACGTAGGCCGCCGCCCTGTCGGCGATTATCATTTTCAAAATATAGCCGTAAAGCATGATGAACGCGCCCTCGCGGATGCGCTTGGGCTTGAAGAGCTTCATCTTGTCGATGCGGCGGAGCTGGGGGAGGAAGTGGTCGGAGCGTTCGATGGGGCCTGCGACGAGCTGCGGGAAGAAGGAGACGAAAAGCGCGTACTTTAGGAGGTTGCGCTCAGGCTCGACCTGTCCGCGGTAGACGTCGATCGTATAGCCCACTGCCTGGAAAATGTAAAACGATATGCCTACCGGAAGCAGCAGGCTCAGCTTCGGCTCCGTGAACGTAATACCGAAGCGGGCGCAGACCGAAGCGATCGAGCCCATGAAGAAGCCGAAGTACTTGAACACGAAAAGGATGCCGAAGTTTATCAGCAGATTGACGGCGACCACGGCTTTTTTCTTCGCCGTGCTGCCGCTGAAGCGGTCTATGAGAAGCGAGGCCGCCCAGGTAAAGAACGTCGATGCGAACATCAAGATGGCATACGACGGCTCCCAGCACATATAGAAGAAGTAGCTGGCGAGCAAAAGCCAGATGTACCTTATGCGCCTCGGGATTACGAAATACACCAAAAGGACGCACGGAAAAAATATAAGAAACGACAGAGAATTAAAGAGCATGGAACCGCTACCTCTTTCATCCCGATATGCCCTGCCCCGAGGCTTTTTATGCACCGCCGGCGGCGGCAAGGCTTACTTCACGCCGTCCAATGATACTATCGTGATTTTTGTGCGTCAAGCCGTTAAAAATTCCCGACAATACAAAGCCCCCGCCTTAATCCAAAGGCGGGGGGCGAGACGTTGTTTTATCAGGGTTTCAGTCCTCCAGGCACGCGTCCAGCGCGGCCTCGATCGCGCTCTGGTCCATGTTTTGGCCTATGAACACGAGCTTGATCATGCGGTCGCCGTACTTTTCGTCCCAGGCCTTTCTGGCTTCCGGATACTTGTCGAGGACGCGCTTGATGGTCGCCTCGTCCGCGGACGCGAGGAAGCGGCCGCTCTCCATCTCCTGGATGAGCCTTCCCGCCTGCTCGAACACGTAGGCGTTGTCCGGATCCTCTTTGTACCAGACCATGCCCTTGCAGCGGATGATCGAGCGCGGCCAGCTGTTGGCGAGCTCGATGAGCTTGTCGCGGTTGAACGGGCGGCGGCGGTAGTACACGAACGAGCCGATCCCGTACTCGAGCACCTGCTCCGACTCGTCGTGGTTGTGGTGATGGTGGTGATGGTGGTGATGATGCCCGTGATGCTCGTGCTCGTCGTCATCGTCGTCGTGATGGTGCCCATGATGCCCGTGCTCGTCGTCGTCATCGTCGTCATCGTCGTCGTGATGATGC